>Ga0114958_10001418_pt1 | contig 18942 bp, 17 predicted proteins | sample C_130208_EF_Meta_FD_89577 | JGI IMG/M metagenome (GOLD analysis project Ga0114958, IMG submission 89577) | Freshwater microbial communities from Lake Croche, Canada to study carbon cycling - C_130208_EF_MetaG | ecosystem: Environmental > Aquatic > Freshwater > Lake | place: Lake Croche, Canada...
CTTTTTACTAGACATTGTTTATTCGAAACGGATTTTGAACAATGAATTAACACAAAGAATTTTTCTTTGTTGGAAAATCCAATCTTGTAGCCTCAGAAGGAATCGAACCTTCTCTCCAAAATTACTACTTTTTGCTTTTATTTGCCCATTTTTAGACTTTTTTATTAATTTTAAGTGGTATTTGAATGAATATTTAGGTATTATTGAGAAGCAATTGTTGTACCTATGTTGTACCTGTTTCAAATTAATAAAATATGTCAAGTGTAACGGTTATTTTCAAGAAAGATAAGAAAAAATTTAATGGAGAGAGTCCATTATTTATTAGGTTGACAAAAAATAGAAGTTCGGCATTTATTTCTCTTGATATTTGGTTAAAGGAAGATTTATGGGATGAGAAGAATAAACGTGTAAAGGTGAAATTTCCTAATTCAGGTAGAGCAAATAGTCACATTGCCGCGTTGTTGTCAAAAGCTCAATCTAAAATGTTGGAATTAAGTGATCCAACAATTCCAATAAGTGATATAAAAAAAGCTTTAACGATAAAAAAAACCGATAGCTTTCTTGACTATTTCCAGGAATATTTGGGTGGATTGGATTCAACTGAATATTACAATACTCGGAGAAAATCCGTATCCATGCTTAAAAAATTAAAGCTTTATTTAAAAGGAAGAACTTTGACCTTTGGTGGGTTGTCGGTTGATTTTTTAAAAGGCTACGTAAAATATTTACAAAAATTAGGTAACTCAAATAATACAATCCATTCAAATCTTAAGGTTTTCAAAATGCTTTGTAATAAAGCGGTCAAAGAAGGGGTTATCGAATTGCAAAATAATCCATTCACTCGTTTTGAGTTTAAATGGGAAAATGTCGAAAAAATATTTTTAACGGAGGAGGAAGTATTAGCTATTCAGAAAGTTGAGCTAAAAGCTGATTCAGTCATGAACGTACATAAAGATTTGTTCGTATTTGCTAGTTTTACTGGTGGGATTAGGGTTTCAGATCTTTTGACATTAAGGTGGGAAGATTTTGATGGCGTAAATATTAGTTTATTTGTTTTAAAAACGAAGTCTCATTTATCCATTAAAGTTCCTAATATAGCTTTAAAGATTTTGAATAAGTACAGGATGGAAAATCCAACTACAGGATACATCTTTCCGATTTTGGACGAAGAACTAAATACCTCAGCGCAGGACGTTTTAAAACGACAAATATCTGCTAAAACTGCCCTGATTAATAAAAATCTAAAAATTATTGCAGGCAAAGCAAATATTGTGAAAAGGGTATCTGTGCATACTTCACGCCATACCTTTGGAACTTTGGCGTTAAAAAAAGGCATGAATATCGCACATGTTAGTAAATTGATGGCGCATTCAAACATAGCCACAACAATGGCCTATGCCAAGATCGTGAATAAGGATTTGGATGATGCTATGGAGGTATTTAACTAAGAAATAATGGGCAAAAAACTGGAAGAGTTTTTAGGGACAAAGTTGTTCGAAATCGGACTTGATTGGTGGGAAACTAAACATTTGGAATTCAAAAATTTGCCATTTGTATCAAAAGAAAAACAAGCCGTATCATTTCATGGTAAAGTTGAAGAATGGGACACAGATGGTAAAAGTACACCATCCTTTCTCGATGTGAATTTTGATTTTTTAATGTATGCAAAACAGAGTGAAAAGTATATTGAGGAATTAGATTCAGCAATGAGGTTGACTAATTATGGTGCCTTAGATGAAGAGCAATTTAGACCGGAGCCTGGATTAGAATCATTTAAACAAAAAATCTTGGAAGCTATTGACAAGGTCGTATCCTTAATGGCGCCTTCTTACGATTTTAAACTTTTTGTCGATATGACACTTTCTTACATTTTAAGTGAATTGGAGGAAAATACTAGTATTGTAGACAATGCGGATTACACATTGTTGATTAAGGAATTTTATGAGGAAATACATAAAATAGTTCTATTTAAGTACAAATATAAATATGATGCAAGTGAATCGTATTCTCCTCCAAGTTACAATAGGTACCCAATTAAATTAAATATCGAACAATTGGCAGCAATTGCAGTATTTATTTGCAATTCTACAGATACACTTAATAATAAAAATGATTTATTAAACCATTTGTCAAATTCTTTCTGTTTAGATAAAAAAGGTGTTGAAGAATTTATTTCGTTTAAAAGTCTAGACAGTGCATACAGAAAAATCAATGTGCCCGGACATCCAGGTTCAGGATTGAAATTCATCTCGTCTGAATCAAATAAAATTATAGAAAAAATAAATAAAGCAAATCCCCAAAATCGCTTGATCAAAGATTAATTAATTTATCCAAATAAATTCTAAAATTTAGTGGAACAAAATCTTGTTCCACTTTACTGTCTCATATTCAGCAGTTTACCCTTTTTTGCTTCTTAAATTTGGGCTTCCAATTAACAAATGGAAATGACCAAAAATAGGAGTGGTTCCCTTAGGTTATTTCATCTAACCCGTTTGGTTTTTGGATCTCTGTGGAAATCCCATGGATGCATTTAATTATATAAATACACATGCGATGCAAATCAGCAACAAAAATCTCGTCGAGATTAGTCGACAAAATATGAGTTCAGAAATAATTGAACCCATTTATAATACAGATCAATTATTAGACTTGTTAAAATTGTCCCGTAGGACCCTTCAAAAATGGAGGGATACGGGAGTAATCAAATTCAGTTCTATTGGATCAAAATTCTATTATCGGCATAGTGATGTTATCGCGATGCTTAACGTTTTCAAAATCAACAACTAAAATTATGCAAAACTCTAAAATACAATGGACAGACGCTACAAGTAATTTCTGGGTGGGTTGTCAAAAAGTTAGCGCAGAATGCAAATTCTGTTATATGTTTCGTGGTGAGGCAAGGTATGGGCGTGATGGCTCAATCGTAAGAAGAACAGGCAAAGCAACGTTTAATGCTGCTTTAAAATGGAAAGAACCAAAGCGAATTTTTACGTGTTCCATGTCTGATTTCTTTGTAAAGGAGGCAGATGATTGGAGAGCAGACGCGTGGGATATAATTCGTAGAACCCCACATCACACCTGGTTAATCTTAACCAAAAGACCAGAGCGAATTATGGAGTGTCTTCCAGATGATTGGGGCGATGGCTATCCAAATGTGTGGTTAGGAACCACAGTGGGAGTACAAAGCTCTTTTCACCGTGCCGAAGAATTAGCCAAAATTCCTGCTGCAATTCGGTTTATATCCGCTGAACCAATTTTGGAAGAAATCGATTTCCTAGTTGAAAAAGATGGTGTACGTATAATTGATTCCTTTCACTGGGTAATACTCGGTGGTGAATCAGGAAATAATACTGGCAAACATAGATTTAGACCTTCGGAAATCGAATGGTATGCGAAGGCCATAGCTGATTTAAAATCCAATACTAATGTGGCGGTATTTATGAAGCAGTTGGGTACACATTTAAAAAAGGAATATCATTTAACCGATAAACACGGAGGTGATATTGATGAGTGGCCAGAACATTTGCAAATTAGGGAATTCCCCAAATAATTAACAAAAGCCCCCAGGGAGAAATCCTTGGGGGTATATTATTATCAATATGATTAAAAAACAAGGCATATATTTTTGGGTGATACCAAGCGGACTTGATTTACAAGGCTTATTGGAGAAACATCCTCCTTCATTTAAGAAAAAGAAAATAAAAATCGATGTGTTTTATTTTATCATTGATTTAATTACAGCATGGACCTATAAATCAACTACAGATAAATTCGAAGGGTTGGTAAATATCCATTCTGATTATTTTCTTAGCTTCCATCACGATTACAAAGAATATCTAGACTATTTAAAAATACATGGTATAATAGATACGGATTATTACGTCCCTGAGGAAAAATCATACGGATATTGTATTAATATAGGAAGGATTGATTTTGAATGTCCGTTCCAAGAAATCCCAATCAAGGATAATGTTATTCGATCAAAAATCGAATCAGACCAATTTTATAAAGAGCTTGTCTCCCCTGGTGCAACAAATTATTCTTATTTGGGCAAATGGTTTAATCCACTTCTTAAGATAGATGGAAAGCGTGCACGTAAAATTCTTGTGAAAATGTACGCAGATGTAGAGGCTAATAAAGAAAAATACAAGCCCAAGGATTTAATAAAAGCCAAAAATAAGCTCCTAAAGAACCTTCGTGTAATTGAAGAGCTTGAGGCACAGCATTTCTATTGTGACGTGGACAATAACATTGGAAGGTTTCACAGCAATTTGACCAATTTAAAGAAGGAAATTCGTTCATGTATTACATATGATGGCCAAAAATTGGTGAATATTGACGTAAGAAACTCGCAACCATTTCTTAGTACATGCTTATTGGAAGCCAAATTTTGGACTTATAATCATCATGGATTAAATATATTCAAAATACCAAGTGCTATGAATATCATTGCTGGTTATATAATATCTAAACAAGACATCAAAATACATGGTATAAAAGCATATGAATACATTAATGAATTAATGGATGATATAAAACAATATACTATGTCTGTAACTTTTTTGTTAAAATCATTGAATAAAGACCATAAAGCCTATATTTCATTTGCAAAATCCTCCATTTTTTACAAAAAAGTTCATCGGAAAATATACCCAGGAAAACCGTTTGACAAAAGAAAGGTAAAGAGTAGCTTTTTTCAATACATCTATTCTTCGAACAAACAGAATTACTGGGAAGAGAAAAAGTTAATTAGCAACGCATTCCCCTCTGTAACACGCATGTTCAAATTTTTGAAACAAGATGATTACGTGCTTTTATCGCACATCATGCAACGATTAGAAAGCATCCTAATCATTGAAGTGGTAGCAAGGAGAATCGCAGCTGAGAAGCCAAATTTACCTTTCTTTACAGTGCATGATAGCATAGCAACAATACCTTCAGAGGTTGATTACGTTAAGAAAGTAATAAAAGAGGAATTCGACAATTACCTGGGAATCGTTCCTAAGTTAGGATTAGAAAAGTGGGAATGAGCTTTAATTAATTGATGGAAATTTACATTGGTAGACAGTTTGACCCCCACGATTCTAAAAATTCATAATCATAAGTAATTTAAATATCGTCGTGGAGCTTCGGCCCAATTAAGATTTATTTATAAGTGATATGTGATTCATTGATTGAATAATAATAATTATTGGTCCACTTTTTTGCTGACGATTTACAAACAAGAAAAAAAACAATTAGAAAAAGATTGCACAGAAAAAAAAGAATATTTAATTTCAAATAAAGATCAAATTCTCCTTAAGGGAAAGTCCACTTTAGTTTGACGACGTACAAATCAATCTAAAATGGCCGTAAAATAAAATTGGTCAACTTACATAGGATATTAAAAATGAATTAGATAAGTTTAGATTTCTATATCAATCCCTTCTTATATTCTAGAAACTAAATAATTAATGGCATGAAAAAAATCAAAGCATTTATCAATTCAATGGAAGAAAGGTTTGTTTTTCCAATCAGCAGAAGAACATATCAAATTGTTGCATTAATTGCATTATTAATACTTAGTGGAGCAGCAATTTGGTTACTTGTAAATACCACACCAACCGGCAAAGATGATGTTGTCATTAGTAAATCAGAGGTGATTCAAAACCAAATTGATACAACCACCGTCATAAGTCAAGAACCTACCCAGAGTGCGTGTCTAGAAGAAACATATAAAGCTTGGATCGATACGTTAAAAAGCGATTTACCCACTGAAGAGTGGAAAAAACTGGGAGAGTATGTTGACGAAACGATTCCAAATAAAAACTACGACTATTCCAGCCAAAACAATAACGAGCCAGAATTCATCACTCAAAAAGTGTTTCAAGCTAATCCAGAAGCAATTCCAAATATGCTCGAAAAAGTTTATGCGAGCCGTGGAATAGATTCTACCGGGTATTGCGAAAAAATTGTTGTTATTGAGACTTTACATTATTTAATTGGTAAATCAAGTTCAGAATACAAAAATACTGCTTTCCGAAATTACTTAAGTTTACTTGAATATAATCCTGCTACAACCAAAGAAGACTATGTCAACACCTTTGAATTAGAAGCAGGTATTGAATTGAAAGAAGTATTCATCGAAGACGAGAAAACACTCAACTTATTTTACGATTATTTTAAATTTTACATGACTGAAAAGCCAAGTAAAGTACGTGTAGATTTGGCCATCAATACTTTAAAAAATCATTATAAAGTTGGCCAAGGAAATAGAAAAAAAGATCGTGAAAACTATTTTGACGTAGCGACTATCATCATTAAAACAGATTTATCAGATGAAGAATTAACAAAAGCATTGGATGGCTACAATAGCGAAATGGCCTTTTATAGTAGGAATGGCCTTTTAGAAACCATCCATAAATACTTTAAATTATATGAAGAAAAACTGGCAATTTCATTAGCAAAACAAGAAGCAGAAAAAGAAAGAAAAGCACAGCAGCGACTTTATTCATTGATTGGAATGGCTGGTTCATTTGCCGCAATCATTTCAGTAGCAGGAATATTATTATTGTTTTCTATTCAAAATATTTTGAAGCGAAATATTGATAAGGAATAATTACTTACAAATTATGTTGAAAAAAAATATATCAATTCTAATAGGTGTAGCAGTTGTCATTATTGCCACTGCCGCATATTTTATGTTTATTAAGAAAAACGAAAAATCCACAAGCTGGCGAACTGATCCTGCCAAAGTAGACATCGTTGTTTCAGAAAATAGACACACCAATGAAACTTTGCCGCCGGTAAACACAACGGCTGTTGCTGTAGATTCTGTTGCTGTTGAACAACCTGATGTTAAGCCGACATTTTTTCAGCCCATTGAAATAAACATTCAAGCATCAAGCATTAGTGAATTGGCTGATAAAATCAAAGGGGAAACAGAGGTTATCTTAAGCAATAATCCTTACTTAAGTCCATCTGGAATTAAACTTGATTTACAAAAAAACAGCTTTTATTGTATGATTAATCAAGCATCACAAAAAAGTAATTTTGTCAAATTGGGTTTATACTACGGTCCAGCAGCATCTGGATGTGAAAGCTGCAGAGCGGTTATTCAAAAAAATCCAGGATCTGTAGTTTTGGCTTCTGGTAATGGGAATGGACTAGCTGGCCAAGTTATTGGAATCAAATTATAAAAAAAGCTACTCAAAAAAATGTATTAAATCGATATCAAAATTGTGATGAAATAATCAACGATTTAAATAAGCAAAACAACGAAGAAAAGATTGGAGGCAATAAATTCAAAAAATTATTAATTCCAATATCTATTTTAGCTGTTTTGATGTTTGGCTTAATTTCTTATTATTTATATACAGAGTTAAATCAAACTGGTAAAAGTAGCGTTATACTTAATCCCAAGCCTGAAGAAATAGAAACGAAAACTTTAAAGATCCAAGCGAACAGTTTGATTGATTTAAGTGCGCAAATAAAAGCTAAATCCGAAAATCTATTAAGTAACAAATACTTTTATCCTGAGGAAATAAAAATAGATTTAAATCAATTTAGCTTCCAATGTACATTTATCAAAAAAAATACACCTCACCACATTAAAAAATTGGGATTATACTATGGTCCTAAGTCAACAGGTTGTCAAAGTTGCGAGATGGTATTGTTCAGAAATCCAGGTTCAACTATATTAGCAGAAAAAGAAAATAGCATCTTTGTCAGCCAGATTATCGGTATATCAAATTAATTTGACGTTGCTGTATAGGCTGCCCCACTATAGGTGATGCCATAACAGTTTTTAATATAAATTTGAACATAATAAGCGGTACCTGGAGTCAAGCCAGAAACGTAGGCAGATCCACCACTAAATGTGGAATTATTTGACGTAATGGAATTTATCATAGTAGAAACATTGCTTCCTCCAATTTGTGGATTTGAATTCAACTTACTGTAGCATACACCTATTTCAACAGGACCTTTATCTCCTGAAACATCACCATTAAAATAAAGATTTAAACTTGTTGTTGTCTTTGAAATAGACAAAATACCTGGAGATTGAAATGTAGCAGGTGCACATAGCGTTTTAAATGAAGATTGAGTCGCATAAGCCATATTGACTTCATTTGAAGCGCGAGCTTGAAAATAATAAATTGTATTAGGTTTTAGACCATAAAAGCTATCTGAAAATGTTTTTGTTGAACTTGAATAAATTGAGCCAGAAGAACCACTTCCTGATCCACCTGATACTGAATAATCTGGGCTTGATGAAAGCTGAAAACCTGTAAAACTAATTGTCCCATTACCATCTGAATCAACAATTCCTGAAATAGTTGCAGTTGTAGCGGTAATATTTGAAACAGACCCATTTCGTACAATAGGAATTGTAATATTTGGCGTTGTAAAAGATGAAACAGGCCCAAGTGATGTTCCAAGAGCATTAACTGCGTAACTTCTCACATAATAGGTGACATTGCCATTTATTAAGTTACCTATTGTCCCAGACCATTCATAGCCTCCAGAAAGTTGCAACCTTGAATCATTCCAAGATGGATTACTAGTTGATCTACTATATAAAAATCCTCGATTAGTAATCTCTAATCCTCCATCAGAATCCAAATAACCTGTCAAATTAATTTGTCTATTAGAAACTGATCCTAATGCAGGAGTTCTTGTAATGACAGGTTGAGTATTGGCACGTGTGCTAACAGCAACTAGATTTCCATAAGCAACACCAACTTCATTAATGGCGTAAGCTCTATAATAATAGGTCGTAGCAGCTCTTAATCCATTATACTCCGTTTGAAAACCACCTAATTGTCCACCAACGCGAATTCTATTTTCATTAACATTTGGATTCCCTGTTGTATTTAGGCAAAATCCTCTTTCTAAAATAGGTGACCCTCCATCTGTGTTGACAGTTCCTTGTGCGGTGAAATTGGTATAACCTACATTCGAAGCATTTGTATTAGTCGAAACATTTGGAAAACCTAATGTGGTAAACATGACTTGATTGGTATGAGAAACTCCACTTTCATTAACCCCAAAGGCTTTTACATAATACATTGTACTTTTTTCCAAATTTTGAATGGTATAAGCATAAGAACCAATTCCATTTCCTTGTTCTATGACGGTAGCATTATATAAAAAAGGCTCCGTATTTTTAGAAATAACAAATCCTCTTCTACCTAAATTTCCTCCTTCAGCTGAAAGGATAGAAGCATCAAATCTAGCAGAAGTTGATGTTATACTGCTAACTTGAATGTTACCCATTTTTGCAGGTCCTACAGAAGTGGTAAACTCAACTTGTTTACCATATGCTGTACCAATATTATTCGTGGCATATGGCCTAACATAATATTTTTGATTGGGTGATAAGTTTAATAATGTAGTTTCATAGTATAAAGTACCTTTCCCTACTGGAATTACGGTACCATTAACTAAGCTTGGATTTGGATTTTTTGAAAAACAAAAACCACGATTTGATACAGGATCTCCTCCATCTAAAACAATAAATGCTGAAACTTTTGCCAAATACGCTTCAAAAGATACAACATTGGAAGAGTTGAATTTTGGAACTCCTTTAATGGTTTTAAAAGCCACCTGTTGACCGTAAAATGTACCAAAATAATTAATTGCATAGGCTCGCACAAAATAATCAGTAAAAGGCAAGAGTGTATCAATTTGTATAAGGTAATTTCCCGTACCTGAACCTGCATTTCTTTTAAAATTATTGACTGTTGGGTTTGATGAAGTTGCCCAAACAATACCACGCTCTGAAATAGTTTCGCCTCCATCTTTTGTAATTGTTCCACCGGCAAAAGCTGAGTCTGCTCCAATTTTTGTAACTGGATTTACAGTAGAAATTTCAACTTTATTGGATGTACCAGCAATAGGTTCTTCTAACTTTGTGCAAGAAAATATAGCTAAACCCAAAAAGAATAAATAAAATGACTTTAACATATTTTAAAAAGAATATCCAATACCAACATCTGATGTAATAAATATAAATTCACTTTCTTTAATCATATTAGCTCCACCATACACATTTACTTTGCCTCCAATAGTAAATACAATGCCTGCTTCAGCCTCTATGCCTGTATAAGATTGAGTTTTATTTTTAACCCATAAATTTTCTTTAGCATATAATTCCAAATTAGTAGTTGAGTAATCATAGGTTTTTGCATTCCAATAAACTTTGCTGTTCCCTATACCACCTCCTAAGTAAAGAGAAATATTGTTTCCTAGTTTTTTAAATATTCCTCCAGTATAGGAATCACGCATGGTAGATACTCCACTTCCTAATACATAATATGTATTCGTATTTCGTGGGTAATTAGTAATCTTCAAATTATTAGTTTCTAAAGTTGGAGAAATTGTCCCTATAGTTCCTGATTGTTGCTTTTTGATTTTTACATAGCCACCCCAACCACTCGTTTTTGAACCTAAAACAAGCATGGCATTATAAGGTTGTAATTTTTTACTAGCACCTAATGATGCACCTACATTAATTTGAAAAAACGTATTACTTTCTGTTTTTATTTTTGATTTTATTTCTGGGAACGCAACCTCAGTGTAAAGGCTAGTGTCGCAAGCGTTTTCAAATCTATAATAGTAAACATCACCTTTTTGGCAAACATCTTGAAGGCTATAGGATTTTGTCGCTAATCTATGTTCTGGATCAATAAAATTCTTATACCAAGAAACCGGATAATTACCAATTATTTTTGAGTGATCAATATCAATTTGAATTTGATTGTCTTCAAAAACTAATTTGGTAAAAGGCAAATTCTCCGTTGGAATTCTTTTTAATTGATAATCAATGGATATGCAATTTGAAGTTATCCCAGGACCAACGATCTTTAGATAATATAAACTTGACTCAGTAGGCATTAGTTTGAGGGTGTCACCCTCATATACTACTTCTCCAGTACATGTAGATTTAGTCCATTGATACTTTAGTAATGAGTCAAGCTTTCCACCTACAGGAAAAAATTCCACAGGAGCACCCGAACAATACAACTTATCAGATTTCATCTCAATTTTTTTAGGTAACTCGTAAACAGGTACCCATTTCACAGCCTCTTTAATTTTTTCTTCGATTTTTACAGGTACTTGTACTGGAGGAGTTTTTGGTTTGGCAACAAATTTTTCAGGGATTTTACCTAATCCATCACATTCAGAATCCTTGGTCGGATCTTTAAACCACCTTATATTCGAATCATAAAAAGGAATTAATAATTTTCTGGCTGTAAAAGAATTATCACCATTGGGGTCTGCAAGAGGTTGAATGCCATCCCATTTATCATTTTTTTGTCTAACACCAATATTTAAATTAATTGTTTTACAAATTTTTATACCAAAACAATCTTCAAACATTAATTTAAAAGAAAGAAATCGATCGTCACCTAATGGTTTTTTTTTGGCTTCAATCTTAAACCTAAATTGATGATTTGCATTTCCAAACCCTCCCGGATCACAGCTTTCTTTCTGTAATTTATACTCTATTTCAACATTCATTTCAGCATTTTCCACAATATACCCTCCTGACTCCCAATCTCCAGTTACAGGTATTGATTTACTAGACTCTTGGGAGAGAGACTTTACGCTAATGAATAGAATTAAAATTAGAAGATATAATGATTTAAAACGCATTGCTGTTTACCAGTGATAAATATTGTATTTCAAGTAAACTTTAGGTCTGTTTTTAGCTTCTGCAATAGCTACTTGACGTATTGCATTGATTTCAGCAAAACGAATATCGGTTTGATCTTTTTGTTTTTTTAATTCAAATTCCCAAGCCCTGTTTTCATTAATTTTATACCAAGTTGAAATTTCCTTGATTAAAGCTAATGCCTCTTGGCTACATTTTGAATCAGAAGAAATTTCTTTTAAATAACTTTGTGCTTCTTCAGTATTTCGAACAGCCCAACTTGCTTTTGCTTTGGCAAGAAAAGTAGCACATTGATGATTTTGTATTTCAATCAATAATTCTTGGGTTTGACTATAGCATTTTTGTCTTGGGGTAATAAAAGCTAATAATTCATATGCTTTTTCAAATTTACCTGTAAGCACTAATGATTTTGCTTGTGCTAAATTTTTCGCGCATTCAAACTCTAATTTATCCTGATAAATTTTGACCATATTATTTAAACTCGTGCCGTAGCATTCTTTACATACTTCGGGTACAGTGCTTAGGTATAAGATAGCTTCATCATGCTGATTTCGAGATGCTAATGAATTAGCTTGAGTTTGCAAATAATCGCAACGATCATTAAAGTACTGGATAATGTTATTTTTACCTTTAGTAATAAATTGCTTAAATAATGGATCTTTTGAATTTATCATTTTAAAAGCTGCTTGATATGCTTTTATATCATTTAGTCCAACACCCTTAAGCTTAAATGTATAAGAATCAAATTTGAGTCCACTTTCACCATCACCCATATTTAAGGTTAATTCAAGATCAATGATGGTATAAGAAGGAGAATCAGCGGTTATGTTTTTATTGACTACTGCTATCTTGGGTGTTATGATAAATCTATTTTCCATAGAAGAACTTCCAAATCCAGATTCACTAACAATCTGTCCTAATTTTGAAGCTAAAAAATCCTTAGAAATTTCAGGTAAACCTTCAACTTGGTCAGGTATGTATACGGAAAGCGAAATTCTACCTATGTCATCTGTTTTTCCTAAATTATTCTGTCCAAATACTTGAACACATACTATTACAAAAACAATACATGAATAAATCTTTTTCATACTAAATTATTTATCTCCTAAAATAATGGTAGCCTGACCTAACCCTTTTCTTTGTAGCTTATTAACTATTCCAAATGGCGGGTTCTTTAAATATTTTGATAAATTTCTGGCAAATGATGCGGCATCAATAGCATTGCCACTTGAATCAAATATTGGAATGCGGACTTGTTTCATGGTCATCATATCAGCTGAAGAGTCTGTAATATTAAAGCGTCCTTTTAAGGTATTCTTTTGCATCCATTCTTCAATGTATTCATTAAGCTCTTTGTTATTAAACTCTGTTTCTAAATCGTCCTCATAGCTATCAAATTTTTTAACTTGAATAACAATTTCTCTTCCATTTTCGAACAAATCATTGAAATGAGTCATTAAGCTTGCATTGAAGTTATCGATATGCGCTAAAACAGCTTCTCTAAGTAACGTATTCAAGTCTGCACTTGACGATGGCTGACCTGTACCTACGCCTGTGGCTATCTGCTTGTCAGTATATGCATCTAAACCTTGTAAATTAAACGTAATCGTTTTATTAAACCCACTTTTTGAGACGGTCCAACCTAATCGAATAATAATATCAGCTTTGGCTTTAGCAGCAAGTTTATCAGTCAGACTTTCTGAAATAGCTGCGCCATTTTTTGAAACAAGCGCTTGATTTTGCAAAGATTCATCTTCAAGCGTATTGAGAACTGATTCCATGTTTTCCAACGGAAAACCTCTCTCAGCCATTAACCCATTAATGGTACTAATGACAGTATTTATTTCTGAGTTTTCAATAAATGCACGTTTGTAATCTGGAATACGCACACGCACACCTTGGTTGTCTCGCTCAATTAAAAAGCCATTTTGGTAACACCAATTTAAACTCGGCATTACCATAATCGTTGGTTTTTTTGCTTGACCAAAAGCTGAATTTATTGAGAATAGAAGCGCTATTAGAAATAAGTTCTTTTTCATATGAATTAAAATCCTGCGTTTAATTTTTTAATTACTCCAGCATTTTCAAGCTCTGTTCTTAAATTTGCTTTATTGACAGAAACAATTACTCCAATTTTCAATTTATTGCCTAATTTGAAACGATCATTTTCATTGATACTTCCATCATTGCTGATAGAAACATAGTTTAAATATGGACCATCATTTTTAAAAAAAGACTTAAAGTAATCATTATGTTCCTTCATTTCACTTAATTCTGTGAACATAGGTCTTTGAGATCCAGAGCCTGGAACCCCTTTGAAAAGTAAAGCTTTGATCGCATCAAGTTTAGCATTTTCAACGCATTGTTTTTCATTTCGACCGTATGCAAATACTTTAAACAATTCAGTACCTTGTAATCCTGTTCGAATAAATTGAACCTCGTAGTTAAAATTTTTATAATCTTGAATTTGACCAATTGTCAAAAAAGGCATGCATAGGTATGCAAATAAAATTATTTTTAGTTTCATAGTTTAATAATTAAAATCCAGTTAATCTAAATCCAACAGATAAATTTGAGGGTATCCCATACAAACTCCCAATTATTTTTGTTCCTTCCTTTTCATTATCACTTTTTAATTCACTTGAAAAAGTAAAACCTAATTTATAACCAAAATTTAATTGAGTGTATTTTCCAAAATTGATTCCAAACTTTAAACCTGCCAATCCTCCTATTTCATTATAAGCCAATTTTACAATATCAGGGTATTTTAATGCTGATAGTTCTTCATTGCCTATGGTTATACTAGTCATGCGAGTCGTACTATAATATGCCCCCACATATGGAGTAATTTCAATCAAATTTAATTGTATAATTTTTTGAGATGTTGCTTCAACAATTAGATTTCGACCTTTAAAGCTCAAGCCTGAACCATAAACTCCAGTTAATTCGCTTATATTCCAAGTAGGACTTTTAAGTTCGGTAAATCCACCAACATTTAATCCTACACGTAAGCCAGGTGAAATATTGGTAATGTAATCAATATTTAACATTGGGCCACTAAAAATATTATCAGGTAAAGCATTATACGATAAACCCCAAACTAAACCAGTTTCTTTAAAATATTGAACTTTCATCCCCTTGTCAACTCCTTTAGAAAAGACCTTGTAAAAAGTGGATGGTTCCATTTTTCCATCAGCTTTCTTTCGATTATCAACTACTTTTTTGACGCGTAACCAACCAACATTTTTCTCAAAAGGATTTCCTAATTTATCTAATCTATACTCAGATACCCTAAATAAATGATCTACTTTAAGCTCTTCTTTAAGACCTATTTTTACGCGAATTGGATTAGAAGCAAATACTGAAGCCTTTACACGAAAGGGCTCGTAATCAGTGGTAAATATCTCATTTGCACTAAACATCGTTCCATCAACTAATTCTTTTTGGATTTGATTATCCTCCTTGAATATATATTTTACTTCAGAAGGAGCACTTTTTTCTTTTGAAAGATTGGATAAAGCGTTACTTACAGATCCAGAATAGTCAATGGTATAATTATTGGCTGAAGAGCTGAATTCTTTACGCATGATGACTTTGACTGGAAAATTAAATTCTCGGAACGCTTTTAATTTAGTTGTATTAAACTCTTGAAAAATCAAATCATCAAATTGACCATTTTTATTTAATAAGTCCATGTCTAATTTGATTAAATACACACTTCCCCTTAAATAATGCGTTTTTAATCTTGAATCTTTTTCATCTGAATTCACTTTATATTCATTTGAATCATACACCCAGAAATATACATTATTTAGCATTTCAACAGCTCTATCTTTAATTGAAGACATATTTCTTTCAGAACTTTTAGCTTGCATAACGTCTGAGTCTGTAGCATCATACAATGCCCTCTCTTCTAATTTTGCAAGTGTCATATAGCCTAGTTTATTATCAATTAATAAATTTGCTAATAAACGATTCGGTATTTTAGTTAGCCTTAATTTTGCAACAATTTGAAATGATCTTAATGAATCTTCAAACGACATTTGTTTTGATATTTCTGAAATTTTCGAATTTAAATTAGCTAAATCCTCTTTACTTAAATTTTTTGAATTTTTAGATTGATCCATTAATTCATAAAACTTAATTCTATTTTCAGAAATCATCTTAAAGTTGACTTCCATGGAATTTTCACCAATGAAATTTTGATCGTATTTGTCAGATACTTTAACAGAATCAACATAATCAAATATACTTAATCGCGAATCGCTGTGACGAATGTAAATAGGGGTTACACTACTCCTTGAATATTTATTTGATTGAGCAGCTATTTTTTGACCTTTAACGGAAATGATAGCCATTGAACTTATCATTAAAGCCAATAAAAAGTAAGTGTAATTTAATTTCCTTGTCATATTCTGATTTGATTTTAACGCAATTTTAACGAAATTTAATCAAACTTTTACTTGAAAATTATTTAGCGGTAGATATAAATATTTTAATATCTGTTATAACATTTTTTAAATATTTAAATTTTGTTTTAACTCTACCTTTAAATAAAAATCATTTATAAATCTTAAAAAGAACAGAATGCAATTGTATATTGCATACTTTAACTTTATTTAATCGTTGGAAATTACTATGAAAAATAAACATTTATTACTTATAAAATCCATATCTTTTTTTTTACTTCTGAGTATTTTGTCAATTTTTAAATTAGATGCTCAAACCTCTAATATTAATACTTCGTTTAATTTAGATAAAGGAGCTATTGAAATAAATTTTGATTTATCAGGCTCTGAAACTTCGTTATATGATGTTAATGTTTCACTAGTGCAGGTTAAAGATTCGAAATTGATTGAAATCCCAACAAAAAACATTAGCCCAAGTCTAACAAGATTGAGTCCAGGTCGGCATAATTTTGAAATCAGTTTTGCTGATTTACAGATAGAGGGGGAGTTTATAACAAAACTTTCTGCTAATGTATCAGGCTCATCTTCATCTAAATCAGTTTCTAAGTCCGTGAAGTCAGAAAATAATACAGAGGAGAATAAAATTTCGAGTGATGGGGAGACTAAAATGTTTGTTAAAAAAAATAAAAAGAAATCAGAGAGTCAATCTAGCGGGATAAAAGAAGAAGAAGTTGAAAAAATTGATTTAACAGAAGAGAAAAAAAATACCACATTAGATGAACCTAAGTTAAATAAGTCAGATAATTTTATCCCTGAAACTAATATACCTAATAAGGCAATTTACAACAATTCGCCTTCCTCAAATGTGAGTAATAGAAAAGTTATTAAAGGAATTGCCGTAAGAGGGACAAGCATAACAGATTTAAGTAATAAAATCAAAACGGTTTCTAGTGAAATAATGATTTTAGGAGATTTAACTCCAATAAACATAAAGTTGGATTTCAAAAAATTAACTTTTAGTTGCGATTATGTTTCAAATAATAGCAACTTATTCAAAATGGGACTTTATTTTGGTCCTAAATCTTCAGGTTGTGAAAGTTGTATAAATGTTATTATCAATAATCCGGGCTCAACAGTATTATTTAAAGGCTCAAATAATGTTTTTGATTATGAATTGATTGGATTAAAAAGAAATTAAATTTTTATGATTCCAAATAAATACAAGATTTCTACTTTCCTATTTGTTGTTTTTCTGCTTATCAATTCTTTTTTTTTGATAAAAGTAGCTCTTTTTGAATTTGATGATGATATTATTGAATCAGATTATACATCATACAATGAAAATAATAAACTAGGGGCAACAGATTCTACAATAAATAAGAATTATTTTTTAAAAAATGTAGGTACTAAAAATCCATTAGGATTAATAAATACGGTTTCTTATGTTTTGGGACAAAAAAACGTCAAGGATACTTATGGTGTTTACAAATTAATTATTGATTCAATTTATGCACCAAAATTATTAAATTTTGATTCTACATTACAATTCAAACCCAATAGAATTAATGAATTGATCAATCAAGGAGATAATTTTAAATATGCGTCCACTTTTTTTACCAAAGATTCATTTTATTTAAAGACAATTGCAGATATGTATTTTAAGAATGCTGCACGGCAACTAGAATATTATCAAAATAAAAACGCTCAATTAACTAGAAACTTTCATTATCAATATTTACGCCAAAGATGTTTAGAAGCTAGCGTATTACCCAATAAAAGAGAATCGTCCATGGATAAATTCATGAATACGCTTTTAGAAGAAGACTACTTTCATTTAATTAATACAACTTGGAATAAATCTTCTTTTATTTTAAAGTGCTTGATTTTTAGCATAATCATTTTAAGCTTTATAGGCCTAGTATCTTTTATAAAATTTTCAGGAGCTTACTTTAAAAAAAATATTTAATGAAATCGATTATTGTTAGTTTATTTTTTTTGTTGAGTTTTAATGCTTTAAGTCAAAATGATTCTAAAAATCATTATGACCAAAGACTTGTAAAATTTGATGTAAAGACAGTAGATAATGACCAGTTTGGAATTATTAAATTAATTTTAACCAATCAAAGAGTTAAAGTAAAATATTTTGCTTCAAAAGATCCATCTGGCAAATCTGTAGCTGAGCGATTTAGTGAATGGTCGTTTAATAAAAAATTGATTCTTGTTTCCAGCGGAACGTATTATTTTTATCCAAACCCTAATAATAAAAATAAGAATACTGCAAAGCCAGTTGGTGTTTGTATCGACAATGGAAATATAATTAATATACAAACTGACAATAAATTAGATGCACTAGCCATGGTGTATTCATCAGGAAAAATTGTCGTAGAAAATTTAAAAAATAAAAGTATCACAGTCCCAAATACAAATGGAAGTCAAATAACTTTAAATTTAAGTAATCCATTAGACTATAGTATGTTTTTGAAATGGGCTAAGGATGTTAGTGCAACCATTTTTCAGTCACATTTATTTGCGTTTAAGGGCAATTTAATGGTTAATCAAAATGCAAATTCATTTAAAGATTATAGAAGATTTTTAGCCTCAGGGATTAATAATTCAGGTGAAATTGTACAATACATTATTAATTTACCATTTAACACGACGATTTTACAAGGAAGTAAATATGCGCTCGATTATTTAAAGGTAAATGAGAATTTAAAAGAAATCTCTTTTTTAATCAATTTAGATACAGGTGCCCAGAACGTTTTAGATGTGTATCATCCCAAGGATGGTAAAACGATACTCAACACCAATTTTATGGGAAAAAAGGAAATTAAGGATGCAATTAACTTAATTGTATATTACTATCAATAAATA
>Ga0114958_10001421_pt1 | contig 18899 bp, 14 predicted proteins | sample C_130208_EF_Meta_FD_89577 | JGI IMG/M metagenome (GOLD analysis project Ga0114958, IMG submission 89577) | Freshwater microbial communities from Lake Croche, Canada to study carbon cycling - C_130208_EF_MetaG | ecosystem: Environmental > Aquatic > Freshwater > Lake | place: Lake Croche, Canada...
ACATTAGCATCTGGTGTATTGTCAACTGCTGCTGATAAAACATTTAATGCTGCTAATGCAACAATTGTTGCAGCTAATAATATAACATTAGCATCTGGTGTATTGTCAACTGCTGCTAATAGTATAACAATAGCATCTGGTGTATTATCAACTGCTGCTGATAAAACATTTAATGCTGCTAATGCATCAATTGTTGCAGCTAATAGTATAACAATAGCAACGGGTATATTGTCAACTGCTGCTAATAAAGCTTTATTAGCAGCCGATAATACATTTATTGCTGCAGATAAAACATCAACAGCTGCAGATAAAACATCAACAGCTGCAGATAAAACATCTGATGCTGCAATAAATATATCAACAGCATTAATTAATGCTGCCGCAGAATTAAAAACAGCAGCAACACGAATAGTTACTGCATCAACATCTAGTGCAACAGCAACAATAGAAGCAGCAACAATAACTGCTGCAGCTGCAACAAAAGCTGCTGCTGCATTAATGATAACTGTAACATCTGGTGGTGGTGCAAATATATTAATTAAAAGTAAAACAAAAGCAAGTTTTTTATTTAATTATCCTGATACATGTGGTGATATTTTAGGATTTCAACATGTAGGTAATAGTACTTCTATACTTGATTTTAGTTCAAAAATTACAAATTATGATTCATATATGAATTCTATAAATTTGGATTCTGTTGGTAATACAATTACATATTCATCAGGATTTATGAATTTTGTTGGTAAATATAATTATTTTTTAATGTATTTAAATGATATTGAATATATTTATTCAAATAATAATTTAAAATCATCATTTGGAAAAATTCAATTATTGGGTAATCCTGGTGATATTTTGTTTAATACATTTGTACCAGTACCAAGTAACATATATTATAAAGAATTTCCTATTTCAACATTAACACAATTAAATATAAAGTTTACCTATCCTGATGGATCACGAATTAATTTTAGAAATATAAATCATAGTTTTACATTAAAAATAACTGAAGAAAATATGCAAAATGATAATACATATTTAAATTCGCAAAATATATCAGTTATTGATGAATATATGAAAGCTAATTTAAAAGATTAAAAAAATTATTTAGAAACTTCAATTAATGTTTTAACACATCTATAATTATTAATAAAATATTTAAATATATTTTCAGCATTAACTTGCCATAATATAATAGATTTTGAAACAAATGTATCAAAATATGTAACAACATCTTTATTAAAAACGTTTAATATTTCATCCGGTAATTGACCCGGATAATTACGCAATCGTTGAAAAAAATCGATTAATATTTCTCTAGTAGGTCTATTATTATATCCTTGTTCTTCAGATCTATTATCAAATATTTCAGATGCATTTTTTACTAATTCATGAGAAATGTCTTTTTTGAGAGTATCGATTAAAGATTTTTCATGACCACCCCAAACGGCTTCTAAAATATAATCAATTATACTATTAATATAATCAATAGACTTATCAACAGATGTACTACTAAAATATGTAAATAAAATACGTCTCATTATTAATTCAATACTATTTGCTATTGTCAATTCAGAAATATATTCTAACATATCTCTAATAAAATGTGCAACTTTATTTTGTTCAGTTAATTTAGGATTATTAAAATAATCTTCACCAATTTGAGCTATTTTTTCTAATCCATTTAACATTTTTGTTAGTTGTGATATATCATAATTATTAATGAGTTCTTTTTGTTTTATTAATAACTGTATTAAACCTAAATTATAATTTTTTTTATCATATTTTAAATCTAATACATTTTCCCATGCTTTCATTATTAAACTATTATGATTTGTAATTATATTATATCTATCAATAATTTTGTATTCAATGCCTGATGGTATATTTGGCAACATATTAGTATTAATATTCTCACGTCTTATAAAATATTTGAGAACTCGAATATCATTATTTAATGATTTGATATCATCATCAATTTTTTTATATTTAGATGTTATTGTCATTTTTATTGCTAATGTTGGATTTGATATTGTCAATTTACGAATATTATCATCAAGACTATTTTTTTCTATTTTTAATAAATCAACATTTTTTATTTTTTCTTTTAATAATTCTACAGCTATTAAATACTCAAATTTATTTGGTATATTATAATTTGATAATGTTTCACCTAAAAAGTTTTTATTAATATCTTTAATATCAATATCCATAAATTTAAATAATTCAGCCATATCATCAACACTATAATTATCATCTGTATTTATTAAATTTTCTACAAGATATTGAAGTGTTAAATAAGATGACATATTAAATGATAATGGTAAATAAGATAATATATTATTACCAAATACTTCATTTGACAAAATCAAAAGTTTAACATCATTGTATAAATAATCATCAAAATTCTTTAATAAATCACTAGTAGTATTAATATTATCAATATTATATAATATTTTATTTAAATTATTATTAAAATCTTCTTTTATAAATTTAATAGGTGATTTTTCTTCAAAATCTTTAAAATTTATACCTAATTTTTTAAGTTCTATTATTGGTTTATAATTATAATTTTTAAGTAAACTATAAATTGGTGTTAAATTATTTATATTTAAATGATGTATAAATCCCCGTTTCTCAAGTAATAAAGTTATTATTTTTGTATTTATTGTTATCCCATATTTTGTTTTTAATCTATTAATATTTGTTAAATCATTTGGATATAAAATAAATATATTATCTTCTTTTTTTGATTTTATTAAAAAATCATATAGATTTTTAATACTTTCTTTTACATATCTTCTATTTAAAACAATATTTGTTGTTTTAAAACTAATTTCCATATTTTTTTTAATAAATAAATTATTTGGTAATACAACAGGTGAACTAATTAATAATTTATCAAGTGTATTATAACTTTCATTATTAATAAAAATATTATATTGTTCTATAACAATTTCTTGAATTAAATCTGCAACAATCTTATATAATGATAAATCATAATTATCAATATTAAAATTATTTATTTTAACAAATTCTTGTATTTTATTATAAAAATCATTAATTGTTTTATTATTATCTATATATGTTATAACTCTTTCAATTAATTCAATTAATGTATATTTATAAAAATGTTCTAATGCTACGTATAACGATGGTGGTAATTTATCATCTTTAATTCTAATAAAATATTCATTGTTTTTAAATTGTAGCATTGTATTAAATGTACCTTTAATATATTCATTTAATATATTATCATAACTACCTAAACTAAAATCGTTAATAAGACCATTTTTTGCCAAGTCTTCATTTACTATTGTAGCAATTCCTGTATTATCAGTTAATAAAAGATCATTTCCATCATTCTGTTCTATATCAATATTAATAATATCATCATTGCGAATATCTGAATAATAAATATATTTTGATGCATCAGTTTCTGGTATTTGATAATAATTAAATCTACTTAGTTTTACTAACTTTGTAGGTGAATAAATATAATAATAAAGATAATATTTTGAATTAATATTATTTAAATTCTTTGCTAATTCTTTATAATTAAAATTATTTAATTTCTTATATGAATTTTTAAATGCTAAGTTATCCCATATTCTTTTTCTGTTATTATTTCTTTCAATTTGTTTTTCAAATTCAGTATACGAATTATTAAAATTATCAATTAATCGAGAATATGTTACAATTTGTGGATATAAAGTTGTATATAATGTGTGTAGATCTTTTACATTTCCTTTAATTAAGTTATTAGTTATAATTTCTATTTTATTATTTAATTTTTTTATTTCATCATAATAATGTTCTATTCGTCTATATAATAAATAAAAATACGAAATTATATCAGGTAAAATTATGCTATCATTACCAATATCATAATACAAATTTTTTAATTCATCAGATAGAACAACACCACGTGACGGATCTAAAGAAATAAAATTTAATGGTAATTGCAGTTGGTTTAAAGTATTATCAACAGGATTAATTATATGATAAGTATTTAATATATTATCAAATGAAGAAATACTACCTTCATAATATAATCCCATTAAATGTGCTATATAATAATGATTTGTATTACGCTGTGTTATATCATCCAAATTATAATTTAAATATCCATAATTACTTGGTAGAATATTTATATCAAGATTAGTAGTATTAGTAATAGGCATTGTTGAAGTCATATAAAATTCAGTAAAAGTTATATCATTAAAAATACCAATATTTGTTCGATCATTATCATAATGAATTAGTAAATATATAAAATCTAATATAGTTTGTTTTAATGGTTTTACAATTATTTCTTTATAAATATTAAATATTATTTTACATAATACATTAATTGGTTTATCATTTGGAATATAATGTGTATTATAATATCTACATTCATCTTGATCTGTTTTAATAAAGTTATCAAATCCAACAGGTGTATTTTCAAAATATTTCCATACTAATATATATATATAATTAATATGTTTATCTATTGCACGATAATATTTAGTTATTGTTGCAGATACAATATTATTTATAATATCATCTATAATATTACTATCATCTGTATTTAATAATAATATTAATACCATTTTAGCAATTATAATATGATGTTGAATACCAGTATTTGCTATATATTTAATAATATGTGGTTTATATGCATTAACTATTCCTAAAGATAAATTTATATTTTTATATTCTAATCCAGATATTAACATTAATGTTCTAAAATTAATTTCTCCTTCAAGATTTGTTTCAGAACTTCTACATTCTAAATCTGTTAACATACCAAATAACCATGTACGTATATCACAACCATTAATATAAATATCATACCATTTATTTGCAAATTGAGAAGTTAAATATTGATTTGCAATTGTACTAAATGAATCGGAATCTATAATTGCATGATATGCTAATAATAAATATTCTTGTAATAAAGTTGGTGCTAAATTAATTATATATGCATAAGTATCATTAGTATTTACAGAACCAAGCATATAAAATAATTTATTGACTTCATTTAATGTAATAATATCCAAAAATTCACTTATTATATTATTTGGTAATACTGGATGTATTACACTTATATTTCTTGGTCCACCAGCATATTTAAGTGTTTTGAAATTAATAATACTAGATGCATTATCAATAGCATCAGGGTGTCTTATAATATTGTTAATATCATTAAAATTATTATTAATATAATAATTAGTATATTCAGAATCTATAACAACATAATCGATTCTATCAATTTTTTCAAATTTAAAATTTTCAAATAATTTAATAATATTATCTCTACAAGTTAAAATATCCGCTTTAATAACCTTTTTTATTTTACCATTTTTAATTAATGACATTTCAGTTTTATTAGTTGGATGTGCCCAAGAATTTAAATTATCTGTTTTATGAATTGTTAAATCTATTTTAGGTAAATCACTAAATTTAGATAATATTTTTTTTTTAATTTTATTTTGAGCAATATCAAAAAATGTTGTTATTTCAGATGGATTATTATTTGATACAATTGATGTAATTTTAGATCGTAAATCAAGTTTAATATTAATCATAATTGGATCAAAATCTAATATATTTTTAATGGTTTCGTTAATGGTTTTATAAATAGGAAATTGTTCGTCTAAATTTTGATTAATTATATCATTAATTAATCTTTTAATTTCTAAAAGATCATTGTATTTATTAACATTAACATTTTTAGGTGGAGGTATAAAATCCATTATTTCAGTATTATTATCTATTGTTTTAATATCACCAGTTAATAAATAATGAAATGGTGTTAACCCCATATCATCATTAAAATTAGTATCAACATCAATACTTAATAAATATTCAACAATAACATCGGATTGACATTGACATGCTAAATGTAATGGCGTTTGATTATATTTATTTGGTTTATCAGGATTAACACCTTGATGAACTAAAAATTTAATAACGCTTAATTTAGATAAATTAGTCGCCTTTCGTGAATCTATTGTAATAACAACATGAATTAATGAATTACCACTATCATCTGATATATCAAATGGAACTTGATTTATAAGAGAATATTGTAATAATTCATGGGTATCTAATTTTAAAGCTAAATTAAACATTTCAAAACTTTTTCTTATATCAAACGCAGGTGCTAATCTATATGGTTTATCAAATTTATTCATATTAATATATTATTACAAGTGATAAATTTAAAATTATTAAACTTAATTTTCAATTTTGATAATATCTATTTTGATTTTCAAATTTAACATTATTAAACTTAAACTTAAACTTAAACTTAAAATTATTAAACTTAAAATTATTAAACTTAATTTAATAATTTTAATTTTATTGATACATATTCATTTAGTTTATTAGTTAGACTTGATTTGCACACCTTATTAAAAAATTGAAATTTTAAATGTTTGTGTGTTTTTAATATTCAAAGACTATTGCATGTGTTCTCGTGAGACCGTGACAAATAATACTAATACCGAACAGCCAACAGTTGAACCTGTAGATATGGGGAGTGACCAAAGCAAAAAATCTACAGACCAAAAGTCATATGATTGTCATAATCCATATGATATAGATGACGAAGACGAATTCGATAGACTTATTAGAAAGTTTGAAAAGGAAGAGCGTTCAAAATATTTTTTTGACGATCGACCTTTAGACAGACGATATGATCTGTATGAAAGACGAATTGTAGACGAAGTTGTTAAAGCAGAGTGTGGTTTTATCTACGAATACTCTGTATATGAATACAGAGATGCAGAGATCGACAGGCGATTTCGTATTTTTGTAGATAGAAATTCACAGGCTAAATAAAAATATTAACCTCACTTATTTTATATGTTTAACCGTTCTATTTTTTAACGATTGCATCCACAACTTTTTTTAACATTACAATCATTAATATTACCATTACCATTAACCGGTAAACATCTACCATTAACAGGGCATGTATTCATACTTTCATAATAGGCTCTTTCTCTATTAATTATTGTATCACCGTTTTGTTGTAAAAATTGTTTATACTCTTGGGCAGAATCAATTTTATTTACATTACGGATAAATTGTTCAAAAGTACTACTTTTAATGTAATTTGTAATAAACCGACCATCTTGCATAAGTGGTGGACATTTATATTGAAAATATTTGTTATCCATTATATATATATATATTATTAGATATTTTTATAATTATTTTTGAGCATTTATAATATCTTCAATTAATTCATGTTTTGTTTTATTTTTAATATTTCCATTAATTTGTTTAGTTAAACATACATTATTGTTTTCTGCAATTATTTTAATTTCTGGTACCTTTAATGATTCAAGTGATTTTTTAGTATAATTTTGTTTTATTTCACTTGTTTTTTGTAAATTAGATAAATCATTTAATTCAAATGATTCAGATGATTTAGGTAATTTATTAAGTAGTTCATTAGTCAAATCATTTAATCCAGATGATTCTGATGATTCAGATGATTTATTAAGTAAATCATTAGGCAAATCATTAAGTAAAACGGATAATTCAGGTAATTCGTGCGTTTCAGATGATTTTGATAATTCAGATGATTCAGAATTGTTAAGAGTTGTAGCATCATACATCATTGATATTGGGTTATTATTAGATGTATTAATATTTAATATAATTGATTCTTCATTATAATTAAATTTGTGATCACATGATTCATTATCTAATAAAGAATTATGTTCTTCATCATATTGTTCATTATCATTATCATTTGAATAAATTGCTAAATGTATTGATGAATCAGTATCAATATTATTATCATTATCATTTTCATTTTCATTTTCATTTTCATTATTAAGCATATTTGGAAAACTTTGTTTATTACATGCTATTATTTGATCTTTAAACAATTTCGATGGTAATAAATCAATATTTATTATTTTTTGAGGTGATAATGATTGTTGTGATGGTGATAATGATTGTTGTGATGGTGATAATAGTTTTTGTTGTGGTGATGGCGATGGCGATGGTGGTTTTTGTTGTTGTGGTGGTGATGGTGGTTTTTGTTGTTGTGGTGGTGATGGTGATAATAGTTTTTGTTGTTGTGGTGGTGATGGTGATAATAGTTTTTGTTGTTGTGGTGGTGGTGGTGATGGTGGTTTTTGTTGTTGTGATTGATATAATGGTTGCTGACGCAATTGTTGTAATGATAGTAAGTTTATATCTTTTTCTAATTTATTAATGCTATTATGTAAATGTTCAACTTCTTTGTAAATAAAATATACAACTAAAGTTAATCCTAGTAAAATTATAAATTTGTAATCAAAAATTTTCATATTATTAATATTATAAAGATTCTAATATTTGTATAAACTCACATTATATTATTATTAATTTAAAATATTTTTATTTTTGCATTTTTTTACCAAATTTTAATTTATTACACCATTCTTTTTTAAGTTATATCATATAATAAAAATATAATTATAATCTAAAAAAATTTAAATAATATAATAATTTAGTTTTTTTCTATATATATTTAATGATATCTCCCAATGATATAAAAGTTACTAAATATGATTTAACACTATTTACTACTTTATTAGTTGTAACAAATATTGTTAACAATCAATTATTTAAAGCAAATTTATTCGATGAACAATGGAAAAATATAGCTGTTGCAACATTACTGGGTGTTGCTCTTCATGGATTAATAACTAATCAAATAAGTTCTGTTGTTAATAATCAATTGAATTTACATAAATCAAGTCTTGCTTTAGCAATATATGATTTAGTCAAATTTGGAACTATATTTGTATCTATTCGTGTAATTACAAGTCTACTTGAAGAAAGAAAAATAGAATTTGATAAAAATTGGATGTTAGAAACAGGTGGTATTATTGCTGGTTATGGTCTATATAGTATAGCTATTGGGCCAATAATGCCACCAACAAATAAAGTAATACAACCTTTATTTAATGATAGTATTAAATTATCTATGGGTGCACTAGCTGGTAAATTTGCTATAGGTGCTGATATTACTAATGATAGAATATTACAATTTTCAGGTGTATTATTAGCTTTAATAATTTTCCATTTATTCACTAAAAAAATTGTTGAATCACCAGAATCATGTAAACCATGTACACATAAAGAAGCAGAAAAAAGTGAATCGGAAAAACATTAATTGTTGAAATCTCTAAATCATTTAATAAATATAATAAATATTTAATTTATTATATTAATTTAAAACAAAAGTATTATACATTAATATAAATGACCGGTGGAATTCTTCAAATGGCAATATCTGGCAAACAAGATATTTATTTAACAATTGATCCCCAAATAACATTCTTTAAAAAAGTATATAGAAGACATACCAATTTTTCTACTGAATTAATTGAGATTATGCCAGAACAAACACCAAGTTTTAATAATGAACTTACTTTTATTTTAAATCAAGGTGATGCAATACACAGATGTTACTTTGAAATAACATTACCATTATATAGTTTTTCAGACCAATATATAACTAATCCCAAATATTTAAATAATAAAATGTTAGATATATCAAATTTAAATAATAGTTATTCCATATTAGAAAGTCAATATAATTTATTAAAAGGATTTGTTGATGTTGAACTTGGTTTATATAGATTATTATATAATTTATTACAAACTGAAAATATTACTTTATCTATTTTAAAAGATCAGGTTAATGTATTTAATTATAAAAATAAAATAACAAAAGATATGTACAAAAATAAAATTGACGAAACTGTTTTTTATCAAATAAATATTTCAGGATATATTTCAAATTTAGATAAAATAATTACAAATGATATTAATTTAACAAATGATTTCATATCTAAATCACAAATATTATCTGATATTAATGAATATTATAATAAAATGTTATATTATTTAAATTATTATAATAGTAGTATGAATAATATACAATCAGAAATTAATTCAATAACAAAATCAAATCAAATTAATTTTAATTTTGCTGAATATTTAGGACATAATTTTTTTGAATATGTAAAATTAGATATAGGTGGTCAAGAATTTGATAGATATACAAAAGATATATTACATATTCAACAAATGCATAATGTATTACCTGATCATATGAATAATTATTTAGATATGATTGGACATACACCTGAACTAATAGAATATAATAATAATGTAAAAGGAAATAGAAAAATATTAGTCCCATTAATATTTTGGTTTAATAAAAATACTGGTGCTAGTTTACCTTTAGTAGCAATGCAATATTCATCAGTTGTAATTAATACAAAAATTAGTGATGTTACAAAAATAATATGTTTTGAAAATTATAATAGTAATTATAATGATATTATAAATATTACTATACCAAATAATGGCAAATTTATATTAAATACAAATTTGATATATGATTCATATACTATTAATGAAAGTAGTAATTCTATTAGTTATAAATGTTCAGTTATTAATTATGAATTATTAAAATTAAAATTTAAAGAATTAAAAGATGAAGATATTATATTAATTTTAAAAACAAATGGTTCATTAAATGAAGAAATTACATTAGGTACTGATGATATTGATAAAGTTATTACTAAAGACGAGTGGATACATTTTTTAATGAATCTTAACAATCCAATATATAGTTTATTTATGGATAAAATTGCATCATATTATCCATATATTAATTATAATTTATATTCTAGTAGTATTGAAACACCAGAAGTAAAATTAATTTGTGAAACTGTTTTTATGGATGATATTGAAAGATCAAAATTTGCAAGTTCAAAACTGGAATATGTTATAGAACGATTTGATACTGATATTTTTACAATTAAAAATAAAAATTTCTTTGATTGTGAAATATCATTTAATAATCCATGTAAAGAATTATTATGGTATATTCAACCAAATTTATTTATAGATGGATTATCAGAATTTAGTCAAAATACAAGTTTAAATTTTAATTCAATTAATAATAATACAAGTATTATTTCAAAACAAAAATTTCAATTAAATCAATTAGATTTATTATTATCAATTGTTGATAATAATTATTATACTTATTTATTATCTTATAAATTTTTAAATAATATACTACCAGAAGGAATTTTTTATCATTCATTTTGTTTATATCCAGAAGAAACACAACCTTCAGGTACAGCAAATTTAAGAAGTATTAAAGGAAAACAATATAGTGTATCATTAAATGATGAATGGTTATTACAATATTATAAACAACTACAAACATTATTTAAAGTACAATCAATAATTGATAATAAAAATGCATTAACCTTAAAAATAATAGGAAAAGTATACGATATGTTTGTTGTTTCTAATGGTAAAGCTAATTTATTATTTAATTAAAAATATCAAGTTTTACTTAATAATTTAATATCTTCATATTCTGTTTCAGAATCTATATTTACAGAATTAATTTTAATTAAACATGGATTATTTTTAATTAAACATGGATTAATTAAATTATTAATTTGTATACAAATTAAATTATATGATTTTAATACTTTGATTGTTTGATTTAATAATTCTGAAAACTTATCATATATATCAACTATATATTTTAATATTTTTTCATTTGATAAATTATAAAAATCTGATAGTGTTATTAATGATATATCTAATGATATAAATATATTTGTATCAAAAATTTCAAGTATATAATTTAATCTATCAACAATATCATTCATTATTTCTTTTTTATCAAAATTATTATCTTTGAATATATGTGCTAATTTATGATGAAATGGTGTACCACCATATGAACAATCATAAATACTATTAAATTTGTGTTTAATAATTGATAAATATTCAATCTGTTTAATTATTGTCAATTTCCAAAAATCATTTTTATTATATATTGTATGCCAATTTTTAAGTACAAATATTAATGAAAATTTATTTGCAATTAATTTATAAAAGTTAATTAATACATTTAATGATAAAGAAACATCGTTTAATTCATCTATAAATATTGTCATAATATTATATTCTAATAAAATATTACTATGATATTTTATAAATAATCTTAAAATAATACTTAAATTGTTATCACCTAATTCACTTTTATATGAAATTAAACTAAATATAAATATAATTGGATTTTTAATATTTTTAATATCATCATCTATTTGTGATATATTCATTATAAATAAATAAGTAAATATATTTTTTATAAACGATATTTAATATTAGCATATTAAGAACATTATGGATGTGTTTCTAATTCTAGTAAATCATAAGATTTATTAATTCGTTTTAATTCTAAATATTTATATTTATATTTCATATATATACGGCCTTTATTTAGACTTTCTATTATATTTGTCATTAAACTAAAAAATAATAATTAATAAAATTATTATTTTTCAATTTTATAATAAAAAGTGAAAATACAGGGTTTAAACATTGATATTATAATATTACTAATAAATGGGGGTACCTGGGTTTTTCTTATGGTTAATGAAAAATTATAAAAATGAGGGTTTTGTTTTTAACAAGGCAAAATTATCTGATTTAGACATTTTAAATGAAATAAATAATATTGATTACTTTTTAATTGATGCAAACTGTTTAATACATCCTGTATGTTTTAAAGTTATTGCAGAAAATCAAGATGTTACAAACAATGATATATTAGAAAATAAAATGTTTATTGCTGTTATAGAATATTTAGATAAAATTATTTCTTATGTTGAGCCAAAAAAAGGCATTTATTTGGCTATTGATGGCGTTGCACCTGTAGCAAAAATTAAACAACAACGAAGTAGACGATTTAAGTCTGTAGCTGATAAATTAATGTGGGATAATATTAAAAGAAAACATAATAGACCATTATCTCATCATTGGAATAATAATGCGATTACTCCTGGAACAGAATTTATGGTAAAATTACATAATAAAATTATTGATTGGGCATATAAAATAAATAAAAATGTAATTTATTCGTCATGTTTTACACCTGCAGAAGGTGAACATAAATTATTACAATTTATAAGATCAAACCAACGTGAAAATAAAGATTTTTCATATGTTGTATATGGTCTCGATGCTGATTTAATTTTCTTATCACTTGCAACTGAATCAAATAAAATATATTTATTAAGAGAAGCAAATGAAATTAATAGAAATGAATCAAAAGAAGTTTTAAATTATGTAAGCATACGTATAATGAAAAAATCAATAGTAAATACTATTAAATATTATTTAGAAAAGTCAATTATTCCAACAATGAATATTAATGAAACAAAAATAGTAAATGATTTTATTTTCATGTGTTATTTTTTAGGAAATGATTTTTTACCACATATTCCATCATTAGATATACATAAAATGGGTATTGAAAGTTTAATAATAACATATACTGAAACTATAAATGAATTAATTATTAAAAACAATTCAATTCAATATTTATTAAATGATAAAATAAATACAGAATTTTTAGAAATATTTATTAATAAATTATCAAATTTAGAAGAAAATATTTTACGTAATCATTTTGCAAAAGGTAAACGATGGATGAAATGCGATGGTGATTATTATGAAAAAGAAGTATTTAAAATAGAAAATTTACAATTTAAAATTATCGATCCAATACAATTAGGATCTGACACACCTGAAGAATGGCGTTCTCGTTATTATAAACATTATTGGAATATATTACAAGATGAAATAGAAGAATTTAGTGAAAAATTAGTAAAAAATTACTTGATGGGACTTAAATGGGTAACAATATATTATTTTGATGAATGTCCGTCATGGGATTGGTATTATCCTTTTGATTATCCACCATTTATATCAGATATAGCTAAATATTTACCAAAAATAAATTTAAATAATATTAATTTTATTAAAGGGAAACCATTAAAACCATTCATGCAATTATTATCTGTATTTCCTCCTCAATCAAATAATTTAATTCCTAAAAGTTTAAGAAAATTAATGTTAAATAGTAAATCATCACTTGCATATATGTATCCATCAGACTTTGAACAAGATTTTATTAATAAAACAAAACATTGGATGGCTATACCAAAGCTACCACCACTAGATATTGACTTGGTAAAACATATATATAATAAATATCAAGATGAATTAAACCCAGAAGAAAAAGAAAGAAATACAATTATAAAACCTTTAGTTATAAATGGATTAATGTAATCATTATAATTTTATAAATGATTAATGTAATCATAATCATAATAATATATAAATTTTAAAAATGATTTAAAAATTCATATTGAATTAAAAATATAATATAGATTAATTGATGGATAAAAAAATAGAAAAATCAGATAAAAAAGATTTTAATTTTATTTCAGATAGAGTTGAAACTATACAAAATATGATTAATGGAGATAATATTGAATCAATTATTGATTTTAATTCAAATGAATCAATTGAATATTCAACTAATACACGAGATATTAGGGAATTATTACCTAAAAAATATATAGATTTTAGTAAAGCGATTACTGATTTAGGTGGAAAATTATTATATATTAAAAGTGGGTCGACTGGTCATACATTTAAGGGTGTTCATCCACCGCCAAATAATGAAAACAAGAAAGCATATGCAGTTAAAATTGTTGCCTATCCAAAAAAAGAAAATTATGGTGATATGTACAATATTAAAAGACCAGAGAACACTGAACTATTAATGATACGTTTATTATCTTATTTAGTAATTAATAAAAATACGCCACATATTGTTTTACCAATTACAACATTCAATACAAGTATAAAACCATTTTTAAATTTAACAAAGTCAAATATTGTAAATAATAAAAAGTTTGAACAATTTGTTGAAAAATATGAAAAAGGCGAATATTATCAAAATGTTTCAATACTAGTAAGCGAGTGGGCAAATGGTGGTGATTTATTAGATTATTTACGAAAAAATTATAAAACAATGAAAACAAAACATTGGAGAACAATATTTTTCCAAATTTTATCAGTATTATCAATAATTCATGCAAAATATCCAGCGTTTAGACATAATGACATGAAAGCAAATAATATTTTAATTCATAATATTGATATTGACGACACAAATAAAAAATATTTATATAAAATTAATCAACAAAAATATATAGTACCAAATATTGGTTTTCAAATAAAATTATGGGATTTTGATTTTGCATGTATACCAAATATTGTAGATAATTCAAAAGTAGAAGCTGAATGGACAAATAAAATTAATATAAAACCAGAACAAAACAGATATTATGATATACACTATTTTTTTAATACTTTAACAAGAAAAGGATTTTTTCCAGAATTTAATACTGCATCTGAAATACCTGAAAATGTAAAAGAATTCATAAAAAGAGTTGTACCGCCAAAATATGAATCTGGAAAATATGTATCTGATCGTGGTAGAATACTTGCGAATGATGAATATTTAACACCTGATGAAATTCTTAAAAATGATAAATTTTTTAAAATTATGAGAAATTCTTAAAAAAAAATATTATTTATTTGTTGATAATTAAATTAAATTTAATAAAGTTTAATTTAATATTTATATTTTACATATTTTTCATATTCTACATATTTACTTATTATACTTATTATACTTATTCTAGTTATTTTACTTATTCTATATATTTACATATTTTACGTTTTCTACTTATTATACATATTTTACGTTTTTTACATATTTTACGTTTTCTACTTATTATACATATTTTACGTTTTCTACTTATTTTACTTATTATACTTATTCTACTTATTTAATATTTACATATTATACTTCTTCTACTTATTATACTTATTCTACTTATTTAATATTTACATATTTAATATTTACATACAAGTTGAAAATTCAATATTACTTGGTATTAAACTATTTTCTGTATCAGTTTGTAAATTATCTTGATTATGTGATGATGGTTTTATAAATAAATCATCATAATTTTCTCTATTAACAAAATGATTAGTAAATGATTCAACCATTTTATTAGATAATTCAATATTTTGTTTTATTGCTTGGTTTTCATTTTCATTATTTATATGATTTAACGTTTCGGATTCTATATTTACAATTTCATTTACATTTTCATTTTCATTCTGATATTGAAATACTTTTTCATCTATTATTAAATCTTCATTTTTAGTAGGTATTAATTTATAAGCTGATCTCCATATTTTTTCTCTAGATTTTCCATCAATATATGTTCTGTTAATTAATTTAATACTTTGTATTGTCAAATATCCAGTTTGATTTGATTGATAATAAAATTTATCTTTACGCATAAAACATTCAATATAAATTACTATTGATCCAATTGTTTTATTTTTATATGCAATATTTGATTTAAATTCAAATGGTTCAATAGTTTTTCCTGTATTATTATTATAATAATATAATTCTGATAAGAATGTTATATCATTAAAACTATATTCACCGCAATTAAATATTTTTTTTAGTTCATCATATATTTCTTTTTTAAAGTTATCTGTAACTTTAAGTCTATTACTATTATCTTGTGTTAATTCATACATATTAACATTAACAGTAATTAGTTTATTTAAAAATTTATATAAATCATAGGTATCATCATCTAATATATCATTATTATTATTATATGCAAAATCTTTTTGTGTTTGATATGGAATATTTGGTACGATTACAGAGGGATTATCAGTAGATGCATTATTTGTTAATCCAATAAAATGATCAACTTTAGTTTTACATGTACAAAATGTATTTTTAATAATTTTAATTATTTGTCCATCTGATAAATGATTAATTAAAAAAATTAATATAATTAAAATTAGTATTTTGTTGATAATATTCATATAACTTTTATATTTTAAATACTTAGATATTATTTTTTTTATAAACTTATTATGATTAATTTTTTAATTTAGTAAAATTATAATGTGTTTGAATTGCTTAAATCTTTTATATATTGTTTATTAAGCGTATGTATTATAATTAAAAATGTGAATGCAATCATTAATGATAATTTTGGATTTTTATTTCCAGTTTGTATAATATAATAAATAACAATTATTCTAAAAATAGTATTTTCAAATAATATTGCTACAAATGTTGGTAATTTAGGAAGTATTAAAACTAAATAAACTATAAATAATAATAAAATAAATGAAGGTGCAAAATCATCACCTTCTTCATCACCTTTTTTTATTAACAAATTTTGTTTGTTATTGTCCATATAATTTATATTAGATATTTTAAATAATTTTTATTTAAAAATATTTTTTATTATGCCAAATAAACTTATAAAAAAATATTTTAATTAATTTAGTTTGCGTCATATTATAGCAATTTTTATATTATATCATAATTAATTTATTTTGTATGTTATTATATAATGGCGACAAATCCTAATACAAAAAATACAATTATACAAAATAAAATTAATGAACATATTGATAAGATTGTAGATACTGGTGTTATAGATGAAATTACAGGTACCTCATTAAAATCAAATTTTGTTACTAATTTTAATGATGACCAAAAATTTACTTTCATAGAAAGTACTGCACCATTTTTAACTAGATTAATAGATGCAGATTCAAGACTTACAGATATTAAAAATAAATTACAAAATAATGATATTTACTCATCTGATACAAAAAATAGATGGAATTCAATGATAGAAAAATTAGCTAGATTACAAACATTAATTTTTATAAAAGATGGAAGGAAAGTTAATTGTGATGAAGTAACAAAAGATATTATTGATGCATTAGATGCAAAAATTACAGCTGTAAATGATGTTATCCAAGATAAACTAGAACAAGAACAAAGAGGTGGAAATATAAAATCATATAAACATAAATATCTTAAATATAAATCAAAATATTTACGTATAAAAAATAAAAAATAATATATAATGAGATATAATGAATAATACAACTGATTATGATTTTGATACAGAAGAAACTATAATAGAAAATAATTTTAAAGAATTTATGGAAAATATTAAAATAAATGATGAAACAATAAATGTTGATATAGAAAATAATGAATATATTGATCCTAATAAATCAGATATTAAAATTCCAGAAATAACTCAGTATATTGCAAACACATTAGATATTAATAATAAAGAATTAAATGAGTCTGTTCTCACAAGTATTCAAAAAAAAAAATTAAAAATAAATAATTCAAATAAACATAATTATGTCAATCATATAAATAATATTTTAAATAATAATAGTAGATTAAATAAACTTGAAAAAATAGTTAAAAATGATTTATTAAAAAATAATATTAAAAATTTAAAAAAAAAAATGGGTAAAGTTCAAATACTTTCTTTATTAAAAGATAAACAAGATAATAAAGAATTTAATATATTATTAAATGATGTTATTTCAACATTTAGTAATAAAGTTGATAAAATTAATAATGTTTTAGAATATAATTTAACTCAAACTGGTGGTAATAGTAATATTGTGGATAATAGTAATATATATTACTATAAATATTTAAAATATAAGATAAAGTATTTAACTTTATTATTAGATTAAAATATAATTATTTATAAATAATTATATATTAATTGTAGCTAAATTATTATTGATAATAAGAACTTGGACAAAAATAAAAACTTTATTTTTATTTCATCTATCTTATTTTTGTAGATAATGGTGTGTATATTCTATTAATTTATGCCATCGTCCCTTATCTTTATGTTCGTGCTTGTCCTTGTCTTTATCTTTGTCTTTGTCTTTGTCTTTGTCTTTGTCCTTGTCTTTGTCCTTGTCCTTGTCCTTGTGCTTGTGCTATTGCTTGGGCTTGTGCTATTGCTTGGGCTTGTGCTATTGCTTGGGCTTGTGCTATTGCTTGGGCTTGTGCTATTGCTTGGGCTTGTGCTATTGCTTGGGCTTGTGCTATTGCTTGGGCTTGTGCT
>Ga0114958_10001422_pt1 | contig 18895 bp, 10 predicted proteins | sample C_130208_EF_Meta_FD_89577 | JGI IMG/M metagenome (GOLD analysis project Ga0114958, IMG submission 89577) | Freshwater microbial communities from Lake Croche, Canada to study carbon cycling - C_130208_EF_MetaG | ecosystem: Environmental > Aquatic > Freshwater > Lake | place: Lake Croche, Canada...
CGACAGTGGCTTTCCGGCTTTCTGACTAACTCTATAGGACGGCCCCAGCGTCCTGACCAGCTCCTCGAGATCCATCGTTCCCGTATGCGTGCTGAACGATAGTGCATGAGGACTAATTTTATCATTCTGAAGGGCCTCCAGCAGACGTTTTCTACGTTCATCCGTTTGCCCCCCCCAATCCCCAATCATCTTTTCCAATGGCCAGCCTGGCACAATCCAGGTGAAGCGCTGATTGGAGGGGAGATTAGTCTGGCCTTCCATGATTTTTAAACAGCGATCAACAAAATCAGTGCGATAATGATGAATAACTGTTGAGGCAAGTTCAGTAAATCCAATATCGAAGTGGGTTTTGTACGCAACAATGATGTTTTCAATCAGCGGTTCCGATTGGGCTTTTGTCCCGGCTAGGTCATCGAGTTTGCCTTTGAACAGCGCGACGCGGATGTCGCAACCGGCTTGGTCAAAAAAACCATCTAGGCCATAGTACTGAAGCCACAAGTCATCAGCGACTTTGAACACCTCGCCGTCCTGCCCAACCAGCAGGTTCGTATTATTCGCGGTCCAATGGAGGCCATCAGACGAGGTCGCATAGCCCGTATGACAGCCTTTGCAGCCGGGCCTGACAAACTCGCCAAAGAACATGTGCCACCGGCCATTTTCCTGAATCACATGGGGGAATTTATACATCGCCGGATATTTCAATCCTTCGATCGTGATCGGCATGGCGTGGGCAAAATTAAAATTAGTCTCATTCACTGACTCGGCGCAGTACAATCCCGCCGGCTCGCGCTTCCGGTCCCAGTAATACATGAAGTAGTGTCCTGTGGTTTTATCATGCACGACATGGTCGTCCTCGACATGATTTAAGTCGGCCGCCGGTGTAGCCAAACGTCCTTTTTTCTGAAAATTGGCTCCATCACTGGAAACCGCGTAGCCCCAGCCGGAACGGCCGTCGAGACCTCCGCCGTACCACATCTTGAAAATGCCATCCTCGTGGAGGACAAACGGGTCCCAAGTACCGTCGCGGTCCCAATCACTGCCGACACCCTTAGGCAAAACGGGATTGACGGGATCCTTGACCCAATTGACGCCGTCGCGCGAGGTGGCATGACCGATCTGGAGGCTGGAGTAATCACCGTGCGGGGCACCGGCGTTATTGCCACGAACTCCCCATGCCTCGTAATACATGTGAAACACCTCGCCGACTTTTAGCACAGTCATCGAACCCAGGGCGCCGGCATCCCATTCACCCTTCGCTCCCGGTCGAAGAATAGGGTTATTTGTATAGACCGCCCAATGCCCTGCGCCTGCCTGCGCGCGCAGCTCATCAACACACATGCCCTGACCCATCGCAAGGAGGCTGACAAAACAATTAATGAAAATACACCAACAGACGTTTTTTTTATTCATTTTTTTCCTTATTCATTTCGCTATTACCGTAACCTTCTCGGTCTTCATATCGCTTTCGATTAAGACGAGGTAGAAATAATTCAACTTATCCTGTACATCTTGTATATCAATTTCAGAAATCCGGATTTGGTTCCCGCCACGCCGGGTAAACAACTAAAACGGCCGCTTGCGAACGATCTTGAAGACGTAGGCATAATCACCCCGCTTGGTCTTCGGAGTTTCAATTTTCAAGCCTTCCTTCTTCAATTCCCATTTCAATTCCTTGCCGTCACCCAGCATCGTGATGGAAGCAATTTCCGATGGGTATAAGGCCTGATTGTATCCTGTTAGTCCGAGAGTTTTAACCAGCACGCTGTCACCCGGCCAATCGAGTGCGATAGCATAAAGGTTGTTATCCTTAACCGTGAAACGAATGTCCTGACCGGTATAGCGCATCTCATTTTTCTCATTGAATCCCCCGCTTTTTTCCAGCTTCGTTGGTCCCTCACCATCCACGATCCACGGAGTCGTGCCATAGATCGCATCCCCGTTGACCTTCAACCATGCGCCCATACCTAACAGCAAAGTCCTAGCTTCATCAGGAATTGTGCCGTCCGGTTTTGGACCGACATTGAGGAGCAGATAGCCGTTCTTGCTGACACGATCTACCAGATTATCGATAAGACAATCCAGCGTCTTGTATCCTAGATTTTTGACGTATCCCCATCCCTGCCCGTTGTCCACGGTGGAATCGGTTATCCAGTCGTAGTAAGTCAGTTTGGATTCCTGTCCTAATTCCCAATCAATCAATCCGGCCCCAGGCGGCAATTGATGATACTTGTACGAAACCACTACTTCTTTCCGGTGCTTCGCCGCCTGGTTGTAGTAATACGCAAGCATCTCCTGCTTGTAGCGGTCGTTGACCATACTCAACCCAAAGTCAAACCAGACAAAATCCGGATCATATTTATCGATTACTTCAAAAATCTTATTTTTCCAATCGTCCAGAAAAGCTTTGCTCAGCGGCGCATTCCGTTCATGGATAGGACCGTAAAGGCCCGAGTAGCGCGAATCACCGCAATCCAGATTCGTATTCCAGACGGGAAAGAAAAACCAATTCTCGGCATGATGAAAAGCAGTGACGAATTTCATATCCCGCTTCTTAATAGCCTTAGCAAGCTCGCCGACCACATCGCGCTTGGGACCCATTTTGACAGAATTCCAATCTGAATATTTGGTGTCCCACATGCAGAAACCGTCGTGATGCACCGCCACCGGACCGGCAAAGCGGGCTCCCGCCTTCTGGAAAAGGTCCGCCCACTCGTCGGCGTTGAACTTCTCGCCGGTGAACTGAGGAATTAAATCTTTGTATCCAAATTTTTCCAACGGTCCAAAGGTAGACTCCCAATACTTTCGTTCCAGACCGTGAACATCATTATAAGCATGAGTGGCAAACCAAGTGCAGTTTGGCCCTTGGGCCGGAACGGAATACACGCCCCAATGTGTATAAATACCAAACTTACCATCCCTTAGCCACTGCGGCGTTTGCTGGGTGCATAGGGAATTCCAAGTCGGCTCAAAGTGTTTTACAGGTTCACTTGCCCGACCGGTAAACACAAAAAAAGTGGCAAGCACGAGCACTGAGTGCAGGACGATTTTATAGAATGATTGAGTCATATTATTTTTAGTTATTGATTAAAGTACACGCTCTCCATTTGAGTCCACCCCTTCGTACCTTGTATCGGTATTTGCAGCGGATCACAGACCTTGAGCCATTCAATGATGCGCGGTTCTTTTCCCATTAGCGCCATATCAGTATCATAATTTTTGCCGGTATATTCGTAGTATCCGAATTCGTAATATTTCCCATCGATCTGCTGAAGATAGATTGAAAAGTTTTTCATGTGATACTTGCCAAGTAAATCCCGCACGCCGGGATTTGAATCCGCATGGAGCTGTTTATAGTGGCTGATCTTGTCTTCACGGATGCCAATGACCATGCCAACCCGCTTGGCGGGTGGGGTGGCGCAGCCGGTTGCTCCGGCGATCGCTGCCAGCAACGCCGCTAGGCAGCAGATTTTCATGTGTTTTCTCATGTGTTTTATTTTTTGATAGTGTGTTTCGGTTTGTTTTCGCGATTGGCTTGCACTGTTTAAATCAAATTTAAAAAGGATAATTTCAACCGGCTAACATTGGCTTTTTTACATCCGCCCACTCGGAAACGCGCGCGAGGTCTTCTTTCGATCGGCTCACACCTCCGTCGTAGTCCCACTGGTGGTCGCGTATCGGGGCCAACCGGCGCTGCACTTCGGACAACAATTCGGGATCGTAGGGCTGCTGGTGCACCGCCACGTTGGCGAGCACGGCCTCGGAACGGGTCGTGCTGAAGAGCGTGGTCGGAAACGCAGGGTTCTGACTGGAAAACTGCAAGGCCAATTGACTGAGCGTCGTTCCGTATCGTTGACAACACACTGCCGCATCACGAAACAGCTGACGATCAGATTCAGTTGCCGGATGCCACGCCGGAGCTTCGCGTCCACTCAAAAGACCGCTGGCAAAAGGCGAGCCGTTGATGATGCCGATGCCTTTCTGTGTCGCCATGGGTAACAATTCTAGCGCGCGGGTGTCATTCAGCGTGTAGTGATTATGAACCAACGCAACGTCCACCGGGAACGTGTCAAAGATGCGATGCCACAAATCCATAGGATAGATGCCATAACTAACATTCCCAATGCGTCCTTCTTTCTTTAGTTCCACCAAAGTTTCCACACCTTCCGTCAAAGCCCATTCTGTATGGCGGCACTGTTGGTATTCAAAGTCGTGCAAATGGATGATGTTGAAATGATCTGTGCCCAGCCGCCGCGCGCTTTCGTTAAGCGAGGCGCGGATGCGACTGCGAGAATAATCAAAGTTGTCGCTGCCATAGCCTCCCGCCTGCGTGTATTTGCCAACCTTGGTGGACAGGAAGTAGCGATCCCGCGGGATGCTTTTGAGCGCCTTGCCTAGCACAGTCTCCGCCACCGTGCCACCGTAAGCGGGAGCCACATCGAAGTAGTTGATGCCGAGATCCAGCGCGGTGTGGACGGCGCGGATGCCCTCCGCTTCATCCACCTGGCCATACACGCCGCCCAGCGCAGATGCGCCGAAACTCAGGCGAGAGACGTTCAACCCAGTTTTCCCGAGTGGATTGTATTTCATGCTACTATTTCAAGATGTAATAAAGGACGCCAACTACGGTCAGCAGGATAACTGTCACGATGCGGGGGTCGCTTACGCTAATTATATGGCCTTTAAGGAATGCCAGCGGATGAACCCAGCAGACTTTGGTGACTTCAGCCGCATTCATTGCCGGCGTCAGCAGGCTGGTGATGATATAAATGACCACGCACAGCACGGCGATGATTGGCCCGACGAGCATGAACGGAATGCCCAAGCCTTGCACCGGGTCGGTGACGAGTCCGTTAAAACATTGCTGCGCCTGGCCGTGCAACAGCATTTTTCCAATGCCCGGCATATCTAGTACGAAGTAAATACCGCCGATAATGGTGCCGACATAGAGCGTCGTCATGGCCGCCTGCCAGGTGCCGCGTTTCCACAGCAAGCCGAGCACGAACACCGTGGACACGGCGGGCGCGAAGGTCATCGGGATTTTGTTAATGGCTTCGAAGATGGTGCCGAACTGATTGCCCTGAGTCGACCAGAGCATCGCCAGCAGCATGATGACTCCCGTGGTAATCCGGCCGATGGTGACCACGCGCGCGTCGGACGTTTCCGGACGGTGACGCTTTACCAGGTCCAGCGAGATGATGGTGGCGCAACTGTTCAGCGCCGCCGCCATGCAACTCATCAGCGCGGCGGCCATGCACGCTGCGAGCAATCCCTTGAGCCCGACCGGCACCAAATGATTGATCAACATCGGCAACATCGTGTTGTAGTCAGGCGTGTTTGTGCCCGCGACGTTGGCGAGATGAAACGCACCTTTCTGCCAGAGCACGTAGCCGATGATGCCCGGAAACACCATGAGGAATACCGGCGTGATTTTCAAAAACCCGGCGAACAGCGAGCCGGCCTGTCCGGCCTTGAGATTCTTCGCCCCGAGCACGCGCTGAACGTGCGTCTGGTCAGCGCACCAATACCAGATTCCCAGAATCGGATAACCGAGCAGCACGCCGAGCCAAGAAAATTCACTCAAGTGTCCCTGGGCATTCATCACCGGATGTAGCATATGCAACTGATCGGGCTTGGTGGCTGCCGTGAATGAGGCTAGGTCATGGACGCCGACGGACGGCAGGGCATGCAGGCCCAGCACTGTCATCAGAATCGCCCCACCGAGCAGCAGCACCACTTGAATGTTTTCGGTCATCACCACTGCCTTGAGTCCGCCCAGCAGAGTGTAGGTCACGGTGAACAGTGAGAGCACAATGATCGTGGCATACATTGGCACACCGAGAAAACTTTCAAACACCTTCGCCGCCGCAAACAAGCTGATGCCAATATGAATCAGTAGTGCGCCGAGCAAACCGATAACCGCCATAAAAGTTCGCGCCGACGGGCAGTAACGCCGCTCCATGAATTCCGGCAGTGTCTTGACACCCGAGTTGATATAGAAGGGCGCGAAGATGAGCGCCAATAGAATCAAGGTAAAACACGCCATCCACTCGAAGTTGCCGATGACGATGCCTTCCTTCGCCCCGCCGGCCGCGAGGCCCACGAGATGAATGGTTGAGATGTTCGAGGTGAAAATCGCCGCCCCCACGGTAAACCAGCTCAACGAATGGCCCGCTAGGAAATATTGCTCCGAACTGGTGTTGCGGCGGTAGCCGACCCAAATGCCGAAGGCGGTGATGCCGATCAGGTAGATGGCGATGACCGCCACATCAATCATGGATATGTTCATTAGGGTTATTCTTTCGTGATTTGGATTTGCACTTTCATCGCCTGATTTTTGTCGCCCGCCAATCGCATCGCATCGCCGGCGTCCGCGAACGGCAGAACACCGGTGATGAGCGGCCGCAGGTCAATTCGGTTCGCCGCAATGAGTCGGATGGCTTCATCAAAAACGTCACCGTAGCGCATCGAACCGATGAAGTTGATCGCGCGGTACATCAGCAGATTCGCCGGCAGCGGAACATCCTCCGTGCCGAGCGTGCCAATCTGCACAATCGTTCCGCCGGTCCGCACCAAATCAAATGCCTGCCGCAATGCCGGCCGCGCGCCGGAAGCCTCGAAGACTACATCGAAGCCGTCACCGGCAATCTCACGAACCTGCCCCGCTAAGTTTTTTGCCGACGGATCGAGCGTGACATCCAAACCGAGCTTGTGAGCGGTTTCGCGGCGGGATGCAACAATGTCGCTCAATGCTACCGTTGCCGCGCCAAAGGTTCGGGCGGTCATCGCGACCAGCAATCCGATGGGGCCGCCACCCTCGACCAGCACACGCTTACCCGAAACCACCCCGGCGCGTTTGACGGCGTGTAGCGCCACGGCAAACGGCTCAATCATCGCGCCCAACTCATCGCTCATTTCCTGCGGCAACGCGTGGCATTGGTCCGCGCGCACCGTCACGAATTCCGCGAACGCGCCATCCGTCGGCGGCTTGGTGCTGGCGCTGCCAAGCATGATAATTTTCCGGCAGAGATTGGGGCGACCAGCCTTGCAGAATTCACAGAAGCCGCAGGAGCGCGCCGGATTCGCCGTGACCCGTGTGCCGACTTTTACCGAGTCCACGCCGTCGGCTAACGCCGCCACTTCCGCCGTGAATTCGTGGCCGAGAATGAACGGGCGCGTCGGCACGAACGCCGCGCAATACCCGTGCTCGAAGTAGTGCAGGTCCGAGCCGCAGATACCCGCACGCCGTACCCGCAGCAGGACCATGCCCGGATTCAATGCGGGCAACGGCTGCGGCTCGATTTTAATTTCTTTCGCACCGTGCAAGACGGCTGCGGTCATTGTGGAGTTCTGGTGCATTATCAATTGAGACTGTAAAAACGAGCGCAGTTGCCGCCAAGAATCTGCTTGCGAATTTCGGCAGGGAATTTCTGGATATAATCAGTCACGATATTCATGGTGGACACGTAATCACCGGACAAAGTGCAGACCGGCCAGTCCGAGCCGATCATCACGCGCTCCGGTCCAAAAGCCTCGAAGACAACGTCCAAATAGCATTGGAAATCTTCCGGCTTCCATTGCTTCCACTTCGCTTCGGTGACCAAGCCGGAAAGCTTACAGAACACATTTGGAAACTCCGCCAACCGTTGGAGTTCTTCACGCCACGGCAATAACTGCCTGTCGTGGATGGCTGGCTTGGCGATGTGATCCAACACAAAAAGTTGTCTAGGAAATTCCTTCACCAAGCTCGCTGCCACCGGCAGATGCCTCGGAAACAACAGCAAATCGTAAGTCAACCCGAACTCAGCCAACTGCCCGATGCCGCGTCGGAATTCCGGCCGCAGCATGAAGTGGTCGTCGGGTTCATCGTGAACAACATGCCGGACGCCGACTAATTTTGGATGCGGTGAATATTTCTCCAGTTGTTCGCGTAGTTGCAGAGAGCGCAAGTCCACCCAGCCGACCACGCCTTTGATGATGGAATATTCTGCGGCCAACTTAAGCAGCCATTCCGTTTCCTCGACCATCTGCCGAGCCTGCACAGCAATACTGCCGTCGTATCCGCTCGTTTGGAGCAGCGGTTTGAGTTCGTCCGGGAGATAATCACGCCGCAGCACACCCATCGCATCCGTCATCCAAACCTGCTGGGCAGGGTTGTAACTCCAAAAATGCTGATGTGAATCGAGATTCATTGGGGCGGATGATACCGTTGACCTAAAGTTTCCAAGTATGAAGGATGCGAGTTTTGATGGTGAGTTCTTATTCTTGGTTTAATGTGGCAACTCCTTGGAAGCCGTCGGCGCGGCGGTCAACACCCGGATTCTAAACACGCCGCCAGCTGTGCTGTTTGGCTCGGCTTGGAAACGCACGGTGATTACGCTTTTGCCCTGGATCAATTCCGCAGGGATGGCATACTCCTTGTCGACATAGCGCGCCGCAGATTGGGATTTTGATATTTCAGGCGTGGTCACGAACGTGCCCCAGTGGCTAATATGGACCGGATTCACCGTGGTCAGCCACACGCGTCGATAGATACCCGCTCTAGGATACCAGCGACGGGTCGAAGGAACGGCTTTCACTCGCACTGCCAGGACGTTTTTCTCGCCGCCAAAATTCAGGTAAGGAGTAAGCTCGAACTGGAAACTGGTGCAGCCATACGGCCGGCCGCCGAGCAGTTGCCCGTTGATCCACACCGTAGAGCCCATGTTCACTCCGTCAAAATCCACAAACACTTTCCTCCCACGGCTCGCTTCGGAAATGGTAAATGTCTTTCGATACCACCCGAGGCCACCCGACAGATACCCCACCGCGCCTCCGTTCGGAAATTTGGGATCGAGGGACAGTTCTATGCTCCAATCATGCGGCACATCCAGCGTTCGCCACTTGGCATCATCAAAGTCAGCCTTTTCTAGGCCAGCCACCTCACCGAGATGAAAAGTCCACGCATCGCAAAGCGGTTTTTTTGTCCGCGGTTCCTCTGCGACCGGTGCGCTCGCATCCGGGGGCGGAAGCTTCAGGGGATCCGACATAAAGTCACTTGCACCCGCGGCGCATAGCCCCTTTATGATCGATACCAAGAGGAACAACAAAATCATCAATATTGATTTCATATTAATTTTCAATTTTTGACGTTAATCATCTCGGTTGCTTCCCAGCCCCGTCTTTAATTTGAGACCGACCCTATTGGGCTTTCATTACGATTATGTCTTTACGACGGGATTCAGGGGCGACTTTTAATTCTGCAACCTCTCCGTTTACCACCCGCCCTTCGACGATGGTCTGGTCAGGAGCGTGGAGTTTGAAAGAGGCATTCCAATCAGAAGGCCAGGCGGGCAGCAGGCGAATGGTTTTGCCATCCGTCTGCATGAGCATGCGCTGTAAGGTGGTGAGGATGGCGGAAGCATGATCCTGGTCGGGAAGCCAGTCGAAATTGGGCCCCCAGAAGGCTGGAAAACGGCTTTTAGGACGATTCTCAATTTCTCCCGCACTAGGAACGCTATTTGCCGTAGTGACATTTATGACTAAATCGGCCTTCGCCTGATCTGTCAACCCCAGCAATGCGGCTTGGATCGCATCCTGCCGCCAACAACCCTGGCCTTTATGAAGGCGTCGAGCGAAAGTTTCCAGTCCGACCTCTAGATGGGGTTTCCCAACAGAATAAATTTGGTAGGGGAAAACGGCATATAATTCAGGGTTTTCACCGTTCATATTTTTAGAATAAACTTGCGCAGGCTTTAGCCATTTCTTGCCAGCTTCCTCGGCCATGGGAAGTTCGCTCAACTCGCCGAGTAGGCGCTGCCAGCGCGCCCGCTGTTGATTCGTGGTCAACGTTTCAGGCAAATCAATTAGTCCAGTCAATACCGTGCGCAGACCCGCAATAGTCCCTCCCGGGTTCTCCGCAACATGCCAAGTTTCCAGCGCTTGGGCAGGCGCGATATGTAATTTGCCTTCGGGGGTGCGCTTGTAGTGCTGATCATAGAATTTCACCACCTCGTCTGCGATGGGCAAGAGCGTGTCGCCAACAAAATGGCGGTCTTGGGTATTTGAGTAATAGGCCAGCAGCAAGGCGGACAATTCCAACCCGCTATCCCAGTAATACTTCATGTAACCGGAGCTCGGGTAAAAATTTGGATTGTCTTTGCCTTCGCTAAAATCCCAAGCCCGATAGAGTCCCCATAGCTCCGTGGTCTCAGAGAAGTACACTCCTTCATGGCCAAAACAGCGGCGCGTCCGCTCTTTTAGAAGCGGCACCATGTTCTTATACATGGTAAAAAGTGGGATCATCTGGTCAAAGTCTCCGGAATACAGCATGGGCCAGTAGCTATGCCGGGTATTCTGGAACCAATACGGACCGCCCCAGCGACGGTAGTCAGGACCCAAATACTGGCCCTCTGGGTATTTTTTGAAATTTTCCAGGCCATCCACGGTAAACAGAGATCCATTAAACTTAATGGGGTAGTTTCCACGGCCAGCACAGGCGGTGATGTAACGTTGGAGGGCGTAAGCCTGACTCACCTCAAAGGCCTCGTTCAAATCACTTTTGATTTTTTTGCTTCCCTGCCCTGCAATCCGCTCGCCATTAAGATAGATTTCCATCCTCTGCAGATTGGCATCCACAGCCACGGCAACGTGATTCCACACTCCGGCTCTCAAGCAGCCACGAACGTCGAGGTGATTCTTACCGGCAATCAACCGCAGGCCGTCCCCGGGATAAGTGTCTAACAGGAACCCTGCGTCGTTTCCCGGCAGGGTTTTGTCAATGATCCTTCCGGGCGGAGCGCCGGCGGCTGGATGGATCCACGCCTCAAAGGTCATTTCCGGGGAATCCGTCCACGCGGCGGAGTTTTTGATCTCCGAGTAGAGCGCGGGCGTTGAACTGAAGAGGGTGTCTTCTTTTTTCAAGCCGGTATCTGCTGACTGACTGCCCGCGAGTTTCTTAATTTCGGCCTCGGTCAAAGCACGTTTCAAAATGCTCACTCTTCCCAGCTTGCCTTGAAATTTTTCGCCGTTGCTTGGGGTGACCCCGAACCGGAAATTGAGCGCGTTGGACGGAATCATGCTCGGAACTGCTATTTTCACCCCGCCTCCTGAGGACGTTATATGGATCCAGCTTCGCTGCCAAAAAGCCTGCCACCATTTCACATGAGCCTGCCAAGCTTCTTCCATCGGAACGGCTTCTACAATCTGTCGCTGCTGCTTGAGTAGAGCCAGCCAGTCCTCTGGCGTTTCCGTTTGTTCCGTCAGTGCATGGATGCTCACGCGAATGTTCCGGGTGGGCTCGGTGGTCACCAATGTTTTATCGTCTTTGCCCTTTAGACCTTCACCCACAATCTGCCCGCCGAACGTGCGATGTATGAGCGGATCGCGAACTTTTTCCACCAAGTCTCCCAGATGCTGAATCTTCATGTTATCGGCAAATACGCTGTGCACATTCCGCTGGTACCACCGGACCGTTTTTCCATCCGACGGCAGAATCACATCTTTTTGAGCTCCCCCTTGAAGCCATTTCCCTTCGGCCCGCCAGCTTTCCAATGTAATCTCAGCCGTGCAGGCAACCGAGCTTTGGATATTCACGTGGACCACGGGTCGATTCGCGTCAATCCAGAACCGGACTTCCCGCTTCTGATCACCAACCGAAGAATGAATGGTGATGCTTCCGGTCTTCAGATCCAGTTCTTGCCGGAAGTCCGAGCCTGTTTGGCAGAGCGGCTTATCAAGCCGAACTCGAATCCGTCCCAGTTTCAGCAATTCCGGATCCGGCCCACCACCGCTCCAGGCATCACTTTTCGAGAGATAAAAAATCAGATCTCCGGTCGGTTCCACCCACACATTTGCGGCTAGCTCGCCGTTGCCGATCGGCATGGAACCGTTGAAGTCCTTACTGGGCGAAGTCCAAACGACGTTGTAGTCATCCGTGAGATGACCGACTCCCGCTACCAGGTTGGACGTTGGATAAAGGCACGCGATGGATGCGATGATTGATAATACTCTTTTCATTGGATGATTCTTTTTTGGATTGGGTCCATGTTAATTCAGATACTTTTCCTGCTTCAGCCACGCGACAAAGTCGCGCACCTGCTGCCGCAGCGGTTCAGCATCGGGAGCCATACCTTTTCCCACCAGCGGGTCATAGAACACCCCGACCACCTGCTGGCCGGGTTTGGTCCTAAGTTCTTCCACGAGCTTTTGCGCCGCGCCAAGGAAGTCCGTTACACGATCCGTATTATCAGTCCGGTCAGGGACGTCTTCACTGGTGAGAATTTCGAAGGCGATGTTTCCTTTTTTACTGATGCCATCAAACCCCGTGGGCATTTCACCCTCCAACAAAAACTCAATCCCCATCCGCTTTGCTTCCTCCACAACAACGATTCGCGCATCCTTCTCGGTCCAAATCGGAGGCTTTTTGTTGCGCGAAACAATCACGGAGTCGGCGTGCTGGCCCGGGCCGTGCCTGAACACAGGCGCCACAATGAGTTTGCCCGTACCTGTCGTGGCCACCCCGGCTTTGCCTTTCAATTGCAGGTCGTCCACGATGACACCGTATATTTCCACTTCCGGGAACGTGCCCCACAAATTTTTCGGCAGACCGGTCATGGTGATTCTCACGTGACGGATTCCCTTGCGGTCAAACGCAAGGTTGTGCTCCTGTAGCATATCCTGCTTGTTCGACTGGTCACTGAGCATCACCCAGTTGGTTCCATCGGCGGATCCTTCCACGGTGTATTGATATTTGCTGCCGGTCTGCCAAATAATCTTTGCGCCCTTGAGTTCCCGAGGCCCGCCGAGATCAACCTGCCATGAGTGACCGGTGTTCCCATCCTGGGGGCACCAACGCGTTTCACGCTTCCCGTCAATGGCATGGACCGGAGGATGATCTTCCTGGCTGGATGTGGCGCTGGCATTCTTTCCCGCAGCCAGATTTCCAAATAGTCGAACCTTCGCAAGCTGATGCCGGCTGTACTGTTTGTTATGTTCCCGGACGAGCCCGTCGCGTTTTGTCGCGGCCTCAATCAGCCGCGCGTCGCCCGGAAGCAGGGTCGTGACCGCCACCTGGCCGGCCCCAACCCCATCCGCTGAAATGTTTAACCGAATGACGCCCGCCAGTTTCGACGACTTCACAATCACCCGGCAGAGGCCGTAGAATGTTTCCACCTGATTGCCCTTGAACGGCGCATGGTTCAGCGCGCTGCCGTTATCCACGCCCGCCAACACACCCGCTCCTTCGGCGGATACCCGAACCATCCGATCCGAATCCCGACAGACCACGCCATTCGCGTCCACGAGGCGGACTTCTACAAAGCTGAGATCGGCGCCGTCTGCGGCGATTTCGGAACGGTCCGCACTTACTTCAAGCCGCACCGGCTCACCCGCGGTGCGCACGATGTTGGTGCAAACCGCCTGGCCGTCGGTCCGGCCTATGGCTTTCAACTCGCCGGGCTCGTAGTTCACCGTCCATTCCGCATGCAAGCTCTCCGCACGGTTGATCCGCTTCACCCCAAGGGACCGGTTGTTCAGAAATAGTTCTACCTCTTCGGAGTTACTATAGATCCAGACTGGTATGGGCGTTCCAGTGAACTGCGGCCAGTTCCAGTTCTGCGGGACGATATGCACAGTTGGCGCATCAGTCCAATCCGCCTGGTAAATGTAGTAAGAATCTTTGGGAAAGCCCGCCAGATCAATGATGCCGAACAATCCGTTCCGCGCCGGCCATCGAAAAGGAAAGCACTCACCCAGGTAGTCAAATCCGGTCCAGGCGAATTGACCGGCCACCCATGGCGACTGCCTCATGACGATCAATGTTCCTTCACTGCGATCATTTCCCCAGAATTTCCCATATCCCGTACACTCGGAGTTATTCTTGGTATTCTGAATTTCCAGCTTAAGACCTCGATCATTCACTGTCTCATACGAATAACTGTCCCGCGTGATAAAGCTGGTCGCGTTCTCCGTCCCGATCATCGGTTTTTTGCCCTTGAGCTCCGGATAGGTTGTCAGGCAGTAATTTTGGCCATAGACATCCAACGCCGCCGTGATTCCGGTCCGCTCGCTGGCTTTCGATGAATTGAGCGCTGCCGTCACCAGCCGGCTAGAATCATGCTGCCGGCAAATCTTGACCAGACTCTTGGCAATCACGCCACCCTGCCCGGGGAAATCCTCACGGTGTTGTTCGTTCAACTCGTTGCCGATGCTCCAAATAATCACGCTGGGATGATTGCGGTCGCGGCGGATCATACTAGTCAAGTCGCGCTCATGCCACTCCTTGAAGAACTGATGGTAGTCGTTCCCCAGCTTTTTCTGTTCCCAAACATCGAACGCCTCATCCATCACCATGAAACCCATGCGGTCGCACATTGCGTAGAATTCCGGCTCGCGCGGATTGTGGCTGGTGCGAATCGCATTACAGCCCATCGCCCGCAGGATTTCCAACTGACGCTCCAGCGCGCGCGAAGAAATCGCCGTGCCGAGAGCGCCAAAGTCGTGGTGCAGACAGACGCCCTTGATGTCAACGTGCTCACCGTTCAGAAAAAAACCCTGATCGGCGGTAAACTCGCAGGTCCGTATGCCCAGAGGTGTGACGTAGGTATCCACCGTCTTTCCGCCCGCCTTTACCGTCGAGACAACCTGATACAAGTCGGGTGAGTCGGGGGACCAGCGTTGCGGCTTTGTCACGACGAATTGCTGGTCAAATTCATGCATCACCCCCCCGGCAATCCGCCGGGTGGATTCCGCATTCGCCACCACGTTGCCCAGCGGGTCAAGGATTACGGATGCGAGGATCACCTCCGCTGAAGCTCCCAATTTGTTCTCCACCTCGGTGCGCAGACGAACCGTTGCTTTCTCCGGGGAAACCTCAGGCGTCGTGATATGCGTGCCCCAGTGAGCCACATGAACCGGGTTGATTTTCGTGAGCCAGACGCGGCGATAAATTCCGGCTCCCGGATACCAGCGGCTGCCGTTCGGTTCTACGTTGACCCGGACTGCAATATGGTTTGTCTCCGCGCCGTATTTCAGATAGGGCGTGATAACATAGCGAAAACCGACATATCCATTTGGGCGGCGCCCCAGAAGATGCCCATTGATCCAGACCTGGCTGTCCATATACACGCCGTCGAAATCAATGACGATTTCTTTGCCAAGGTCGGATTTGGGAAGGGTGAATGCCTTGCGATACCACCCGATTCCACCGGGAAGATAAGCGACAGATGACCCCCCAAGCATTTTGGGATCGTATGGCAGCTCAATGCTCCAGTCATGCGGAACATTAAGCGTCCGCCACTTGGAGTCGTCGAAGTCGGCGATTTCTGCGCCTTCCCCCTTGCCGAGCTGAAATCTCCATGCGTCACAGAACGGTTCTTTGATCCTGCCAGCATTTTGTGCCTCAGCAGCTGTGACCGGACCTGCCAAGCAAGCAAGAACAACAAAACCCAAAATAACTATTTTCTTTTTCATATAAAGTCTCTTCAGGCAGGCATACCACCAAAGTTAATCAGTGGAGATCGGTTCAAATTCAGAGTTTTTCCAAGTCCTTCGGAGCAATCACAACTGACTTGCCGGGTTCTATCTTGAGCGTTTTTGATTTGCCGTGATAAACCACACGTATCTCGCCCTCGATTCTATTACCGGCGCGGATGGTTGCTGTAGTGAGTTCCCCACCGGTCCAGGCAATATCAACGGTGTAATCGCCACGGGCGCGCAGGCCTTTAATCATACCGTCTTTCCATCTCAAGGGCAGCGCAGGAAGCAACTTGATCTCTCCATTATGGCTATGGAGGAGCATTTCAGCGACGGCAGCAGTTGCGCCAAAATTGCCGTCAATTTGAAAAGGCGGGCAGCTGTCCCAGAGATTATCAAGGGTCGATTTCGCGAGAATCGCGTGAAAGTTTTCATAGGCTTTCTCCCCATCCGAGAAGCGGGCGAACATGCCAATGGTCCAGGCCCGGCTCCACCCCGTGCCCGCTCCGCCGTTAGCCATACGGCCCTCGATGGATTTTATTACCGCGTCGCGCATGGCGAGGTCATCATCGAGATCAATAACGTTACCGGGATACGCTCCGATGACATGCGAAATGTGACGGTGACCGCGCTGAACCTCTTCAAAAGGCAGGCGCCACTCCAACAGACGCCCGTCTTTGCCGATTTTGGGTCGGTAAATTTTGGGAAGCATTTTTTGAACCTGCTTTACAAGTGGCTCATCCATCTTGCCCAACACCTCGGCGGCTTCAAGGTAGTCGGTAAAGACTTGGAGAATCATGCACTGCTCGACAGATGTTCCCGCGCTGAGTGCCGCTCTCTGCCTCACTCCGTCTCTATCGACATAGAAAAACTCATTTTCGGGCGAAGAGGCTGGACGGGCCATGAGTGTGCCGTCCGGGCCGGGAATCAGATAGGACTCACAGAACTCGGCGGAGGCGGTGAGCAGGTCCCAGTTATCCGAGAGGATTTGTGAATCCCGGTTAAAGCGATAGTGGTCAAGAATATGGAAAGTCATCCATTGTCCGCCAAGATACGTGGCCGCCCACATGGGGGCACCCCCCATTTCGCGGGCACTACCCCAGATATCTGTCGAGTGCCCCATGCACCAACCCTTCATTCCCATACGGCGGGCAAGGTCTTTTCCGCTGGGCTGATACAGGCGAATCAAATCGAAGAGGGGCAGGTGAAGCTCAGCAAGGTTACAGCTCTCCGCCGGCCAGTAATTCATCTGGACGTTGATGTTAAGATGGTAGTCGGAGGCCCATGGTGGATTTTTGTACGGATTCCAAATGCCCTGCAAGTTCGCGGGAAGGCAACCTGGTCGAGAGGAGGCAATCAGAAGATAGCGGCCGAACTGAAAGTATGTTTCCATGAGATCAGGATCATCATGACGTCCCTCTATCACGCGCTGTAACCTATCTTTGGTCGGCTTTGAGAGGATGGCATCGCTCGTTTTCCCAATATCAAAATGGACGCGATTGTAGTATTTCTGATGATCGGCAATGGCGTCCGCCCTGATTTGGTTGAGTGACTTTCCCTTGAGATTTTCCAGGGTGAGGCTCGCCTTGTTCTGCCACCCCACGGAGAGGGGTTGGGCTGAGTTTCGACGGTTGAAATCTGTGGCGATAGCCAGTTGAAAGGTCATCGACTTAACTTTTTTAAATTCGAGGGCATCACTCCGGGTCGAGACGCCCGACGGCGCAAAAGAGGCGCGGAGGCGATTTTCATATTTCGTTCCGAGTACGCCATCGGCCTGCCCGCTTAGGACAAGGTCGCCTTCTTTAATGGTGGCACCATTCATAGTGGCCATGACATCGATCGGCTGATCCGAATTGACCGAGACGATGATCACGTCATCCGGGCTCGAAGCATAAACTTCCTGAGTGATGACATTGCCATCGCCAAGCGTGTAGATGGTGGTCGCAATGCCCGTCCGTAGATCAAGGGCTCGATGGGTCGAAACGATCTTGGCTGCATTCGGATAGTAGAGATAAAACCACCCAGCGAGTTGATAGCTGTAGGGACTTTTAGCGGGACTGCCTTTAGTGGAAAGATGCTCCCTGAAATAAGCGTCAGCGCCCCTGTAGTCGCCCGCCGCCTCAAGTTCGCGGATTTTCTCAAAGTGAGGAAACGCATTTTCCTCCATGAACATCTTGCCGCGGTTGGCCCAGATGGTCTCCTCATTGAGCAGGATACGCTCTTTCGGGAAGGTCCCGAAGGGCATGGCGCCCAGGCGACCATTGCCAACAGGATAGGCTTCTTCCCAGAACGAGGCACAGGCATCGTCCCAGATCACATCGTTCTCCGCTGGCGGATAGCTCACCCGAAAGGGCGCTGGCGGTGCCTGGTCGCGGTATTTCCGAAGAAGTGGGGCGATGATTTTAGCAATCTCTCCTGCCCCCTCCGCATTCGGGTGAATGCGATCCGGAAAAAACCCGGGACGATCCAGAAAAGGGGCGAACAGATCAATGACGGGAGCCCCGTCTTTTGCTGCAATACCGTCGATGAGGAGAAGAATTTCATCTTCGATCACCGAAGCGTTGATGCCCTTCTCTTCCGTGATAAATGCAGGAACGGGCTTGAGTAGCCAGATGACCGGCTTGCTTGAAAGGCTTCGAAACTGGCGGATCATATCATGGTAGGAACTGCCGAATTTCCAATTTTGAGACCAGGTATTTGCCCTTGAGTCGTATGTGCCCATATTAATGAGAACAACATCGGGGAGAAATCGTTTTACCTCCTCGAACTGTGAAGTTTTGAAGTAAGGCGACGGAGAATCCGGCATCATAGTCGCGTTCTCAACTCCAAAGTTTTTTACCTCAAATTTCTTACCAAGCATTTTTTGAAGTTGGGCCGGATAGCTATCGATGTCCCGATTCGCAAGCCCGGAGCCAAAGGTGATACTATCCCCGACACAGGCCACTCTGATCAACTGGGCCTGAGCTAACGTGGCGCAAAAGAGGAAGAATGCAGAGATTAAGGGAAGCAGTTTCATTTACGTTCCAGGACTATCACTTCGAAGGGTTGCAGGATAAACGTGTGGGCATCGCCTGCCGCCAGTGTGACGGTGGGGGTTTTCGCTTCATCCGCCCACGGGCTTTTCATGGTGAAAGTCCGGACTTTTTCATGTTGCGGCAGCTCAAAAACTTTTTCCGGGTCAATATCGATGGACTGCGGCTGGTCCGAAGGATTGCGCAGCATAAGCGTGGCTTTCGTGGGGTTCCACGCGGCTACTCCATAGACCTGCCCGTGACCAGGGTCGCCGCCTACCCAATGGGCATCGACCAGCACATCTTCGTTGGCTCGTGCCCATTTGGCCCCCTCGGCCACAATGTCCCAAAACTCATCGGTCATCAGCGCCTTGCCAGTATCCGGGTTTGTCGGAGCGATATAAAGCTCCTGCAGGTTCACGCCGATGCCAAAG
>Ga0114958_10001423_pt1 | contig 18890 bp, 9 predicted proteins | sample C_130208_EF_Meta_FD_89577 | JGI IMG/M metagenome (GOLD analysis project Ga0114958, IMG submission 89577) | Freshwater microbial communities from Lake Croche, Canada to study carbon cycling - C_130208_EF_MetaG | ecosystem: Environmental > Aquatic > Freshwater > Lake | place: Lake Croche, Canada...
CGGCTGCTGCTGAAGCTGCTGAAGCCAAGAAAGCTGCAGATGAAGAAAAGAAAGCTGCTGCTGCTGAAGCTGCAGCTGCCAAGAAAGCTGAAGATGAAGAAAAAGCTGCTGCTAAGAAAGCTGAAGATGAAGAAAAGAAAGCTGCTGCTACTGCTTCAGCTACTGAAGCTGCTGAGGCCAAGAAAGCAGCAGACGAAGAAAAGAAAGCTGCTGCTGCTGAAGCCGCTGAAGCCAAAAAAGCGGCAGATGAAGAAAAGAAAGCTGCTGCTGCTGAAGCTGCTGAAGCCAAGAAAGCTGAAGATGAAGAAAAGAAGGCTGCTGCTGCTGAAGCTGCTGCTGCTAAGAAGGCTGAAGAGGACGAAAAGAAAGCTGAGGCTGCTGAAGCAAAGAAAGCTGCAGATGAAGAAAAGAAAGCTGCTGCTGCTGAAGCTGCTGAAGCCAAGAAAGCTGCAGATGAAGAAAAGAAAGCTGCTGCTGCTGAAGCTGCTGAAGCTAAGAAAGCTGCAGATGAAGAAAAGAAAGCTGCTGCTGCTGAAGCTGCTGCTGCCAAGAAAGCTGAAGATGAAGAAAAAGCTGCTGCCAAGAAAGCTGAAGATGAAGAAAAAGCTGCTGCCAAGAAAGCTGAAGATGAAGAAAAGAAGGCTGCTGCTGTTGAAGCAGCTGCAGCTAAAAAAGCAGAAGAAGAAGCAAAGAAAGCAGAAGAAGCTGAAAAAAAAGCTGCTGCTGAAGCTGCAAGAAAAGAAGAAAAAGAAAATAAACAAAAAGAGCTTGATGAGAAAATAAAGGCCCTTGAGGAAAAAAAGAAAGAAGAATTAGCAAATGCAACAACAACATCTCCTAAAACAACAAATGATAACTCTACTGTAATACCAACTACTACTTCAACTCAAACTCAAAGTACTTCTACAACTCCTTCTGAATCTAATACTAAATCAGAAACTAAATCAGAGACTAAATCAGAAGCTAAATCAGATGCTAAGTCTAATGTAGATTCTACAGAATCCCCATCAAATCCGATCTTAAAGAAAAAATTAACAAATACTTTAAGTAAAATTCAAGAGACAATCCCATTTAATCAAACAATAAGATCACTATTATCTAACTTTAAGTTTTGATTAAATTTATAATTAATTAAATCTATTAATTATAAATCCTCTAAGGATTATCTCTTCATTGTTAAAATACTTTTTTTATTTTTTAAACTATTTGTTATATTACCTTTTGATTTTCTATCAGAATCAATAGTTGTAGTCATTAGTACACGACGATCGCTTGAATTTTCTTCGGTTACTGAACTTGTCTCCTCATTATTCTTTGGTAAATTTTGTTTTAGTTTATTTAAAATAGAATTAATTGTTGATCCAGCTTCAGTTTTTTTTGAAGGTATATTATTTCCACTAATTGATCCCATTTGTACTTTATTTACTTGTGTTTTTAAAACATTATTCTCGGATTGTTGTTGTTCAATTATTCTTTGTTGATTTTGTTGCATTCTTTCCATCTCCTTTCTTTGAGACTCTAATGCTTTCTCAACTTGTTGTTTTTCTTGCATCATTTTTTGATACATCATATTTTGTTCATTCGCTTCTATTTTTTCCTTACTTGGTACCATATTATTTATTTTTGTCTTTGTTACATTTGCTACATTCGCCTTAATTTTATTGAATAATTCAGGATTTTGTTCTTTTATCTTGTTCATACCAGGCACATTTGAAATACTATTTGCAGTAACAAATGCACCAGCAGAACCGGCAAACATCAATATTGCTCTTAATTCAACTGAATATCCATCAAATTTAGATTTGTATTTATCATATAATTCTCCAAAAATATCATCATTTGAATTTGCATCTATTGCTGAAAAATGTTCACTCCATCCATTTAAATCAAATCCAAATGGATCAAAACTTTTATTTAAATATTCACATCCTTTTGCACCATATACAAATGTAGACTTCCAAAACTCTATACCATTACGACGCTTCTGAAAATTAGTATGAAATTCAATTTCAGCAGCCATTTCATTATAGTCACTATTTATTGTATATTCTTTTGATAATGATATACCAAATTTCTCCTTAATATATTTTAATTGCATAAACTTTTCTAATCTTTTTAATCTTTGTTGTTGTGGTAGTAATTGTTCAAATGGAATTTCATATACATTATTTTTAATTTCTTCTTTTTTGATTTCTTCCTTTTTTATAGATTTTGATGATTTTGTTGATGCAGATTTATCATCATATGAACCATCATCATCATCTTCATAATCATCGTCATCTTCTGAATTTGGTCCAGTTTTGATTCCAGATTTTTTAGATTTTTCAGATCCTGCTCTCTCAGTTTGTTGAAACTTTAGATTATTTATACCAGTTGCATCATTTGCAGCTAAATTTAATGCATCTACAACATGCTCATCGTCATCACTTGTATTTTCATTTACAACTGTCAATTTTTGAGGAGGCAAATCTTTAATTTTTGAATCATCTGCTAATAAATTTAAATATAAATCAGTATCAGTAGTTATTACTTTCTTTGGCTTAATATTAGACATATAAATGTAATTTAGAAACTAAATATATATTATAAACGAATCATTCTTCTATATTAATTTAAATTCTTTTATATTAATTTAATTCGAATATTTAGATTATTAATATTTTTTAATTTAAATATATATATAAATATATGTATTCAAATATTGATGAAGCTTGGAAAGTTTCGAATGATTTAGATAAATATAAAAATAGTTTTAAACCAATTACAAGTGTAAAGAATGCAACAAATGAACTAACCGAAATTAATATTGAAACTACTGAACGTCCAATATCAGAAAAATTAGAATCTTTACATCGTGATAAATCATCCTCACCTAGTAGTGCTATATTTCAAACAGAAGTACAAGATTTAAAAAAATTAGTACATAAAGATGATGGAACACAATGTAAAAGATTATTTAACCACTTTGATGCATGTAAAAAGTGTAGAAATAAATTAATTACAAAACATAGTTTAAATAAAGTAAATTTATCTGCAAATAAATCTGCAGATAGATCTGCAAACGATTCTATACATGGTTCTGTACAGCCATCAACAAATAGATCTATGAATGGTTCATTAAATGCATCTAATAATATTACAAATTTAAATTTAGATAGTTTTAAACTAACTGAAAATTTTATAGATTTTACTAAATATACTGATCTTTTAAAGAATAAAAATAATAGTAATATAGTATCAATAGTTTTATTTGGTTTACTTGTAATTATTATTTTATCTATGATTAATAATGAGTAAATATAAAAATTTAATTATTAGTGGCGGTGGATTTAATGGTTTTCAGTTCTTTGGAATAATTAAATATTTAGATGAAAATAATTTAATTAATAATATTGATAAATATGTCGGTGTTTCTATGGGTGCAATGATAAATCTTTTAATCATTGTAGGTTACAAATTTAATGAAATTGAGAATTTTTTAATTAAATTTAAATTTGCAAAAGTTTTTGATTTAAAATTTGAAAAGATTCTTATGGAAGATAACATTAAAGGTTTGTCAGATGGAAATAAATTTAACAAATTAATAAAAAAGTTCTTAGTTAATAAAAAATTTGATAAAGATATCACATTAAGACAATTATATGAAAAAACAAATAAACAATTACTAATTGGTGTTACAAATTTAACTAAAGATTTATTTGAAATTATAACACATGAAAATTATCCAGATATGCCAGTATATCTAGCAATTAGAATGAGTAGTTGCATACCAATGTTTTTTGAACCAATTGAATATCAAGATCAATATTATGTTGACGGAGTTATGAAAGATAATTTTCCAATTCAGGTAATACCAAATAATGAATTAGAAACTACTATTGGAATGGTATTATTAACACATGAAGATAATTATAATATTAAAGATATGGGTACTGTTAATTATATGATTCATTTATATAGAGTATTAGTTAGTGAACCCATGAAAAATAAAATTGATAAATATAAACAATTATGTAAATTATTTATAATTCAACCTAAGATTAATTCATATAATTATGAATTAGATGAATCTATTAGAACTGAATTAATTTGTTGTGGATATGATTTGTGTAAAGCATCTATTAATGAACATACTCTTGAAACTAATCCTGAAACTAAACCTAATCCTGAAACTAACTTTGAAACTAACCCTGAATGATTTTTATAATTTAAGTATAAATTATAGAAATTTTCTATTTTTTCTTCTTCTCATCCATTTTTTCTGCAAAAATAGGAGGAGCTTTTGGACGAGTTGTTAATGAATTTAATGCATTATAATCTGCTTGATATGCACTCATTCTTTGTTCAAGTGTCATTCCAGGATCAACAAAATCAGAAGAAGATACATCCATTAGATTAAATGCATTGTCAAGTGTTGGAATTGTATCTGCTTCATCATATGCCATAATTTCGGTATTCTTATTTGATTTTTGTCTGAAACTATCAAATAAGTTATTAAATTTATCTAAGTATTCGCCTTTTGCTTGTTTATTACCAGAACTACTTAACAATTCATTAAAATTATTAATCTTTTGAATTTCAATCGGTTTATTTAAATTTTTCTTTGTATTTTCTCTAATTTCCTCTGCTAATTTTTCATTATCCATATTCATTTTATCATTCTCATTTATAAAAACCTTTTTTGCACCACCTTCATCAGTGTCACCATAACTAAATTCAAAATTTCCAAATTGTTTCTTTAAATCCATAAATTGACCTGCATCTAGATATTCTTTTCTAGCTTTATCATATGCAACACGAGTTTCATCATTCGATAATAAATCATATGCTATATTAATTAAATTAAAATGAGTTTGTAATGTTTTTTTTTCATCATCAGATAACTCATCTGAATTTAAATATTTATCGGGATGAAATTTTATTGCTAACTTTTTATATTTCTTTTTAATATCATTTGTCGCAGCGTTCTCTTCTAATTCTAATGTTTCGTATAAATTATATTTTACGTATACTTGAATTAAATCCATAATAATATTATACTATTATATTTATATATTTATATTATAAATGAAACTCAATTTTTCTAATATTCGAGATCTAAAAATAATGTATATTACAACATCAATTGGTGTTGTAGCGAATAGTGAAGGAGTAAATACAGATATAATTAATAAAAATGAACCATTACCTTATATAAAAATAACACCGATGTATATTTATAATATATTAATATCTCGATATGGTGGACTCAATCATTTTAGATATAATTCTGGCATACATTGTAATTTAAGAATTAATGAAATTATATTTGATAATATTCAAAAAAATATATTAGATTTAGAAAAAACTCTAAAAGGAATAGCAAATCTTGAGACAACTAATTGTAAATTTATTGAACTAGAAATTAATACAATTAAAATATTAAAAAAAGTTGGAGAAACTAATAAATATTATTCATTAATATTTTTAGCGGTTCCATTTGCATTAAAAATAAATGATAAAAAATTATTAATTAAAGAAATTAGTAATTTTATTAAAGTATTTACAAATGATGCAGAACATGTTTTAGCAACAATTACATGTGGATTATTTATATATTATGCACAGAATGATATTAATATAAACAAATGGATAGAACATATTTTAAAAGATTTAGATGGATATGACGGAATCGTTGAATATTCTGATTATCTAAATAATTATGATGAAATAAATTTTAGAAATAATAAATTTATTAATAAGAAGAAAGAAGATATAGTTCTTGAAAGAAATAATATTTTTTTTAATAATTTCTGTTCTATAAAAAATAATTTCTTTACTCAAAATCCATATGAACAAGTATTATTAATATTAGATTCATTATTAAGAGCAGAAGATAACTGGGAAAAATTAGTATTATTTGGTATAACAAATTTTAATGATAATATTAGTATAAGTTTGATATTAGGAACATTATATGAAATCTTATTTAGTACATCTAAGGTAAATAAAAATTTGATAAAAAGATTTAGTTTTTAATTAAGAAAAATAATTTTATTATACAATAATATATAATATAAAATGCCAACTGTAATAACAAGTACTGCTCCCGCAATTGTCGGAACTAAAGCTGCCTTCTTAAATTCAAATGTAGCTGCCCTTGCACCTGCATCTGCAGCTGCAGCTGTAGCTGCAGCCACAGCTGCAGATGTAGCTGAAGCTGATCACTTTGTAACAGACTTACAAGACCAATTAAAAGTACTCGTTGTAACTAATGCAGCTGCTACAGCTACTGCAGCTGCTACAGCTGTACCTGCTGTAACTGTCAGTGAGTATATTCTTAATCAACAAATGGTAACTGTTAGATTATCTGGTGGTGGTAGAGTAACATTTCGCGATGCATTTGACCAATTATTCTCAAAAATGTACAAACCCACATCTGTAAAAGACTTTGTAGAACGCTTAAGCGAAGTAAATAGATTAGCAATTGCTGCAGGTATTGCTGAACCTGGATCTGTTGCAGTTCCTCCTGCTGCTTTAGCTGATAAAAGTGCAAATTCCGTTTATAATGAATTAAAGAAAATGGGTCACTTAGAAACTTTCTTAAATGGATTCAGACCCGTATCATTTATTCCCGCTTTACCAGCATTAGATATCAATAGAAACAGAAACTTAAGTTTATTATTAGCAAATCCTTTAATTGCTAAAATAGTAATGGATGAACGTAAAAAACAAAATCTCGCCGCCTTAGCTAGACCTACTGCTGCTATGGGTTGGGGACCATTTGGCGGAGTGCCCCCTGCTATCAGTATGTCTTTCAGAGGTGGTGCTAATGCAGCTTTAGCTTCTGTAGATCCTTCTAATTATGATCCCATTGAAATGAGAGGTGCTGGCCCTATGCTTGCAGCCATGAGAGGTGGAATGGTAGTAGGAACTACATCTTCTCCCACTCAATGGAGACCCATTGATGACAACTCCTTTATTTCCGCTTCTCTTGAAGGTGCAATTGCTCAACTTAAAGCAAATATTGCACAACACCAAGGTGCTACCCTAGATGCTGGAGTTGAAACTCAAGTAACTAATTTAATTCAAGCTCTCAAAACTGCTGAAAAAAACGTAAAAGAAGAGCGTGATAGACTAACTACAATGAATAATGCAATCGCTACTGGATATAAACCCAATGGTAATGTCGGCACTGCTGATATCCAAGCTGCAACTGAATCTTACAACGCCGCCATGAAAAACAGACAAAAGATTGAAAACAAACTTTTCCGTGTAGTAATTGCTCTTGGTGGAAAACAAATCTACCCTTAAACATCTAAAATTAATTAGTTAAATGTTGATTAGTTTAAAAAAATTGATTTTATAATACTTTATTTTAAATACCTTATTAGGTATATAAAATGAAACTCAATATCCAAGTTCTTGACAATAGTCTAGTCGAATATTATAAAGAACGAAGCAATCATAAAACTGATAGTGGTTATGATTTATTTTGTCCTGAAACAGTAATTGTTCCTCCTAAGGCTCTTGGATTTACAATTGATTTTAAAATTAGATGTTCTCCAGATTTTGATTCTCCAAGTGGATATTCTCTTGAACCAAGATCCAGTATTTCAAAAACTCCACTAAGAATGTCAAATAGTCGCGGTATTATTGACTATGAATATCGTGGTAATATTATGGCAAAAGTTGATAATCATTCCAATGAACCTTTTGAAATTAGAGCCGGTGAACGTTTTTTCCAACTACTTATGCCTAATCTAGCACCTTTTGACGTATCATTTGTTGATACACTTGATTCAACTGCGAGAGGTACTGGTGGATTTGGATCTACTGGTCGCTAGATCCTAAGAATCGAAAGCAATAGATTCTAAGAATCGAAAGCAAGTCCCGCAACTCCATTAATAATTCTTAATACATTATAACTTAATGCATAAATACGTGCAACTGCAGGATTATTATAACTTACAGATTTATCTACTGTTAATACAAGTGTAATATCATCAATTCTTGAAAAATTACAAGCACCACTTGGTTGATATTGTTCAGTATTAATTGAAAATGAATAAATATTAATACCTTCATTAGGAGTATTTGAAAAATTTTGAAGGGTTTGAATCCACGAATAATATTGAGAAGATCTTGGAGTAATACGATCTTTTCCATTTAATAAAAATTGTACATTGTTTACAATATTTGTCCCAATTTTTTTATCATAACTAGTTGTATAATTAAATACATCTAATAGATTTGAACTAGATATATATTGATATTGAGTTACAAAAAATAAACTTTTTGTTGGATGATTATATGTTATCTTAATCTTATTATTATTATTAATAATAACTTTTTCATTATCAAACTGTAATTGTTCTATTAAATACTCATGATTTGATCTCGCAAACTTTAACCTCTCATTATTATCTAAAAATATATAATCTACATACAGAAATGTGTCTCCTAAAGTAATACTATCTATATTAAATACACTATTAATCTTAGTCGAATAATTTACCTCAGCTGAATTAGGCATAACTGTATATGATGTATGTGTGCCCGTTATTAGTGTACCTGATAAAAATGATGTATTGTTATTAATTTTTATATAATATAATCTATTTGTAAGTTCATCATACTTAATAAATTTACCATATATATTTACATTATTTATAACTTGACATATTATTTCATTTGGTGCAAAATTTACAACATTTTCATTTATCTGAATATAATGAGTTGGACCAACTATTAAAACATCTTTTAAATTATTAAATTCTACATTAATCTTTACATCACTATATTCTAATGCAATTAATGGTAATGCTAAACCATTATACTTACAAAAATAAAAAGGTATTGGTACATATAGTAAATTTGATGCATGTCCATTATTATAATTAGTTAATAATGGTACATTACCAATCATCTTATTTAATGCCTTTTTGTTATAACGTTGTGTTAATTCATACCAAATATTTAACCAATCACCATATAATTTATCAATAATTTGTCCACCAATTTCAAGTTCAATTGAATTCACTATACCAAATCCTACTTTTTCAATCCATGCTGTAATCACAACATTTTTTAAATATGAATCTTGATTTATAAAATTAGTATCGATTATTTTTGGTATATTTGGTAATGTTATACATAAATATGTCTTACCCATTAAGTCACCATTTTTTGCTATATTACAAGTATATCTTCCACCAAAATTAGGCTTATTTTGAAAATTTTGTGGTATGCTTTCAGATGAAAAATTTGTATGTCTCTTATATACCATTTTAAAATATGTTATAGTTGGCTCATAAGTTAAATACATATCTTGTAAGCCATATCCTGCGAGTTGAACTATACCTCCTCCCATTCTTTACTTAATATAATATTGTATATTATTTAATATTAATAAACTAATTAATTTTAAATAAATATCATTTTGATTTATAATTATGGAATTATATCAAAACCTAAGCCGCCATAACCACTCATAATTCTTAATAGATTATATGATATTGTAGTTGTTTTAATAGTTAATTCTTGATCCGCAAGTGTAGGACTAAAATCAACTAGTAAATTAAGATCATTTAAGAAACTAAAATTTATACTACCAGATGGTTGTGACTGTAAAGGATGTAAACCAAAATTATAAACATTAATACCATTTGTATATGAATTATTAAAATATGTATATGGTCTAATCTTTTGAGTCTCATCAGATGATACATTAAAACGTTGGTGTCCATTAACCATTAATTTTGTATTTGTAATAATTGGTACTTGTGAAGGTTGTACTACATATTGAAGTCTTTGTTTTTCTATTTTAGATAGATTTGCAAATGGCATCTTTAATATATTTAATTCATTAAATGGTAAAACATTAGAAGACACATTAGAAGACACATTAGCAGATACATTAGCAGATACATTAGCAGATACATTAGCAGATACATTAGCAGATACATTAGCAGATACATTAGCAAATACATTCGGAGTTACATTTCGAGCTAATAATTTATTTATTAGTGGTGCATAATCAATTGCTAATTGTTTTAAATATCGATTGTCCGTTTCATCTGAGTCAATGTATTTATTTATATCTAAATAATAATCATCTTTAGTATAATTATAATATTGTTTTTTTGTAGTTTTATCCTTTAATTGTGCAAACCATACCATTAGCTTTGTTGGATTTCTAAAATTTAATTTTATTTTATTTGTAGACGACAATGATGTAGATACAAAAGTTGAATACTGTAATTGCTCTATTAAATATTCATGTTTTGATTCTGCAAATATCTTTCTTTCAGGGAAATCCAGTAATATATAATCTAATAATACAGTCATATTCATTTTTCCAGTTTTTTTAATAGTTGTATATGGCATAAAATTTAATAAATCTTCAAGCTTCTTTAATTTAAATTTTAGATGAAGCTTATTATATAATAATGCAATTAATGGTATTGATAGACCGTTATTTTTCTTATATCTATTAAAAAAGAATGGTATATCAATATATAATGTATATGCACCTAATGATGATTTTTTTATAATTAATCTTTTATCTTGACCAATCATTTTAGCTACAGATTTTACTATCCCTGGAACTTTTCCTAATTCAAACATACAATTTATTATATCATCTTCTACTCTTTCAATTAGTTCTCCTCCAATATATAACTCAAAATAATCTGCGATATAATAACCAAGTTTTTCAATCCAACTCATTACTGCTATATTTGGACGTACACTAATTTGATTTACTAATTTATTAACGGTATTAAAATTTATTATATCATTATTAACTTGATTAATTGTTGATAATATAATACTGTATATTCTTAATTGTTCATCTACAATATCATCTGCTTTATTATTAATATCAATAATATTATTTAATACTAATATATTCGAATCATTTGAAGAAAAATAATTGTAATAATCATATGTTGCACTATTATATTTAACACTATATGGAATTAAAGGTATTTGTGTATTTCCAATATACGTATTTGATATATCTAATTTGTCATAATTGATAGAACCTGCAATTGATGCATTAAAGAATAAATTTACAAATTCATTAAAATTATATAACCTCTCATTAGTATTTGCAGTAATAATACTAGTTTTTTCAATTAGTTTTGGTAATTTTTGATAAAATATATTTGAATTGTTACCAAGTTGTGCTCCATGATTCATTAATGAATACTGAACATAATTGGTATCATACTTTAATGGATTTAATATAAAATCAAATGAATCCTTAACTGTAAAACTACTACTATATTTATTAATAGATTCAATATATAAATTATATTGTGTTACTGTTCTTGGATCTATATAAATATTTGAATTATTTATAATAAATGAATTTGCATCAATTTCTAAATCATAATTAAATATTGTTTTAAATACTAATGACCCTAAATCATTTATCACATCAGTAAAATATAAATAGCCAGATATATTTGATATATTATTTATAAATGCTGGACTTAATTTATAATTTATATCCGTGTATAGATTTTTTAATTCATAAAATACTGAATCATATATATTTGAAAATTTATTATCAAAATAATGATTATGAAATATATTTATAGAAGATATATTTGAATTAGATATATTAGATGGATTTTGTACATCATAATCATATAATTTTGGTAGATAATCAAATGGAAAATAATAATATTTTACATACTTTTCATTATATATCTTTGTTTTAAATCCCCATTTAGTCGATAAATATAAATTTATATTAAACTTTTGATCATCTGTTAATATATCATTAAATATTAATATCTCATATATATTACCAACAATAGATTCAGTTATATTACCTTTTACATCTAAATAACCTGGTAATATAGACATTGTTACATTTCCAGTTGTACCATAAACATTTCCAATATTTTCATTAAATGTTTCATATCCATTTATAAATCCATTTACATAATTTCCATCAATTCTTTCAAACGAAACTGTATTTATTCCATTATTCACTTCACCCATTCTTTTTTGTAACTTAGATGTATCATCATCATATACATAATTACCAAATGATCCATCAGTTCGTATTGTAGGACCACGAATTATATTAGATGGATTCGATTGACTTTTATCAAAATATATATAGTATCCACCGGTAGATGGTATATCTGTGACAATAAATACGGTTGATCTTGTATTTAAATTAATTGAACTATTTAAATATGTTGAACCATTAAAATATATTCCACCATTTGAATTCCATAATGGTTGTTGTAATATATTTGTATTTATAATATGACTATATGCTGCTTTGTTACGCCATAATGCAACTTTATCACCATCATTTGATACTTGATGACTTCCTAAGATATCTGTAAATATATTTGAACTATCTTTTGAATCAAACCATGTTGCTAAAGAGGGTATGTTCAATGGATTAAAAGGGTTATTTCCTAGATATTTCTGAATACTGAATGTTTGATTGCTTATATTTAGATGTATTTCACTAATTAGATTACCATTATAAAACAAATTATTTATAGTTGTAGTTTGTATATTTGTACCATTCTCATTTGAAAAGACATTCGTAATTATATTTGAATTCTTAATCTCTGTATAATAATATTCAATTATTTTCTTTTTAATGTCACGAATATCGTTCATATTAATTGTTAAATTACCAATATTACTATCAATATAAAAAACATTTGCATATACATTTGAATTCATTAATAAACTATTTGATAATTTGTTATAATCATCATTTGTTACAACAATATTACCAAAAAATGTAAAAGTATTTGCGATATTCATATTTTTTAAAAATGTAGCTTGTAATTGTGGTGTACTTATTACAAGATTATTAATATACGAGTTACCAGTTATATTACTAGTTACATTACCAGTTATATTACTAGTTACATTACCAGTTACATTACCAGTTACATTACCAGTTACATTACCAGTTACATTACCAGTTACATTACCAGTTACATTACCAGTTACATTACCAGTTATGCTCCAATCTATGTAACCAGTTACAATATTACTTACATTACTTGTTACGTTACTAGTTACATTACTAGTTACATTACCAGGTACATTACCAGTTACATTACCAGTTACATTACTAGTTACATTACCAGTTACACTACTACTTGATACATATAAATATTGTATATATTTATTATTATAATTTGTAAGATCAATTAAATGATTAAAATTTATATCATTCATAGCATTTTTTATACTAAATATTATTCCAAAATTTTCAGAATAGTAATGATTATTTTCAAATGTTTGAATCTTATAATTTTCTGAAACATTAAATAAATCATATGAATTTACATTGTTTATTATATTATTATTTATTGTATTATTATAAATTGTTTTATTATTTATACTATATAATAAGTATTCTAATAAGATATCATAATTAGATTGTATTGTATTTGGATTTATATTAGTATCAGTAATTAGTTTATATATAGTTGAATATGATATTGATACAATTGATGATTCTTGCATAACTTGTTTACCTCTTAAGATTAAATAAAAATATTCTCCAATTAACGTTCTATATGTATTTTGATAATTTGTTACATTAAAAAATTTAGATGTAATTGTTGATACATCCGAATATCTTACACGCATATTACCATCTAATAAATATAAATCAAATATCAAATACATAAAACAATAATAAAATAAGCTTAACTGATCAGTTACAGTTGAAAGATTAATTGAATCATATATATTTTTATTAATAATCGGTATATTAAAAAAAGAGGGTGATGTAGATAAATCTGTAAAAAATGTAATTGTACCATTATCTACAATACTATATGGATCTTTATATGTATACTTACGTGTGCCATCTTCAGCATTTATTTTATAATTAATATATATGACATTGTTATTTAAAAATGATCTTATATAATTTATATTATCTTGTGTGATTGATGTACCTGTATTATTTAACTTATCAAGTATTTTTAATGTTTCTATAAAAAATGTTAAATTATTAATTATTCTTTGAATCTTATAATCTAACATATTATTATTATCAAGTTTTATAGATCTTCTTATATCTGTAATAACATATGATGGAATATCTGAATTATATAAATTATTTATTTGACTGATAAATATAGGATTATAATAATATGCATCAATATTTTCTAATGCATAGTACGGTTTTAAATAGTTTAAGTCTGAATCATGAAGTGTCTGAGTATTATTTAAATCTGGTACATCTGTAAAGAAATATGATTGAATACGTTTTAATTGATATTCGTATGTTTTTGCAAAATTTTCATATATATTTATATCTAATATCGGTATATTATAATATTGTATATTAGACAAATTTGAAAGAGATATATTAGAAAATGCATGTGTATAACTACATGTCGAATTAAATATATAATCTTGATTTACATCTACATTATAACCAAATAATTTTCTTTCATATGTTGTAAATTGATCCATTGATGATAACGTTGGAACATATAATCCCGAATTTAAATTTAATGATTTAATAGTATTATTAATAGTATTCAATTCAATATTATCTTGAAGATCTAAAATTGAACGATTATTTATATATTCTGAGTAATAATTTGTAAATGTATTTTTTAAACTAATCAAGTATGTATTTATATTTGCCAAATTACTAATAACTACTTTACCATATAAATTTTGGTTATTTACTAAATTATATATATCTGCTTGAGGATATAATATTCCTGTCATATCTGATATTTTTTTTAAAGATGTACCAATTTTTACTGTATCATTAATAGATATAAGATAATTATAATAATTTTGTGAATCTGTATCAAATGCGATTATTAAATCATTATATAAATAACTACTTCTGAATGTATTAATACTATTATACATAACAATTGATGAATAATATTGCATCACATAATCATTAATATTATTTAATGATAAACTTGAATAATTTGTAATTTTTAAATTATTATATAATTGCAAACTAGTCACAGTTGAATCATTTAATTGAATAAATCTTAAAACTTGTAAATTATCCAGGTAATCATTAAAATACATAATTAAATTTTTCACATCAGGTGCAAATATATTACATATATTTATTAAATTTTGACTTACTCCACTAGTTGAAACTCTATTTATTGAATAGCTTACAAGATCATTTAAAATTATGTTTGTAGTATTATTATTAAATGCTAATATATTTTTTGTAACCGATGAATATGATGCAATATTTGAATAAAATTCAGTTCCTAGTGATAATACTATATTTCCGATCCCATTTATATTACTTATACCTGAATAGAATCCTAATACACTTGTAATTACATTATCAATATCAGAGTATTGAAAGTTCGTATAATTTTTTATTTGTAAATTTATATTTCCATACGTATTTAATGATATTAAATTTTCAATATATCCTAAATTTAAATATGAATAGTATAAGTGGGGATTCATATTATATTGATATGTCTGATTCTGAAATTGTACAGATGTTACATTAGTTAGATATGCAGTTATATTTGATAAATCATATATATTTGAAGATTGTGATAATGCAATTAAATTTGTATTTAATGTATGAATATTACTATTACTAAAATTAGTATCACGAATTGACGAAACACTTAATTGGTTATTATTATTTGAATAATTTAATTGATTGCCATAATTATAGTATAAATATGTTTTTAATAATTGGCCGTGTAAAAATGGAGTAATTGGATCAGAATCAATTATATTATTTATAAATTTACTAAAAGATGTATTAAATGAAGAAATATTTGCTGTATATATAGTTGAATATGTCGATGATTCTGCAAAAGAATTAATATAATAATATCCATTTATCATTAATCTATCAAAAAAATTAATTACAATATTATTATAAAAATAATTTGTTAATTTAATACCATCAGTTAAATATTCAAAATCAGAAAGAAATATTATATATTGGCCTGTTTCTGTAGTCATATTACTAATTAATGCTTTTATTTGTACATCAACTATATTTATTAAATTATGAAACTCTACAGTTATATTCTTATATAGTAAATTTGTATCTAAAATAGGTAGTATATTAGTATTAGTTAAATTACTTAGATTTAATGTATTATTATACTTATTATTAATATATTTTAAAGTACTAGTATCAATATATTTATATAATCCAAATATATAATCTTCTAATATATAATTTCCATGTATACTTTCACCATCATTTAATAAAACAGTTCCATTTATAAATGTTGATAAATTATTATTATATATTGTATCGGCGTATACAACATTTGATATATTTGCAATATAAGTTGTTGAACCATATGTGTAACTAAGAGTATAATTATTTTTTATTTTAAAAATATCACTATTAAATTGATTTAAATATAAATATACATAATTTACATCATTAACTGTATGATAATTAATACCTTTTAACTCTAAACTAGTGATTAAATTAGAATTACTCATAACATTTACTTGACCTTCAGATTGATGTAAATTATTATCGATCATTAAACTAATATATTGTTTTGTATTTTCTAAATAGTTGATTGTTTTATTTACAGTTAGCATATATGAAGATCGTTGAATTGTATTATTTAACACATTCCAATTATTTTGATAAACTGCACCATAATTTACAATTGCATTTGAAATATTTGTTAAATAATTATTATTTGTTATTAATAATCCATCAAAACTTGTACTTAATAATGCATTTAAAAATTTTATCATTATCGAATTTCCATTATTGTCTTGTTTGGTAAATGTAGATGAACCTATATTTATTAAAGATAATCCACCAAGACCATTGTCAGTTAGACTTACTTGAAAATATAAATTTAATGCATAGCTATATTTGGTAATAAAATTAGATGGTTGTTGAAAAATAGTAGATATAATATTATAAATGATTGCATAATTATCTTTTATATTTTGTATAACATAACTAGTAAAATTTGATATAAACAGATTTTTTTGACTATTTTCAGTTGTTAATGTATTGTCTAAATTAAAATTAATATTTGATGATTTTGAAATATAATTATTATATAAATTGATAGAATCCGAATCAATTGATGTTTGAATTACTTTTTTAACATCATAATCATTGCTATTAATAGTATTTGTTTGTAAAATATATTCATTATTAATTAAATATAATAGATTAATATCAAACGTTTGAGTTGAATTTGATTTTAGGAAATCTATCGGTTTGCCAAATAAATATAATTGACTATCTAATATATAATAATTTGATATTTGGAATATACAAAATGGTATCTCAATATTTTTTGATGTGTTTGTTGTTGTTGATGTTGTTGTTGTTGATGTTGTATTATAATAAAAATAAATATATCTATTAATTAAATTAACACTAAATATAAATGGATTCATTATAATTTTATATTCACCATTTAATAATAATTCAATATTATTTATTGAAAATAATTGACTAAAATTATTTAAATCAAAAGAAGATACTGAATTTATATCATCAATTGGTGTTACTTTGATTTTTATATTAATAATATTTGTAGGATCTGATAGAATATCAAAATAATTTGTAAATACATATGATGTAATCTGTAGTTGATTATATGAAGTATCTAATGTAGTTGTATCAATTGAATTTATTTTTAAAATATCAAATATACAATATTTAACACCATTATAGGTTATAATATTTGAAACATTATATGTAAGATCAGATGTTAATACGTATAATAAAGGAGTTGCAAGTGAATTTAATTGTAAATTAGATACTGATGCTTCAATTACTATTTGTTTTAAATTATTAGTATCATAAAATGTTTCATTATATTCGGACAATCCAATTAAATCAGAATCACCGCCATGAATGAAATTACCAATAATATTTGAATCAAATAAGGCAATCGGACGAATAAATCGTATCGAATTAATATATTTTATTAGACCATCTATAGATGCAAATTCTTCATTATTAAATAATGATTTTTTTATTTTTTTTAATAATATATTTTTTATATTATCAGATGTTAATAATGTTGTAGTATCATTTGAATTTAACAAATTTTGTATTACATTATATGTTGCTGCAAATTTATTATTTCTATTTGTATATAACAAAAGTTTATTATAAAATGTTGTATAATCAGTATCAATTATCGGTGTATTAATTAATGGATAATTAAAATTAATATTTGCATTACTAAATATTAATGGATTTGGGTTGAGTTCAAAATAATATTCTGTTGTACTTGTACTAATATATTGATTTAAATCAATCTTTGGTATAACAACCGAATAAGTTTCAATATTAGTATTTGAGTTATATAAAAATAATTCAAAATTGGTTACATTTGATGAATCACCCATTTGGTATTCAATAATGTCTTTGAACATATTTAAATTAAATAAATTATAATCATATTTGGTTAAATCAAGTGACTTATATGAATATTGATTTTTAATATTTTGTATTTCTACATTAGTTGGATTATTATATTTTATTGATAATTGAGGTAATTCAATCTTTAACTGTATTCCGCGCAATAGATCACCATTTTTTGGTACTTCAAATTGTACTAAACTACCAAAATCATATTGTGATGGAACTAATACTTCATAATTAAATACTGAAAAGTTAGAATATTTTTTATAGACTTGTTTGAAATAATTAAACTGTGGATTACCTATTAATATTTTATCTTGCGCCCCACAAGCTAATAATTGTATTATTCCAGCTGGCATATAATTATATTATATAATGATCTTTTAAATAAAAATTAACTTAATAAAATATTAAGTTAAGTTTTATTGATTCTTTAGATAAATTAACTTAATAAAATATTAAGTTAAGTTTTATTGATTCTTTAGATAAATTAACTTAATAAAATATTAAGTTA
>Ga0114958_10001426_pt1 | contig 18873 bp, 15 predicted proteins | sample C_130208_EF_Meta_FD_89577 | JGI IMG/M metagenome (GOLD analysis project Ga0114958, IMG submission 89577) | Freshwater microbial communities from Lake Croche, Canada to study carbon cycling - C_130208_EF_MetaG | ecosystem: Environmental > Aquatic > Freshwater > Lake | place: Lake Croche, Canada...
AGATGGGTGAGGAGCGCCCGCCGCGGCCCAACGGCACGGATCAACTCCAACGCCTCATCTACCGTCTGGTGGGTTGGGTGCGGCAGGTCACGCAGTGCCGAAACGATCAGCAGATCAAGGTCACCGAGAAGGTTTCGCGATGCTGCAGTCACCGAACTCACGTCGGTCAGGTAGGCGAATCCCCCACTCCGCCACCCGTGAGCGGGGCGCTTGCCGTGAACGATGGGGATGGCCTGGAATGAACGCCCGGCGATGGTCACCTCGCGATCCGATGCGACGAGTTCCAGGGCAGGGATCCCTGCACCGGGAGCCGTTCGTCCATCGACGGCGTACTCCCAACGCTTGCGCAACTCGTCCGCCGTCGCCTCCCCTGCGCCGATCGGTAGTACGGCGTCTTGCGCGTCGGTGTACGCGCGCAACTCGTCGATCCCACCGGTGTGGTCAACGTGAATGTGGGTGACGAGCGCACCGTCAAGTCGGGTGATGCTGTGACGCAGCGCCTGCTCGCGAAGGTCCATCCCCGGATCAATGATGACGCCACGTTCGGTGACCCCATCGAGCCACTCAACGAGAACTGAGCTGCGCAGGCGGCGGTTTCGCTGGTCGCGCGAGAGGCAGACGCCGCAACGACAGCCGACACGTGGCACGCCACGACTCGCCCCAGAACCGAGGACCGTTATGCGGGTTGAAGCGGTGGCCGACGATTCGGAGACAGCAGCCGATGGACGTGTTACCGAGGTTGCATCTTGCGGTCGCCGCGCGACCCATGCTGGCCCTCCACGAAGTGCACGATCGAGCGCCTCATTGGCAAGCGCGTCGGCGCGACCGTTTTGGGCGCGCGGCACGTGGCGCGCACTCCAATGTGCGAAGCGTGTCAGGCCCTTGAGCGCCTCGTCACAGAGCGGCGCGAGCTTGGCATCACGCACACGCCATCGACCCTGCAGCTGCTCCACCACCAACTTGCTATCGAGTAGGAGATCAATCTCACGTGCACCAAGCTCGGCGGCAAAGTCAATTGCCGCAACGACAGCGCGCCACTCGGCAACATTGTTGGTGGTGGTGCCAATCGCGGCAGAGATTGAGGCGATCGGCGCTGCGTTTGGGTCATCAGATCCCGGGAGCGATGCGTCATAGAGCGCGACGCCGATGGAGGCTGGCCCAGGGTTTCCCCGACATGCTCCATCGGTGCGAATGATGTACGAGCGAGGGGGCAAGACTACTCCTGCGCGCTGATCGCCGAGGAGACCTCAAGGATCGCCTTGGTGATGTTGATACCACGCGGGCACGCCTCCACGCAGTTGAAGGTCGTGCGGCAGCGCCAGACGCCATCCTCGTCCGAAAGGATGTCGATCCGAGCCTCGGCGTTCTCGTCACGAGAATCAAAGATGAAGCGGTGGGCGTTGACGATTGCAGCTGGCCCAACATATTCGGGCTCAGCCCAGAAGCTTGGGCATGAGGTGGTGCAGGCCGCACAGAGGATGCATTTGGTGGTGTCATCAAAGCGATCTCGCTGCTCTTGGCTCTGAATGCGTTCTCCACTCCCCTCGACTGGCGAGGCAACGAGATACGGCTGCACCGAGCGGTACTTCTCAAAGAAGCCGTCCATGTCAACGACGAGGTCCTTGACGACTGGCAGGCCAGGGAGTGGCGCAACGGTAATGGTCTTGCCGAGCTGCTCCACACGGAGCTTGCAGGCGAGGCGATTGCGGCCATTGATCAGCAGCGCATCAGAGCCGCACACACCGTGGGCGCACGAGCGGCGGAAGGTGATTGAGCCGTCGAAGAGCTCCTTCGCGCGGGTCAGCACATCGAGCACGCGATCCATCGGCTCAACGGGAACGGTGAGCGTCTGCCAGTGTGGCTCGTTATCGCGCTCCGGATCGAAGCGCTGGATCTTCAGTTCAACGGTCGATGCGGTGGCCACTTAGTAGACCCTCGGCTTCGGCTCGAACTTGGTGATGGTGACCGGCTTGTAGTCGAGCTTGGTCGCGGGAGCTCCAGCCGCCCCCTGCCAGACCAGGGTGTGCGCCAAGAACTTGGTGTCGTCGCGCTCTGGGAAGTCCTCACGGCTATGGGCGCCGCGTGACTCCTTGCGTGCATAGGCGGAGACGGCCGTTGCCTCGGCGGTGTCGAGCAGGTAGCCGAGCTCGCGGGCTTCGAGGAGGTCGGTGTTGAAGACGCTCCCGGTGTCCTCCACGCGCACGTTGGCGTACTCCCCCTTCAGCTTGGCGATCCCCTTCACGGCGGCACCGAGGAGCGCCTCATCGCGGTAGACGCCAACGTTGTCCATCATCAGGGCGGCGAGCTCCCGGCGAATTTCTGCGGGGCGCACCCCAGATGGGCGGGTGCTCAGGGCGAGCAGCTCGTCACGCACCGCACGCTCGGCACCCTGCACCGAGCCTGGCTGCGGGGTGCTCTTACAGATCTGCGCCATGCGAATGCCGGCGCGCTTGCCAAAGACAAGGAGGTCAACGAGCGAGTTCGTACCGAGTCGGTTTGCACCATGAACGCTGACACAGGCAACCTCGCCCGCGGCGAAGAGCCCGGGAACCACGTTGCCGCGCGCATCGGCGAGCACCTCGGTCTCGAGGTTCGTTGGCACGCCGCCCATGGCGTAGTGCGCCGTTGGCTGCACGGGGACCGGCTCACTGATCGGCTCAACCCCCTGATAGACGCGTGCAAAGTCGGTGATGTCCGGCAACTTCTCTTCGATTACCTTGCGTCCCAGGTGTCGCACGTCAAGGTGGATGTAATCCTTGCCACCGATGCCGCGGCCCTCGCGAACCTCTTGGTAGATCGCGCGCGAGATCATGTCGCGAGGCGCCAGCTCCATCAGTTTCGGCGCATAGTTCTCCATGAAGCGCTTCCCCTCATCGTTGAGCAGGTAGCCGCCCTCGCCGCGCGCCGCCTCGCTCAACAAGATGCCAATGCCGACGATGCCGGTTGGATGGAACTGATAGAACTCCATGTCTTGCAGCGGCACGCCATGGCGCCACGCGAGCGACATGCCATCGCCGGTGAGTGAGTGCGCATTGGAGGTGACGCGCCACGCGCGACCGTAGCCGCCAGTTGCAAGGAGAACTGCCTTCGCGCGGAGCACGTGCATCGTGCCGTCGGAGATCTTGTAGCCGACCACGCCGGAGCATCGACCACCCTCGTTCGCCTCGCCACCCTCGAAGACGAGATCAACAACGTGATATTCGTCGTAGAACTTCACGCCCGCCTTGATGCACTGCTGGTAGAGCGTCTGCAGGATCATGTGGCCGGTGCGGTCGGCGGCGTAGCAGCTGCGACGCACTGGCCCTTCACCGTAGTTGCGTGTGTGCCCGCCGAAGCGACGTTGATCAATCTTCCCGTCGGGGGTGCGATTGAATGGGAGGCCCATGCGCTCCAGTTCGATCACGGCGGGGATCGCTTCTCGAGCGAGCACTTCGGCCGCATCCTGGTCGGCGAGGTAGTCGCCACCCTTAATGGTGTCGAACATGTGCCACTCCCAGTGGTCCTCTTCAACATTCCCGAGAGCTGCGCAGACGCCGCCCTGTGCGGCACCGGTGTGCGAGCGGGTTGGATAGAGCTTGGTCAGGACAGCGGTAGGGATCCCTTCACGGGCCAGTTCCAGTGCGGCCCAGAGGCCCGCCCCACCCGCGCCAACGACAATGGCGTCGACGTCGATCTGCGTCGTTTCGGCGCGCAGTCCTGCAGTCACTTCAGTGGCAACGTCAGCACGACGTTGCTACCCAGTACGACCAGCGCAGCGGCAAGGATCCAGAGCAGGGTTAGGACGATGTCTTGCACCGTTCCCTTCAGGTAGTCCTTCACGACGGTGCGCATCCCCAAGAAGCTGTGCACCAGCACGATGAAGAGCATTGACCAGTCGAGGAGGCGGAGTGCGAGCGAATTCCACCGCATCTGCGTAATCCACTCTGCCGACTGATTGGCCGGATCGTAGACGAAGTGCGTCATTGAGAAGTGCGCGAGCGCCAGTACAAAGAGTGCAACAGCCGAATAGCGGGTGAGCAACCAGAAGGTGAGCTCACGCCCCCTCCGAGCGGGTCGCGGCTGTCGGGAGCGCGGCGCGCCGCTCACTTCGCCATCTCCCAGATCGGCTTCAAGATGATGTACGCCCCAGGGAGCCCGAGGGCGAAGAAGGTGATCCAGACAATGCGCCAGAGTTGACGGTGGTAGGCGGTCAGCGCGGGCCAAAGATCCATGACGACGATACGCATTCCGTTCAGTGCGTGATAGAAGAGGGCGGCGCCGAGGAGCGTCTCCATGACTCGGCCCGCAGGGCTGGAGTAGATCTTGAGCAACTCGTTATAGGCCGCCGGATTCCCGCCGACGAGATAGATGTCGATCACATGCAGGATGACGAAGGCCCAAACGGCGATCCCGGAGACGCGATGAAAGGCCCAGGCCAACATCCCCTCGCCCCCGCGATAGGCGATCGCCCCGCGGAGTCCTCGACGTGGAGCCGGGAGTGTGGATCCGCGAGCCATGCCGCCTCCTTTACGCTTCCCACTTACGGGGTGGGACCACCCCTGACCTATGAAATATCGTAGCCGCGACGCCCAGCCCTTGCACGCGTATGCTGCGGGGAGTTGGGCAACCAGAGCGGCAGGAGGCACCGGTGAAGATCCACGAGGCGGAGGCACGAGAGCTCCTTGGGCGCGCCGGCCTCCCCGTCCCCGACGCCGACGTCGCCACCACCGCCACCGGCGCCCGCGCCATCGCCGCACGCCTCTTCGCCACCGGCGTACCCCAGGTCGTGATCAAGGCCCAGGTCCTCGTCGGCGGCCGAGGGAAGGCGGGCGGCGTCAAGCTTGCTTCAAACGCCATAGAGGCCGAGTCAACAGCCGCCGCAATCCTCGCCCTGACGATTAAGGACCTTCCGGTGCGTCGCGTGCTCGTTGCGCCGGCCTCGACGATCATCCGTGAAATTTATCTCGCCGCACTCATCGATCGCACCACGCGTGGCGTGTTGGTCATGGCCTCCGCCGCCGGCGGCATGGAGATCGAGGAGGTCGCCGCCAAGGATCCGACTGCCATCGTCCGCGAAGTTGCGCACCCACATGGTGGACTCCTTCCGTTCCAGGCGCGCCGACTCGGCTTCGGCATTGGACTTCGCGGTGAGTTGTTGAAGCAGTTCTGCGTAATTGCGGCGGGCCTTGTCAAGATTGCGCGCGAGAGCGACGCCGACCTTGTTGAGGTGAACCCGCTCGCCGTGGTTCCGGCGCCAGAGCTTCCCGGGGGCGAACGGCTGATCTGCCTCGACGCCAAGGTGACGCTCGACGACTCCGCACTCGATCGTCACCCCGACCTTGCCGCGTGGCGCGACGCCGACAGCGAAGATCCCATAGACCGCGAGGCGCGCGAACAGGGGATCTCATACATCCGACTCGATGGGAGCATCGGCTGCATGGTGAATGGTGCGGGTCTCGCCATGACCACACTCGACCTCGTGACCCGCGCCGGCGGCACGCCGGCAAACTTCCTCGACATTGGCGGCGGTGCTCGCGCCGATAAGGTTGCTGCCGCAATGCGCATCATCCTTGCCGATGCGGGCGTCAAGGCGATCCTTGTCAACATCTTCGGCGGCATCACGCGCGGCGACGAGGTCGCGAAGGGGCTCATCGAGGCGCGCGCGCAGCAAGAGCGCACCGTGCCGATGGTCGTGCGCATCGTTGGCACGAATGCGGCAGAGGCCGCAGTACTTCTACGCGAAGGTGGATTTGAAACCGCGGCAAGCCTCGATGAGGCGGCGGAGAAGGCTGTAGCACTCGCTGCAGCGGGGGGCGACAAGTGAGCATTCTCGTTGATCAGCACACGCGACTCGTAGTGCAAGGCCTCACCGGACGCGAAGGTGGCTTCCACGCGGGCCAGATGGCCGCGTATGGCACCAAGATCGTTGCAGGCGTCACGCCAGGCCGCGGTGGCGAACTCGGGCTCGACGGCACCGTCCCCGTCTTTGACACCGTGCGCGAAGCGGTCGAGAAGACCGGCGCCAACACGAGCTGCATCTTTGTTCCTGCGGCGGGCGCTGCCGACGCCATTGCCGAGGCGGCCGCGTCGGGCATCAAGACGATCTTCTGCATTACCGAAGGGATCCCCGTCCACGACATGGTTGGCGCCCTCGCGATCGTGCAGCAGCACGGCGCGCGACTGATCGGACCAAATTGCCCAGGCGCCACCACACCGGGCGTGAACGGACTTGGCGCGAAGATCGGCATCATCCCCGCCTCCATTCACCTTCCCGGTGACGTTGGCGTGGTGAGCCGCTCGGGCACGCTGACCTACGAGGCGGTGCAGTCAATGACGGATGCTGGCATCGGTCAGTCCACCTGCCTCGGCATTGGCGGCGATCCGATCATCGGCACCACCTTCCGCGACGCACTGGAGCTCTTCGCCGCAGATTCTGCAACGCGCGCACTCGTGCTGATCGGTGAGATCGGCGGATCAGCGGAGGAGGAGGCGGCCGCATGGGCCGGCGAACACCTCAAGCACCTGCCACGGGTCGCCTTCATCGCAGGTCGCGCCGCACCCGAGGGGCGACGCATGGGCCACGCTGGCGCAATCGTGTCTGGCGCTTCGGGCAGAGCGATCGACAAGATCGCCGCACTTGAGGCTGCTGGGTTCAAGGTAGCGGCCTCACCGACGGAGCTCCCGCGTCTACTGATCGAGGCCGGTTACACGAAGCGCTAAGCGCTAGCGAATCTGCAGCTCCCCTGGGGCGCCGAATCCGAGCCTGTTCCACGCAGGGCCGCCAGGCGCTTCGATCAACTCGATCAACACGCCGTTGCAGCTCTTCGGATGCAAGAAGGCAACGGGTCCCTCAACACCGGCAACCGCCTCGGCGTTGATCAACTGCACCCCAGCCGCAGCGAGTGCGGTGAGCTCTGCGGCGATGTTGGGAACCTCGAGGCAGAGATGATGGAACCCCTCCCCCTTCGACTCGAGGAAGCGCGCAACGCCGCTCGTCGCATTTGTTGGCGAAACCAATTCAATCTTGGAGTCGCCTGCAGTGAGGAAGGCGATACGCACCTCTTGTGATGGCACCTCGGCAACCTGTTCGAGCGCCAGCCCGAGTACGCGGGTGTGGAAGTCGATCGACGCATCGATGTCGCGTACCACGGTCGCAACGTGGTGAATGCGGCCGCGCACGGGGAGGCTCATAGGACCATCGCCTCGCGGTGCTCGCCCCAGACGCTGCGCAGTGCGGCGCTGATCTCGCCAACGGTGCAGCCAGCCTTCACGGCCGCCAGGATCGGCGGCATCATGTTGGCGCTCCCCTTCGCCGTGGCGATCACCTCACTGATGGCCGCGGTGGCCGCAGCGGTATCGCGCGCGGCACGGAACGCCTGCAGCTCAGCAACCTGTTCTCGCTCGCGTGCCGGGTCAATGCGGGCAATGGCTGGCGTCTCGACCTCTTCGTCGACGAATCGATTGACGCCCACGATCACGCGCTCGCCACTCTCCACCTCGCGCTGGTAGGCGTAGGCCGAGTCTTGAATGGCACGTTGCGGGAAGCCCGCGGCAACGGCGGCAACCATGCCGCCGAGACGGTCAACCTCGGCGATGAGGGCGAGTGCGTCGCGCTCCACCTGATCGGTGAGCGCCTCCACCGCGTAGCTGCCACCGAGCGGATCGACAGTGCCTGCGACACCAGCCTCATGGGCGAGCACCTGCTGCGTGCGCAGCGCGAGTCGGGCTGACGCTTCGGTCGGGAGGGCGAGCGCCTCATCTTTGCCATTGACGTGCAAGCTCTGCGCGCCACCAAGCACCGCCGCGAGGGCCTGGTACGCGGCGCGCACCACGTTGTTGTCGATTGACTGAGCCGTAAGGGTGGAGCCAGCGGTCTGCACATGGAAGCGGCAGAGGAGCGACTTCTCGCTCTTGGCTCCGTAGCGATCGCGCATGATGCGCGCCCAGATGCGACGCGCGGCGCGAAACTTCGCGACCTCTTCGAGGATGTCGGTCCAGGCGGCAAAGAAGAAGGAGAGTCGCGGCGCGATGGCGTCGACCTCGAGGCCGCGTGCAATCGCTGCATCGACGTAGGCAATGGCATCGGCAAAGGTAAAGGCGAGCTCTTGCGCTGCCGTCGCCCCCGCCTCACGCATGTGATATCCCGAGATGCTGATCGTGTTCCACTTGGGTAGTTCAGCGGCGCACCACTCAAAGACGTCGGTGATCAGGCGCAGCGATGGTTCGGGCGGGAAGATATAGGTGCCGCGAGCGATGTACTCCTTCAGGAGATCGTTCTGTGTCGTTCCGGAGAGCTCGGCGCGCGACACCCCCTGTCGCTCCGCAACTGCCACATAGAGCGCCAGCAGGATCGGCGCGGTGGAATTGATCGTCATGGAGGTCGAGACCTTGTCGAGTGGGATCCCTTTGAAGAGCGTCTCCATATCGGCGATGGAGTCGATGGCAACACCCACGCGACCAACCTCGCCCTCCGCCTCTGGCGCGTCAGAGTCGTAGCCCATCTGTGTAGGCAGGTCGAAGGCGACAGAGAGGCCGGTTTGGCCCTGCTCAAGCAGGTAGCGATATCGCTCGTTGGATTCACGGGCAGTCGAGAAGCCGGCGTACTGGCGCATCGTCCAGAGGCGGCCGCGATACATCGTCTCTTGCACGCCGCGCGTGTACGGGAATGCTCCTGGGTCACCGATCTCCTTGGCGGCGTCGCGGGAGGGATTCGGGCCGTAGTGCGAATCAAGGGGCGCGCCGGAGGTGGTCGTGTGGCGCGCGGCGTCGCGGCCTGGATCCTTGCCCACACACACCTCCCTGCTGCCCCGATAGGGGCGCTTCGCTTCGCACGATTCTCCCACACCCCTTGCGCGGTACGATGCGGCGAAACGGTGGGCCGCAAGGCGCACGAAGCGGCAAGGAGGCAGCATGCCGAAGGCGAAGCAGCCAGCGGGCGATTCGGGGCTCAGCGGGCAGGAGCTTGACGACTCCATCCTCTCGCTCCTCCCACCAGAGGGGGCTCAGGGTGATCGTTCGGTGCGCCACATTGCCGTCGACCGCGTGGCGGTCAACGCGAAACAGCCTCGTCTCGCACTCCCACCGCTCGCGATTGACGAGCTCACCGCCAGCATTCGGGAGCACGGCGTGCTGCAGCCGATCATCGTTCGTCCAACGGAGCCGGGCTCCTACGAGATCGTTGCGGGCGAGCGTCGCTGGCGGGCGGTGCTCTCGCTCGGACTCCCAATGATCCCCGCCATCGTTGAGGCGATGAGCGATGAGATCGCCCTTGAGGTTGCGATCATTGAGAACCTCCAGCGTGAAGATCTCTCGCCACTCGATGAAGCGGCGATCTTCGCGCGCATGACGAGCGAACTCGGCTACAGCATTCGCAAACTGGCCGAGCGTATCGGCAAGGACAAGGGCTACGTCGAGAATCGCCTGCGCCTGATGCATGCCCCGGCCGACATCCGCGCGCTCGTCGCGGAGCGCTCCGACACAATCAGCCACGCCTACGAGTTGATGAAGATCACCGACCAGGCCCGTCGTGGTGAACTCGCGGCTCAGGTGATGCGTGGGGAGCTCTCGCTCGCCCGTCTCAAGAGCGTGGTGCGCGAGGAGCGCCCAGAACCAGCCGTCGCAGCAGACGTTGCCGCGCCGTCGATCTTCCCGTATGCCGCAGCCAACGAGCGCCCGATTATTGCGGCGACCAAGCCAGTCGTACCGAGTGCGTCGGCGCCGATCTCGGCACAGGCAGCGGCCATCGCCTCTGCATCTGACGCAGCGTTAACCAGCGCCCGTGACAGCCTCGCCAACTCTATCGACGCACTTGCTGGCGTGCTGCACGAGATCGATCAGCCAGAGGCAGGGGCGCCGCTCAGTGAAACAGATCGCGCCAACATGGCCAAGTGGCTGCTGATCGCGCGGAACAAGCTCGACAACCTCGCTGCGATCTTGCGCCAGAAGTCGGAGTAACCGACCGCAGTTAGATGTAGACGACCTCTTCGAAGGTTGCTACGAGGAAGGCGACGAGTCGCTCGCGACCGCCCTTTGGATCGGCGGCGCGGAGGCCGGGAACAAGGCACCAGAGGCTGACCGCAGGAAGAAGCAGTCGCCCATCAGCGTCGCGCCCCATCGTTGCGGCCGGTCCGCCACCAAGCGTGTAGGCGCCCGCCAGCGCATCCTCGTCGAGGTGTGCGGAGTGGGAAAACTCATGGATGGTAGCGACGATCCCCTTACGCTTCGCCATGTCGCGCAGTGAGCCGGTAGCCCAGGCATCGATCTGGCTGTCGCTCTGCTCGAGCAACTTCACGCGGTAGGCCTGAGGGCTCTCGCTGAGTCCAGTTGCAACCATTCTCGCCCTCCACTCTCGCGTTAGGTGCTGGCTCCGGCGGTAGGATTCGAACCTACGACATGGCGGTTAACAGCCGCCCGCTCTACCACTGAGCTACGCCGGAATGACCGCGGCCGCTGCCGCGAGCGGAATATTAGCAGGGAGGGCCGTCGCTCCTCGCCGCCGCACGAACCCCCTAGTCGAGGTAGTCACGCAGCTTGCGGGCACGCGACGGGTGGCGCAACTTGCGCAGCGCCTTCGCCTCGATCTGACGGATGCGTTCGCGGGTTACGTTGAACTCCGCCCCGACCTCCTCCAGGGTGCGCTGGCGACCATCTTCCAGGCCGAAGCGCAGTCGTAGCACCCGCTGCTCGCGGAGGCTGAGTGACTCCAGCGTCGCCACGATCTGCTCGGAGAGGAGCTGGCTGTTCGCCGCCTCGTCTGGCTTCTTTGCCGCCTTATCCTCGATGAAGTCGCCGAGGTGGCTATCCTCCTCTTCGCCGATCGGCGTCTCGAGGGAGACCGGCTCCTGGCTCACCTTACGCATCTCTCGCACGCGCTCTGCGGTGACTTCAGACTCGGTCACCTTGGTGAGCTCCTTGGCAATCTCATCATCCGTCGCCTCGCGGCCCAACTCCTGGAAGAGCTGGCGCTGGACGCGGGTGAGCCGGTTGAGCTGTTCATACATATGCACCGGGATGCGGATCGTTCGGGCCTGATCCGCAATCGCGCGCGTGATCGCCTGGCGAATCCACCACGTCGCATAGGTCGAGAACTTGAAGCCCTTGATGTACTCGAACTTCTCCACGGCGCGGATGAGGCCGATGTTCCCCTCTTGGATCAGATCTAGGAAGCTCATGCCACGACCGATGTACTTCTTGGCGATCGAGACGACAAGGCGCAGGTTCGCCTTGGTCAGCTCCTCGCGTCCGCGCCAGCCGAGCTGCACCACGTAGCCTTCGCGGCCCCGCAGCTTACCGAGCGCCGGATTCTCGGGATCCCAACCCGCCTCGCGGATCCAGTCCTTCCCATCTTTAGCAATGTGCTTCCCCTGCACGATCCACGTCTCGAGTGCTGGCCAGGCAATCTCGTCACGGGCCCAAAGGAAGAGCTTCTGGAGCACGCCGTTGTCACGGCTCTCCATATCGCCGGTTCCTACCGTTGCAAAGGCAAAGTCAATGATCTCTGCAGTCTTCGCTGCAAGGTTGCGGCGGTTCGGCTCGTTGAACGACTTCACGAGGCTCTTCGCAATCATCAAATTCTTCTTCGCGGTCTCGCCCGTCACCTCACGCGAGGCCTTGTCGAAACCGGTCACCTTGCACTCGTGGACGTGATGCCCCTTGACCCACGCACCGATCGCATCGGCATAGGTCGCATGCGCCTTGGCGGCGAGCGCCGGATCAAGGCGGTACCACTCCTTCTTCTTGCGTGTCTTGAGCTCGGTCTCGTGGTACGTCCACTGGTGCAGGTTGTAGACGGCCTTCCACGGCTCGTCGGCCATCTGCTCACCAAGCTCAATCATCTTGGCAAGCACGACCTCCTCCTCGGCGGTGAGTAGTCCGACGCGGCCAATCTCCTTGAGGTACATGCGCACTGGATCGTCAACACCCGTTGACTCCGCAACTGGCTCGACAACTTCAGGCTTCGGTGCCTCTGGGGCGACCTCGGCAACAAGGAGTGCTGCGGCCGCCTCCGGACTCAGCATCTCAACACCATCAACTTCAATCTCGGCGAGGTCCGCGGCACCCGGCTCAGCGACGCCATCAAGCTTCGCGGTTGGACCAGACGCGGCCTTTCCCTTCGCGAGTTTCCCCTGCGCCTTGACAGGGGTGACCGATACCGCTGGTGCCGCCTTCGCGCCCTTTGACTTCGCGGTCGATACGGGTGACGTTGCGAGTGAGCCAGACTTCTTCCCCTTCGCTGGCGCAGGCTTCACGGCTGGCTTCGCCTTGGCGATCGGCTTCGCGGAGTTCTTTGCCGCTGGCTTGGCTGCACTCTTCGTGACAACCTTTGTTGGTACTGGCCGCTTCGGAGCTGCTTTCACAGCGGGCTTTGGTACAGCCTTGGTCACAGGCTTTGGGGCTGGCTTTGACGTTGCGAGCGTTGCACGCTTTACGACTGGTTTGGCGGGCAACTTCACGGCCGGCTTCGCGACGGACTTCGCCGTCGGCTTTGCGACAAGCTTTGGGGCTGACTTCGCAGCGGGCTTAGCAGCAACCTTCGTGACGGGCTTTGCAGCGGCCTTTGGGGCGACCTTCGTTGGTGCAGCCTTCACTGGCGCCGCCTTTGCCGTCGTGCTTACAGCCACCTTGCTCACCTGCTTCGCCTTCGTCACTTGCTCCCCCCCTTTGCCGCTGTGAGCACTCCCGACGCCAAGAAGCGTCGGTCGAGCGCCTTTCGCTTTTGTCCTAGATCTCGTTCAGCCTCCATGAGGGTTCGAACGCGAACGGCATCACCCTCTCGCTCCGCCTCGGCAATCTCACTACGCGACCAGGCCATCGCCTCCTCGAGGCGATCGGCCTCTAGCCGCAGGATGGTCTGATCAATACCAATCCGTATCCGCGCAATCTCAACGGTGGCCCCGAGGCGTACGGAGAGTGCCTGCGCCAGTCGGCGCTCTTCGCCCTCAATCGTACTGGGTAGGCGCTCCAGGGCATCAACGGTCGCCCCCGCCTCCAGCGCACTGTCGAGTGCCGCCCGGAGTCCGCGCCAAAGTGAGCGCGCCAGCCCACTCGTAAAGAGCTGGTCAACGAGAACGTCACGCACGCGGAGCCGCTCGGCCGGCGCCGCAATAAGGAGTCGAAGCAGTTCCGCCTCGGGGGAGGTAACCCCGGCAAGGATGGAATCGATGTCGCCGTCCGCATCGGCGGCTCGCACGCGATCCGCGGAGATACGACTCTCTGCGCCAACCGACTCAGCGCCGCGCTGGATCATCGCTTCGCGAATCGAGTTCTCGTCTACGCCGATGCGTCGTGCAGCGGCAGAGATGTACCCATCGCGAACGATCGGGTCGCGCAGACTGCGGAGAATTGGCTTAATGCCGTCGATGGCACGCTTGCGACCACCGAGATCCTTCAAGTCGTGCGCCTGGGCGTGCGTATCAATGAGGTACTCCACCACTGGAATCGGCTGCTCCGTTGAGGTGCGCCAAATCTCCGGTTGATCGCGAACGACCTCATCGGGGTCTTTCCCGTCTGGGAGGCGCACAATCCCCACGTCAACGAGTGACGGCCCGCCATCGGCGCTACCGAGCTCAGTGACGAGGCGCAACAGCTCCGTGGCACCAAATGCGCCCGCCTTTGCACCCGCCGCGTCAACGTCATACGCCAAGAGGATCTTCGATCCGTAGCGCAAGAGCAGCGCGACCTGGGCGGGGGTGAGTGCGGTTCCCATGCTGGCGACGACATTGGTGAAGCCAGACTGATGCGCCATCAGTGCGTCGGTATATCCCTCAACCAGTACCGCAGTGCCGGATTTACGCATCGCCGGCTTCGCCTTGTCAATCAGATAGAGGGTGCGCGACTTGTCGAAGAGTTCTGTTGCTGCGCTGTTCAAATACTTTGGGCCGCGATCGCCGCGCTTGTCGTCATCGGGGAGAAGGCGGCCACCGAGTCCGGTGATCTTGCCGTTCGCATCGCGGATCGGAAAGATCACACGCGCGCGGAAGCGGTCATAGGCACCACGGCCACCATCGCGTTCGGTGGTGAGACCGACAGCGGCAAGCTCAGCGGGCGTTGCGCCACGCTTTGCGGCGAGCGCCTTGGAGCAGGCGTCCCATGAATCGGGTGACCAACCGAGTCGCTGTGCCTCGATGGTCTCATCGGTGAATCCGCGCGAGTGCAGGTAGTCGAGTGCGGGGCGACCGAGCTCGTGTGAGGTGAGGATGGCGTGATAGAAGCTCACCGCCCCTTCAAGGACATCGCGGAGGCGCACCTTGCGCGCATCTTCGGCGCGACTTCTATCGTCAATCGTGACGCCCGCCTTGGCGGCGAGAAGGGTGAGTGCCTCACCGAACGGGAGGCTGTCGCGCTCCATGACGAAGGTGAAGATGTCTCCCCCCTTGCCGCAGCCGAAGCACTTCCAGGTTTCGCGGGCAGGTGTCACAACGAACGAGGGGGTCTTCTCGCCGTGGAATGGGCAGAGGCCCTTGAACGCGGCGCCCGCTTTACGCAGCACGACGGTCTCGCCAACGACGTCGGCGACGGCGAGTCGACTCTTGATCTCAGCGACGCTTCCGGAAGCCATCGGTGGGGAGACCTCCTTCGTGATTCCGTGATCGGGCAAAGCAGTTGCCCGTGAGTGTCAAGCGCAGTTGGGCGCAGAATAGCAGCCGACACCTCCCTTCGGCCAAGGCGCCCGCGCCCCCCCTCCCCTACACTCCCCTGCAACGGCGACGCTCAGGGTCGCACTAACCGTGAGGAGGCCCAATGGCAGAGACGGCAGCTACCCCCGCCTCGTTCGGCATCCTTGCCGACGACCCCGCCTATAACGCGACCCTCGCGGCACGCATCGACGACACCGACACGCTCGCACGTGTTTGGATCAAGCCCGACGGCGTACCGACCCCATTCGAACCTGGTCAGTACGTGACGATCGGCGTGAAGGTCGGCGAGAAGTTTGTGCAGCGCCCCTACTCCGTAGCCTCCTCGGCGCGCGCCCTCGATGGCGGCTATGAGCTGTACCTCCGACTCGTCCGTGGCGGAGCGTTTACGCCGCTCGTCTTCTCACTGCCGGTTGGCCACCGACTGCGCGTGCTCGCCCCAAAGGGGAAGTTCACGATGGAGCCCGCCGATTCGCGCGTGCAGATCTACGTCTCGTCGGGCACGGGGATCGCACCGTTTGTCAGCATGGCGCGCACCCTGCTTGATGATGGCGCGCCACGTCGTGCGATCTACCTCAATGGCGTGAGCTACGTCAGCGACATTGGTTACCGTGAACTGATCGAAGGGTGGGAGCAGAGTGGCGCGTATCCGGCGACCTACGTTCCAACAATCTCGCGGCCGGCTGATCCGCTGAATGTTGGCTGGACCGGCCGCACCGGACGAGTCGAGAGCATCATCCAGTCGGCACTCCGTGATCTCGGCGTGAACGCGGGTGAGGCGATCGCCTATCTCTGTGGAAACCCCGAGATGATCGTCGCGGCTGAGCGCGAACTGTCGGCGTTTGGCCTACCTGAAGGGACCATTCACAAGGAGCTCTACTGGCCAGCCGGCAAGCAGCCGACAGGCGCGACCGAAGCCTAAGGGCGCGAGGCGCGCAACTTCGCGAGGAAGAACTCTTCGAGCCGATCAGCGCTGATGCGCTCCTGTTCCATGGTGTCGCGATCGCGCACGGTCACAGCGTTGTCATCCATGGAATCCACGTCGACGCAGATGCACCACGGCGTGCCGATCTCATCCTGCCGGCGATAGAGCTTGCCGATTGCGGCGGTGTCGTCGTAGACGGCGGTGAACTCGCGTGAGAGGCCGTCGCGAATGCGGTGGGCCATCTCCACCAGATCGTCGCGCTTCTTGAGCAACGGCAGCACCGCCACCTTGTACGGCGCCAGCTCCGGGTGCAGCGAGAGGACGACGCGCTTCTCGTCGCGCACGACATCTTCGCGGTAGGCGTCGATCAGGAAGGTGAAGGCAGCGCGATCGGCACCGGCGGCAGCCTCAACGACCCACGGGGTGAACGAGGTCTCGGTCGCAGGGTCAAAGTAGTCGAGGCTCTCGCCGCTCTCGGCGGCGTGGCGCGAGAGGTCGAAGTCGCCACGGTTGTGAATCCCCTCGAGCTCTTTCCAGCCGAATGGGAAGCGGTACTCCACGTCGATGGCACGCTTGGCGTAATGGGCCAACTCGTCGGGGGCATGTTCGCGCATGCGGAGTCGCTCGGGCGAAACGCCGTACGACTTGTACCACTCGAGTCGCCTTGGCAGCCACTCCTCAAACGCAGCGGTGGCGGCCTCATCGGGACGAACGAACATCTGCAGCTCCATCTGCTCAAACTCGCGCATGCGGAAGACGAAGTTTCCCGGGCTGATCTCGTTGCGGAACGACTTGCCGATCTGTGCGATGCCGAACGGGATCTTCTTTCGCGACGAATCGCGCACGTTCTTGTGCTGCACATAGGCGCCCTGCGCCGTCTCGGGGCGAAGGTAGATGACTGAGGCATCCTCTTCGACCGGGCCCATGAACGTCTTGAACATCAGGTTGAATCGGCGCGGCGCGGTGAGTGCCCCTTCGCAGTCAGGGCACTTCAGGCCCATCTTCGCAACGATCTCGGAATCGGCGAGCTGCGTGGTGGTGAGGTCGCCCGTGCCCGGGAGTTCGTCGAGACGGTAGCGTCGCTTACAGGCGGTGCACTCAACGAGTGGGTCGCTGAACGAGCCGACGTGGCCGGAGGTCTTCCACACCTGTGGGTGCATCAGGATGCCGGCATCAAGCCCGACCACCTCATGACGCTGCTGCACCACGCTGCGCCACCAGGCGCGCTTCACATTGTTCTTCAGCTCTACGCCGAGGGGGCCGTAATCCCAGACGGCGTTGATGCCGCCATAGATCTCGGAGCTCGGATAGACAAAGCCCCGGCGCTTCGCCAACGAGACGATGGTGTCAAGCTCGGCGACCGCTGGGGTCGCGTCAGCCGCTGGGGTTCCAGCCAGGGTTTTCGAGGAGTCGGCGTTGATGCTCATTGCGGGGAAGCCTACCCGATCAGCGAGATCGCTTACTTCGCGTCGCCCTTTGGGGCGGGGGATGGCGTGCTCGCGGGCGCATCCGAGGAGCCCGAGCCACCGCTGCGACGATCGAGTTTGGCCCAACCACTCCCCTTGAAGTGCACGCTCGCCGCTGAAAACTGTCGCTCGAGTAACCCGCCACAACCTTCATGGGTCCGTGCCTGTTGCTCATCGATTCCATGCAGCACCTCGACGGTTGTGCCGCATTTCGCACAGAGATAGTCGTAGAACGGCATTAGGAACCTCGCTCGAGGCGCGCGATCTCATCGCGCAATTCGGCAACGCGGCGCTCTGCTCCCGCGACCACGGCGGCTGGCGCCTTCCCCGTGAACGATGGGTCGGCGAGGCGAGCCTCTGCCGCGGCGAGTTGCGCCTGTGCTGCGGCAAGGTCGCGTTCGCGTCGGGCGCGATCGGCTTCATGCGTCGCGGCATCGGCCTGTGGCGGCTCGAGTCGGGCCGTGAGTGTGCCCGCCACAACGAGGAGACCTTCACCCTCGGTTGGGAGTGCAGACTGGATCGTGAGTGGGCGCACGCGCGCCAGTCGCTCAATGGCGGAGCGCAGCCCTTCGCCTGATGTGGCGAGTTGTGGCGGCGCAGCAACAACAAGCGGAATCCACGCACCAGCGGGGAGCTTTGCGGTGGTTCGCGCTGCGCGCACTTCGCGCACAAGATCGAGCCACTGGTCAATGTTGCTTGTTGAGCTGCTCGCCGTCGCGTGTCGCGCCGGCCATGCCGCTGTCGCCAAGAGTCCAGGATCGCTCGCACGGTGCGGGAGCGCCTCCCAGATCCCTTCGGTGATGAACGGGGCAATCGGGTGCAACAGGCGCAAGAGATCATCGAGCGCGTCAACGAGCGTCCACCAAACAGCGGTGCGTTCGGCGGCTGGACGCGCCTCGTCGGCGAGCGTGACTTTGGCAACCTCAATCGCTTGATCACAGTACTCCGCCCAGATCGCGTCGTAGATGCGCTGCGACGCTTCGGAGAAACCGTACTGCCCGAGCGCGCGATCAACGTCATCCACAGCGGCGCTGAGACGTGTGGCCATCCAGGTGCCGAACTCCCCTGCCGCCGCATGGGCATCGGCGGTCGAGGGCCGTTCACCAGTCGCCTCAACAGGTCGCGCGCCAAGCACGTAGCGTGCAGCGTTCCAGAGCTTGTTCATGAAGTTGCGCGCGCTCTCTAGCTTCTCTGGCGAGAGGCGCTGGTCGGCGCCCGGTGCGGTGCCCGAGACGAGTGCGAAGCGCAGTGCGTCGGCGCCGATCTCGTCGATCACCGAAAGCGGGTCAACAACGTTCCCCTTCGTCTTCGACATCTTCTGCCCCTCAGGGTCGCGCACCATGCCGTGGAGGTAAATCGTTTCAAACGGCGGCGTGCCCATGAGCTCAATCCCGAGCATCATCATGCGCGCGACCCAGAAGAAGAGGATGTCGTGGCCAGTCTCCATCACCTGCGATGGGTAGTAGCGCGCGAGATCTGGCGTCTTGTCGGGCCAGCCGAGTGTGCTAAACGGCCAGAGGCCGCTGCTAAACCAGGTGTCGAAGATGTCGCTCTCCTGCTGCAACGTGTGCGACTCCGCCCCACAGGTGCCGCAGCCGACCGGGCCCTCTTCGCGGTCGGTCACCGTGATGTGGCCATCGGCGCAGTACCAGGCGGGAATGCGGTGCCCCCACCAGAGCTGGCGGCTCACGTTCCAATCACGAATCTCGGTGAGCCAGTGCTCCCAGGTCTTTTCAAAGTGCGCCGGCACAATCTGCGTTGCACCAGAGCGCGTTGCGGCGAGCGCCTTCTCGGCGAGCGGCTTGGCGCGGATGAACCACTGCGTGCGCAGGCGTGGCTCCAAGATGTCGTTGCTGCGCTGGCAGCGCGC
>Ga0114958_10001428_pt1 | contig 18854 bp, 15 predicted proteins | sample C_130208_EF_Meta_FD_89577 | JGI IMG/M metagenome (GOLD analysis project Ga0114958, IMG submission 89577) | Freshwater microbial communities from Lake Croche, Canada to study carbon cycling - C_130208_EF_MetaG | ecosystem: Environmental > Aquatic > Freshwater > Lake | place: Lake Croche, Canada...
CATTCCCTTCCTTCAGAAAAACCACGCGATCCGCAATGCGGAAGACGCTGCGCAGTTCGTGGGTGATGACGACGTTGGTTATGCCGTGATGATGCTGGAGGTCCTTGATGAGGTGGTCGATGGAGTCGGCCGTGATCGGGTCAAGTCCGGCGTGCGGCTCATCGTAGAGCACGCAGGCCGGGCGGGAAACGACGGCACGGGCGAGAGCGACGCGTTTCCGCATCCCTCCGGAAAGATCGGACGGGAGTTTTTCCTCCTGGCCGGGCAGGCGGACGATTTCCAACGCCTCGCTGACCAGTCGGAGAACTTCGCCGTTGTCCTTCATGCCCTGCTCGCGGAGGGGAAAGGCCACGTTCTCCGCGACGGTGAGCGAGTCGAACAGCGCACCACCCTGGAACATCATGCCGATTTTTTTCCGGATCGGTCCGTAGTCGCGCTCCTGCATCTGAGAAATCTCCACGCCATCGACCTCGATCGTCCCGGCGCGGGGTTTCAGGAGGCCGGGAAGGTGCTTGAGCAGGACGGATTTCCCGCCACCGGAGCCGCCGAGAAGAACGAGGGTTTCGCCGTGGTAGATATCGAGATCGACCCCGCGCAGCACCTGCTGGTCGCCGAAGCGTTGTTCGAGCCCGCGGATGCGGATAAAGAGATCACCGGCGTTTGCCATGTCATGGAAAAAGCATGGCTCGACCCGTGAAGCAAGCCGCGGTGCTCAGAACAAGGCTGCGAGTCGCTCGATCGTGGTATCGCCGACCAGCACGAAGACCTCGTCCGCCGCGCCCCAAGACGCCACTGCCCAGCCGCCGCTTTGATCCATCCGAGGTTTGCCATCCATCGGAACGTCGCCGGAAAAATCCTCCCGGCGGAAAATGATGAGGTGAACAATGCCGTCGGCACCCCGGTTGAAGCAGACCAGGGAACCTCGCTTGCCATCGATCACCAGCTCGCGGCAGCCAAGGCTCGGCACGTTCTTCAGGCCGGCAGGGATCGGATCGACTGACGGACATGGCAGGCCATGCTCCCTGAGATGGGATAACATGACCTCGTGATCGGCGTTCTGCTTTTCCAGTGAGAAATCCAGGGCCTTGAAGGTCTTGATGAAGCCTGCCTCGATCGCCTCGATGTGGACCGGCGCGATTTTCACCTGTGCGGGCACCTGCTTGCCATTGTTGACGAGAAACGCGAGGACCAATCCCGCAGCCGCCGCAAGTGGCAGCCCGATGCGGAACCAGGGAAACGGACCCTTCACCACCTTGCCCTGCGACATCGCCGCAAAAATATCCGCCCTCAAGCTCTCCGGCGGCCGCACGTCACCGAGCGCCGCCATGAAGGCACGGCCCATCCCGTCAAGGAGCGGTGGCACCTCACCACGCTCCGCTGCCAGACCGAAGAGGATTTCCTCACGCAGGGTCTCTGGAATCTCGATCCGGGACAGCGCTTGGGAGAACGCCGCATCCTGGGCGCGTTCGAGGGCCAGCCAATCTCCCAACTCGCGATCCTCCGCCGCCAGGTGCAAGGCCTGTGCAAAGTCGGAATCGGCCGCATCCGCGCCATCCGGGCGAAAAGAGCGGAGGATGAACCGTGCCTGTTTCTTATCCATGGGTCTTCTTCAAAGCCTCCGGTTCGAGTTGAAGGATGTTCTTGGGAGCCGTCGATGGCTCATCCACCATCTGACGGCGGAGCAGCTCCTTGCCGCGTGAAATGCGTGACATGACCGTGCCGATCGGGATTTCGAGAATCTCCGCGATCTGTTTGTAGCTGTGCTGCTGAAGGTAAAAAAGGACCAGCGGCGCCCGATAGTTTTCATCCAGCGCCCCGAGCAACTCGAGCGCCCGCTGGCCGTCCATCTGGCGCTCCGGCTCTTCGCCCTCCTCGGAAAGCCGATCCGCCATCGAATCGACGCTTTCATCCGAAAACCGCGAGGCCTTGCGGCGCTGGGAGAGGAATTCCCGGTGCAAGGTCGTGAACAACCAGGTCTTCGCCTTCGAACGATCCCGCAGCTGGTCACCCTTTTCCGCCCAACGGCAGAAAGTCTCCTGCACCAGGTCACGAGCACGGTCCGAATCGCGTGCCAACGAAATCGCGAAGCGGAAAAGCGCCTCGTAATTCGCATCGACCAATTGCTGGAACTCGCTCATCAATGGAATTGAGAGACTGACACAGTCCGATTATTCCCGAAAAATTCACACGCAGACAACCGTTTACTGAACAGCGCTCCTTCCCAAGTTCTGATGATTAAGCTTCTCGTCCCGCTCTTTCTCGCCGCCGCACTGCCCGCGACGGCCGATTTTCACACCGAACACACCGACACCTCGCTCAAGGTGTTCGATGGGGAAAAGCTCATCGCCGAGTACCGAACCAATTCGCGCGTGCCTTACCTCGATCCGCTGCTGTCCCCGGGTGGCGCCTGCTTGACTCGTCACTGGCCGATGCGCGAAGACGCCCCAACCGAGGAAAAGGACCACCCGCACCACCGCTCATTCTGGCTCTCCCACGGCGACGTCAACGGCTTTGACTTCTGGGCGTGGAAAGGTGCCGGCGACCCGAAGATCGAGCATCACGGCTTTTCTGACTCCAAGGCTAGCGGCAATTCCGCGTCATTTACCGTCGATCTCGCCTGGACCGCCGGAGGACACACCCAGCTCCTGGAAAAGCGCAGCTACTCCTTCGCGAAGTCCGATTCGGATAGCCTCGAAATCCAAGTCACCAGCACCCTCACCGCCGCCGATGCGGACGCGACTTTCGGTGACACCAAGGAGGGTTTCATCGGCCTCCGCGTGGATCGCTCCCTTCGCCTTAAGGGACCTGAGGCCAAAGGCCACATTGTCAACAGCGAAGGCCTGGCCGATCTTGCCTGCTGGGGAAAGCGCGCGAACTGGGTGGCTCTCACCGGGACGGACGAAACCGGCCAGCCCGCCGTCATCGCCATGATGGATCATCCTTCGAACCTACGCCACCCCACGTGGTGGCATGCGCGCGACTACGGTCTTCTCGCCGCCAACCCCTTCGGCATCCATGACTTTGAAGGCAAGCCCGACAAAGCCTTGGGCAACCAGACCCTCAAGAAAGGTGACAGCCTGACCTTCCGTTATCTCGTCGTGCTTCATCACGGCACCGTCGATTCCGCCAAGCTCGCCGATCACTGGTCCACTTTTTCCAAATAATCCCATGTCCTTCAACCGCCGCCGCTTTCTGACCGCCTCCGCCTTTGCCGGCACCTGGTCGCTCCTCGCCCCGCATGCCCGCGCCCTCGGCGTAAACGATGAACTCCGCGTCTGCGTGATCGGCTTCAACAGCCGCGGCAAGGTCCACATCGAAAGCATCGTGAAAGCCAAGGGCGCCCGCCTCGTCGCACTCTGCGACATCGATCCCGACGTCCTCAACAAACAGGCGGACGCACTCGCCAAGCAGAACGTGACCGTCACGAAGTACGACGACTATCGTAAAGTCTGCGAGGCCAAGGACATCGACGCCGTCATCATCGCCACGCCGAACCACACCCACTGCCTCATCGCCATGACAGCCGCCGCCAACGGCAAGCACGTTTATGTCGAGAAGCCCGTTTCCCACAACGTCTGGGAAGGCCGACGCCTCGCCGAGGCCCAGGAAAAGCACAAGGTCGTCATCCAGCACGGCTTCCAGCGTCGCTCGGAAACCTGCTGGGAAGAGGCCATCGACTGGATCAAGGCAGGCAACATCGGAAAGATGACCCTCGCCCGCGGCTTCTGCTACAAGCCACGCCCGTCGATTGGCAAGGTCACCGCGCCCACTCCCATCGAACCCGGCGTGAACTACGATCTCTGGAGCGGCCCGCGTGAAGTGAAGCCTTTGATGCGCGCCAAGTTTCACTACGACTGGCACTGGCAAAGCCCCTACGGCAACGGCGATCTCGGAAACCAAGGCCCGCACCAGCTCGACGTCTGCCGCTGGGCCCTCGGCGACCCCGGCCTTCCGAAGTCCGTCCTCTCCGTCGGCGGACGCCTCGGTTACTCCGACGATGGCGATGTCGCCAACACCCAGCTCGTCTGGCTCGACTACGACCCGGTTCCAGTCCTCTTCGAGGTCCGCGGCCTGCCCAAGGCGAAGCTCGACTACAAGGGCGGCGTCGATTCCTACAAGGGCGAATCGATCGGCAACATGATCGAATGCGAAGGCGGTTGGCTCGGCGGCGGCCACGGCCCCAAGTGCGATGTCTTCGACAAGGACGGCAAGATCTTGAAATCCTTCAAGGGCAGCCAGTCCCACATACAGAACTGGGTCGATGCCATCCACTCCGGAAAACCCCGCAAGATCAACGGCGCGGAGTCAGGACACCTTTCCGCCGCCCTCGCCCACATCGGCAACATTTCCTGGCATCTCGGTGACGATTCACCAATCGACAAGATCCGCAGCACGTTCCCGAAGGTCGCCGGGGAAGCCGTCGACCGCCTCGCTGCTCATCTGGATGCGAACGGCATCGACCTCGCCAAGACCCCGCTGAAACTCGGCGCGGCCCTCACCATCGACTCCAAGGCCGAGAAGTTCACCGGCCCCGCAGCCGAAAAGGCCAACGCTCTCCTGAAGGAAGACTATCGCAAGGGCTTCGAGCTGCCGGTTTGAAGGGGCTGGTTCCTGGGGCATGTGGCTGGAGCATCTCTGCTCCAGTCCGTCTCTGGAGCTTCCAGCTCCGCGGCTCGCGCTTCCACCTACTGCGGCCTATCTCCTTCATTACCCACAACCCTTGAACCCATTCATTGGTCCATCGGTTCCGCAAGAGGAGTCGAGGTGCAGTCATGCCAGAGATCGCCGGTTTGACTCCGAATCGGATTCGGACAGAGTCCTACCCCTGATTTGAAGGTCGTTTCCAAATTTCGAGACCGAACGTGGACTCAAGGTCTCGGTTGTTTGCTCCCGATCCTGCTTGGACTCGTCGGCTTGGCTTTTCGTGACGTCTGGCTGGCTGGCTGGTGTTATGTGCCTTTTGATCTTGCTCGCCTGGATTCATCTCTGGCGAAGGAGGAGTATGGCAAAGCGCAACAATCCCAAGGACTTCGGTTACACCATCTACGCTGAGTTCGGCCCTGAGGCCCGCATCCCGAGATTGGATAGGCTGCACGAAACTTTCCCTGATCGGCCTCAAGAGAAACTCGCTGATTGGTGCTCCGAGTATGCCTCGGTCAGTGAGGCGGACCCGAAAGTCCGGCCACGGAGGAGCTAAATTAAGCTATGGTGGCGGGGTGCGGGAAAGAGATAGGAGATCATGGATTGAGGATCAAGGATGGAGTGGCGAGGGACTCGAATTTGGGAAGCTGGAGTGGAAGGCGCAGCACGCAACGGAGCGTAGCGGAGTGCAGTGCGGAGCCTGGAACGGAGGCTTCCCAAATTCGCCGCGCCGGGGGGAGGTCGTTGTTCACGCGGCCTTCGGGGTTGCTGTCTCAGGGGCGTTGTGTGGGCTTGCAGGGACGGTTTGATAGACCACCGCAGGGGTGAGGTTGCCAAGCGTCTCGTGGGGCCGCCAGTCGTTGTAACGACCGAACCATTTCGCGAGTCCGCCGCGCAGGGCCGGCACGGTGGCGTGTTCGAACAGATAGATCTCCTCGTATTTCACGCTCCTCCACAGCCGCTCGATGAAGACGTTGTCCATCCAGCGCCCGCGGCCGTCCATGCTGATTTGCACCCCGAGATTTAACAGCCTCCCGGTCCATTCCGCGGAGGTAAACTGGCAGCCTTGGTCGGTGTTGAAGATCTCCGGAACGCGGCCGGTGGTAGCCAGCGCATTTTCCAAAGCCTCCAGGCAGAGGCCGGTTTCCATGGTGTTGGAAACCGCCCAGCCCAGCACTTTGCGCGAATACCAGTCCATCACCGCGCACAGGTAGGCGCTCCCGCCGGGCATTGGCACGTAGGTGATGTCGGTGCACCATACGTGGTCCGGCCTTGCTACTGTTAGATCCCGCAGCAGGTAGGGATATTTGCGATGGCCATGGTCCGGAATGCTGGTGCGCGGCTTGCACCAGATCGCTTCGTGGCCGATTTCCCGGCGTAATCGCTGGAGCCGCTTTCGATTGACCTTCACGCCGTGATCCCGCTCCAGAACCGTCACCAGACGGCGGCTTCCAAGGCACGGATCGATCATGTAGATCTCGTCCAACAAGCGTTTGATGCGGATGTCTTCCGGATCTTCGGGCACCGCCTGGTAATCCACCGTCGAACGGGCGACGCCAAGGAGTTCACATTCTTTTCTCATGCTCAGTTTGGGATGATTTTTTTCGACCAACTCGACACGATCCCTCACAGACCGAGTTGTTTCGACTTTTTGCGCAGGAAGTCCACCTCGACGGTCAGCTGCCCTATCTTGGCATGGAGTTCGTCGCGCTGGCGCTCGAAATCCTCGGCATCGGCTTTCTCCAGGCCGCGACCAAAGATTCCGGTGGCACCTTCCGTCATGGCCTTTTTCCAGTCGGAAACCTGGACGGGGTGGATGTCGAATTCCTTGGCGATCTGCTGTATGGTCTTGATGCCTTTGAGCGCCTCAAGCGCCACGCGGGCCTTGAACTCGGGGTCGTGTCTTCTTCGTTTGCCTTTCATTTTTTGTGTGTGTTCAGTTCGGTTTTAATGCCGCTCCCGCACACCACAATCATAGCTTAGCCACTGGCCTGATTTTCTGGGTCCGGCTCAGTTGTCGACACGGCCTTCGTTTTCGCTGTTCGGGGCCACGAAGACCAGAGTCTGAAAGGAGTAGTCGCCAGAAACGCTGGAGGTCGGTGACGCGGAAGGGGTCCAGGTGGTGAGGTCCGGATTGTTCCAGATGGTGACCGTATCGGCATTTCCCGCCCCAAAAGTGATTTTGAACACGAAGAGGCTGTTGCTGCCACCCGTTGGGAGGTCAAAGATTTGGTTGCCGGCACCTTGCAGCCACATTTGAAGGCCGTTGACCTTATTGTAGAGGAAGCTCCCCCAAAGAACCGTCCCGTCCTTGCCGACGCGGGTCCCGTCGTTGTAGGCGGAAAAGGCTCCTCCGACATCAACGGTGCGCTGGAAATAGTTGAACGACGGGCCGCCATAGCCAGAGGCGATGTTGGCGTAGGTCCCACCTGCGGACGGATAATTTGGATAGCTGAGGGGAAAGTTGTCACGAATGACGTTCAGGTAGCCGATGCTTTCCGCGCCGACGTAATATTTGCCGCCCCAGCCAGTTCCCCCATTCGCGCTATTGTCGGCTAGGTTGGTGCCTGCGGTGTAGTTGAAATCGTCGGAGGCGAGTAGGCTGGCTCTCGCGATTGGGGCGGCCAAGAGAGCGCCACCTGCCGCGATGGCGAGAAGGCAGGAATGGGCAAGGAGTGGTCTGATTTGGGTTTTCATATCGATGATGTTTGGAATTCACTCACCTTACGCTTGGATTCAGAGGAATTCGGGATTTTTTCAACCGACCGGAATTGTTGCCAAAACCGGCTGACTGGAGCCGAAGCCCTTGATTCAGAACAAGATGGATTCTGGTTAAACATGAAACACAGGACCTGTTAACCAGCAACTTTCTCCCTACTTTACGTAAATCCCCCGTTCAAGTGTGGCGCGGGAGGACTCAATCGGAGCGTCTTGACGTGCTGGTTCCATTTTTCCAAGTGCCCTCGACCTCCACCCGAAGAGGATGATCCGGAATGCCACGCTGAGCGCGTTGCATGGCACCAATCAGCATGTCCGCGGCAGCGGCTCCTACCATGTGGGAATTCTGATCAATCCCGCTCAGGCCGATGTTTTCGGGGATGTCGCCATCCAGATCCAACGAAGCGTAACCGACGTCTTCCGGCACCCGAAGCCCCCGATTCCTGAGAAACTCCAGCACGTATCGGTTCACGCTGACGATGGCGTCCGGGCGGTGTCGATCGTACCAGCGGTCAAAGTCCTCCTGATTCGGCGAAGCCATGATCAGTGGCGGAGGCAGCGACAACAGGCCCGATCGAAAGGGATGCTGGAGGTAGGCGGCCGTCCATTTTCCATTCACGCGAATGTTCAGCTCCTCCTCCAGAACGAGCCCGATGGCGCGGTAGTTCAGAGATCCAAGCTCGGACAGCACCGTGAGCATGGCGGAATACTGATCGGGCAGTGACCGATCCAGTATGGGAGATTTCAGCGTTTCGCTGATCGCCACCACGTAGAAGCGCTCGAGGTCGAAATGCAGGGGATGGGCTCCACTCTCCGTCAGACCATATTGGAGGGGCCGGATGATGATCCCGTCGATTCCCCGATTCCAAAGGATCTTCGCGGTCTGGGCGGCATCCTTTTTCCCGAAGATGGAAAACTCCTCAATCCGATAGCCATACTCATTCGCCCGGCTCACCACGCCCTCCACGTATTTCCGCTCGGTGATCGAACGCTTGCTGCCGGGAGTCGTCGGGCCGGCGGTCAGCAATGCCAGACAGGCCTTGGTCGTCGTCGGCGTTTTTGCCCGGATTCTTGCCATGAGGTTCGAAACCTCGGGATCCGGACGGTATCCAAGTTGAGCCGCAATCTTCAGGATTTCAGCCCTTGTGGAAGCGGAAACTCCAACCTTGCCACGCAGCGCCAGTGACACCGCCATGCGGGTGACTCCGGCTTTTTCGGCGATTTCGCCCAAGGTGACTTTGGGGTCAATAGACATGGGGATTCCAGGAGATGGTGATGTCTGAAGGAAATTTACGTAAAGCCAAAACGGGGGATGCGCAGCAGAACTATCTTCGATTTGTCTAGGCGCGGACCTCATTCGCTGCTACCAGTCCGCCGCCACCTGCAAGGGACTGGCCGTTTTCATCCGTTTCTGTTAGGGGAGTTTCCTGCGGTTTTCTGGTTGCAAACGTCATCGGCCGCTTTTGACAAACCGGCCGTTTCTCCTCCGGATCCTCCGGAGTGAATCAACCAGATAACCAGGAGAGACCACGTGTCCCTCCCTGGCGTTTGTCGCCCCCATCGGGCGGTCGCCCCCGTGCGCACCACCCACCCACAGAAATTGATTATGACATTTGAATCGTTTGAATTGAATCCCGCTCTCTCGAAGGCCGTGAAAGACGGCGGCTATGAGCAACCGACTGACATCCAGCGCCTCGCGATCCCGATCGTGATGGCCGGCAAGGACCTGATGGCCTCCGCCCAGACCGGGACCGGCAAGACCGCCGCCTTCGTGCTGCCGATGCTGCATCGCCTGATGGAGAGGCCCGGCACCGGCCGCCGCGGGCCCCGTGCCCTCGTTCTCGCCCCCACTCGTGAGCTCGCCGAGCAGGTCCTCAATGAGGCCCGCCGCTTCGGCAAGCACTCCGGCCTTTCCTTCGGCCTGGTCGTCGGTGGCGTCGGCTACGGCCCCCAGTATCAACTGCTTTCGCGCCCGCTGGACCTGCTGGTGGCCACTCCCGGCCGCCTGATCGACCATCTCGAACAAAAGCGTGTCGACCTTTCCAACGTGGAGTTCCTGGTCCTCGACGAGGCCGACCGGATGCTCGACATGGGCTTCGTGAAGCCCGTCCGCCAGATCACCAGCTACATTCCCGCCAAGCGCCAGGGCCTGCTGTTCTCCGCCACGCTGGAAGGCGCGGTGAAAAAGGTGGCCATGGAGCTGCTGAACCAGCCGGAGCAAATCGAGCTCGCCGCCAACAAGGTCAAGCACGAGGGCATCGACCAGCGCATGTTTCACGTCGATTGCATCGATCACAAGCGCCGCCTCCTCGACCACTGGCTCGGTGACCCGACGCTCCAGCAGGCCGTCATTTTCACCGGCACGAAGCGTCGCGCCGACCGCCTCTGCAAGGCCCTCCAGCAGGAAGGCCACGCCTGTGCCGCCCTCCATGGCGACAAGAGCCAGGGTGTCCGCAAGCGCACGGTCGACCAGATGCGCAAGGGCGAGGTGAAGCTCCTCATCGCGACCGACGTCGCCGCCCGCGGGCTGGACATCGACGGCATTTCCCACGTCATCAATTTCGACCTGCCGATGGTGCCGGAAGACTACATCCACCGCATCGGTCGCACCGGTCGGGCCGGGACGAGTGGGGTTTCCGTGACGCTGGTGGCCCCGGAGGACCGGGAAAAGCTGCGCGACATCGAAAAGCTCACCGGCAACCGCCTGACCTGCTCGGTCGTCGAGGGTGATGAGCCGAAACTTTCCCCGAACTCCTACGTCCCGCCGGCCCCGCCGCGCGGTCAGGGGGGTCGTGGCGGCCAAGGCGGACGTCCCCAAGGCGGCGGAGGTCGCCCGCAGGGTGGTGGTCGCAGTGGACCGGCCCGCTCGCCCGGCGGCAGTGGCCGCTCGTTCCGCGGCTAAAATGCAGCATTTTGTAAAATAGTATGTGCCGGTTCCAATTCCGGCCATACTCTCGCCGTGCTCGCACGGCTGGGATTGACCTCGCAGCTCCTATTTCTTAAAACAACGCTTAGCATCTTCTAACCAAACTATGAACCTCAAGATTCCTTTCGAACGGGTCAACTGGCTCAACACCGCATTCCTCGGGGTGATTTGCCTGACGGCCCTCATTGCCTCCCCCATTTACCTCTGGTTCCACGGAATCAACGGCTTCCAACTCGGAATGCTGCTGTTCTACATCATCGCCACCGGGATGAGCATCACCCTCGGCTATCACCGCCTTTTCTCGCACCTGTCGTTCAAGGCCAAGTGGCCGATTCGGTTGGCCACCCTGGTTTTCGGGGCCTGCGCGTTTGAAAACTCCGCCCTGAACTGGGTGTCCGACCATCGCCGCCACCACAAGCACACCGACCACGACGAGGATCCCTACGATATTTCGAAGGGCTTCTTCTGGGCGCACATCGGATGGATTCTCTTCAAGCTGAACCCGGTTCCGCCGCTCGACAACGTTGCCGACCTCCGCAAGGACGCCCTGGTGATGTGGCAGCATCGTTGGGACAAGGTCATCGCCCTGGTGGTCGGCCTGCTCCTGCCCGCCGGACTCGGCTACCTCTGGAACGCCAACCACGGCATGGACGCCTGGGACGGTGCGCTTGGTGGTTTCCTCCTCGCGGGCGTGCTCCGCGTGTTCCTCGTCCAGCAGTGCACCTTCTTCATCAACTCGCTCTGCCACACGATCGGTGAACAGCCCTACTCCACCCGCTGCAGCGCCCGTGACAGCTTCGTCATGTCGCTCGTGACCTTCGGCGAGGGCTACCACAACTACCACCATGAGTTCCAACACGACTACCGCAATGGCGTCAAGCCGTGGAACTTCGATCCCACCAAGTGGGCGATCTGGTTGCTCGCCAAACTCGGCCTCGCTTCCGACCTCCGCCGCGTGCCCGAAAGCAAGGTCGTGCTGTCCCAGATGATGGAGGCCCGCCGCCATGCGGATGCCGAAATCGAGCGCCTCAAGAGCCTCGGTGAGCACCACCCGTGGCGCGACAAGGCGATCGAAACCGCCCACGCCCTGGCCGAGCGCCTGACCGCGAGCTACAACGAACTCGAAGCCGCGATGGTTGGCCGGGTCGATCTTTCCCGCAAGGCGCTGCGGCGCTGGACCCAGGAAACCCGCGAGGTGCTCGATCGCCTCTCGGAGCTTTCCAAACCGCTCCCGGCCTGATCTTTCCCAACGGCCCGGCATCCTTCGGGATTCCGGGCCGCTTTGTCGTTAAACCGAACGTGCTCCCGTGACCTTGCTTCAACTCGGCTGGTCCGATCACTTCGAGAAGGCGCGAGCGCCCTTCGTCGACAAGAACTGGGTGCCTGCCCGCCTGATCCGCGAGACCTCGATCAACTTCGGGGCCTTTCTCGAAGGCGGCGAGGAGATTGACCTCGTCCTTTCCGGCAAGGTCTGGCACGATGCTCCGAATGATGCCGCGCTGCCCGCCGTGGGCGACTGGGTGCTGGTTGAGCTGGGCAATGAGAATCAGGATCACGTGATCCGCCACCTCTTGCCCCGGCGCTCGTGCTTTTCCCGGAAGATGCCAGGAAAGAGCTCTGAGGAACAAGTCATCGGCGCAAACATCGACGTGGTGGCCGTGGTGACGGATGCCGGACCCGACTACAACCCGCGCCGGATGGAGCGGTATTTCTCCTTGATCGGCCGCAGTGGTGCGCAGCCGGTGGTGCTGATGAACAAGTCCGACCTGTTTCCAAAGAAGCAGAATGTGGCGGCCGCTGAGGAACTCCAGGCACTCTGCCCGGGAGCCAAGATCTACATCACCAGCGCGCTGAACCGCCATGGCTTGAAAATCCTCAAGTCCTTCCTCAAGCCGGGCACCACGATGTGCGTCGTCGGCTCCAGTGGCGTCGGCAAATCCACCCTCGTCAACCAGCTCTACGGCGAGGAATGGCAGTGGACCAGCGAGGTCAACGAGGTGACCGGAAAAGGCCGCCACACCACCACCTCACGAGAGCTCGTCCCACTCCGTGGCGGCGGCATGCTGATCGACAACCCCGGCATGCGCGAGATCCAGATGTGGACCGATGAGATCACGCTGCGGGAAAGTTTCACCGACGTCGAAAAGCTCTCGGCCGAGTGCAAGTTCGCCGACTGCAAGCACCAGAAGGACGCCGGCTGCGCGATTCGGGGTGCCGTGGAGGTCGGGGTGCTCGACCTCGGGCGTTATGAAAGCTTCCTCAATCTCGAAAGCGAGGTCGCTGAGCTGAAACGTCGGGCCAAGAAGCGTCAGATGTCGGTCGAGCGCTGGGCGAAGCGGAACAATCGTGTGAAGGCCCGCAACTTGAACGATCGGATTCAATTGGAAAAAGACGTGCGCGGCGATGATAGTTGAGGGTGGGCCCTCTTCCGGCACGTAAACCGGATTGCCAGCAAGCCCCGTAAGCATTAGGTTGTTGGCGTTTTTGCCATCCGAAGTTTCGTTCCAAGTCCTCATGAAGCGCGTCCCGGAGTCCCTGTTGAAGCCTGTGCCCAAGGCTAAGTCCGGGGTCGTGCCGGAGGCCCTTCAACTGCGGATCGATCTGCACCAGGCCGGCGCACGCCTCGAGCGCCGCAACCAATGGCTGGCGCTTGGCTTCGCCGCGCTTGGGATCGCCGGTGCGTGGCACTATCTCCAGCGCACGCCAACCGAACCGGATGTGGTGGAAACCACTCCGGCCACGGCCCCGGTGGCCGGCGTTTCCCAAAAGAAGAAAGAGGCCGTCCCGACGATCCCTGAGCCCGTCGTTGCCGAGGTCAAGCCGCAGGCCCCGGCCATTATTCCTGAGGCTCCCACCCCTGAAGTGGTCAAGACCCCCGAAGCTCCGGTGGATGACGAAGCGGCGGCCATGGCAAAGGAGGAGGCTCTCGTCCTCGTCGGCCCGGAGGCCACGCGGGAAATCCATGTCAGCCGCGACAAAAAACTGCTGGCCCGGACCTTGGACCGCCACCTCTGGGATGCCTATCGCGGTCTCTTGACGAAGTCGCTAGGAGTTGCGCTGGCAAAGCTATCCATGCCGGCAGGACGCAACCGCTTCGATGGAGTCTGGAAAGAACCCGCGCTCTATCAGGTCCTGCTCCGCTGGAAAGTTCTCGGCCGTTTCTCCGAACCGGAACTCGTCGCGGTCGCTTCGGACGCCTACACCGGGCAAATGCTCGCGTGGCTGCTGACCAACAACGCCGCGATGGAGCAGGTCCTTCTCACGATCAAACCCGAGGACGACGGCGGCAAAGTTCTCGTCTTCCTGCGCGAGGCCTGGGACGTCAAACCCGAGAAGTCCAAGGAGTATTTCAATCTGGCTCTGGCCTGCGCGGTGGTGTTCGACCGCGACGTCACGATCAAAACTCCGGATAAGGGCGGTAAATATGGGGCGGAAGCGAAGGTCGAACCCATCAAACGCTACCAGTGGTATCTCGAAAAAAACGAGAAGGGCAAGCTGGCCACCTCGGTCAATCGCATGGAGGCCCGCGATCTGGTGTGGGCCGTCTGTGCCCCGATTTCCAACTCCGAAATGGATTGGGCAGTGACCAAGATGCACCTCCGCCGGAAGAACTGGGGAAATGCCTACGGAATGATTCAGTATCTGATGGAGCGCGCGGTGAAAGGTCTCAACCCCTACAAGGAATACACCTTTGCGGAGATCCTCAAGGAAGGCGGCATCTGCGGAGATCAATCGTATTTCTGCACCAACACCGCCCGCGCCAACGGCATTCCGGCGATGACGATGACCGGAGAGACCGACCTCGGCGGTCATGCCTGGGTTGCGATGAAGATCCAGGACAATGAGTGGACGACCGGAATCGGTCGCATTGGCGGCGTTTCCAAGGGCCAGGCCGGGAATCCCCAGAGTGGCGGATCCATCACCGAACAGGAGGTGCAGTCGTGGGGTGACCGCGAGCACCAGAGCTCGCTCGTCACCTTGTCCGTCTTCCGCCACCTGTGGCTGGCGGACTACTACGCCTCCAGTAGCAAGGACGAGATGCAGTCTGAGATCGTGAAGCTTGCGAACCTGCTGGGACCTTCGTTCACCGAAACCTGGGGCCGCCTCTACCACGAGCTTGAAAAGAAAACCGCCCGCGCGCCCGATCCCGCCGAAGCCGGCATTCTGGCCGAGTGGAAGGATTTCGTGGGCCGCATGCGTCACGAGTTCAAGGAAAACCCCCGGATGGCGGAGCTGGCCGCGAAGGCTGAAAGTGACCACATTTTTCCCTATGGGGATGAGAACGATGCCAAGCGCACCCTAGCCCGTGACCGTCGCCGCATCGAGCGGGATTCCAGTGAACAAAAGGACCTCATCGCCAGCTCACTGAAACGCGAAGCCGAGTTGATGATGAAGCGAAACGACGAGAACTCGAAGCGCGACATTTCCCGCCTTTATGACACCGCGCTGCGTGAATACGGCGGCAACATCACCGGCTTCAAGATGATGTCGGAGGACTACTTCGGCTACTTCAAGGATGATCAGGAACAGGGCAAGAAGGTCGTGCGCGACATCGAACTGGCCTTCAAGCGGGTCGTGGAGACCGGCACCAAGGATTATTTCCGCGCGGAAACCGAGGCCGGCGTCTGTCGGACGATCTGCGGCTTCTATCGCGCTGTCGGTGAGGCAAGCCGCGCCGAGATGCTCGAGAAGCGCATGGACCGTCTGCTCGAACAGGCGAAGCGCGGAGCGCTGTGATCCGGTCTTGATGATGCAGGTCTCCGGGCTGAAAGTCGCCGCATGTTCCGCCGACTGGTTGCTGGCCTGATGTTGTTCGCCGCGCTGCCCGCGCCCGGCCAGTTGTCCAAACTACTGCCAAAGACGGAGACAGCCGCCACGCAGGAGGAGACGCCCGCCCAGCTTCGCGAGCGGCTGCAAGCCTGGCTGAAAGAAGCGCGCGAGGAATTCGCCAGGCTCGACGACCCGTCAGCGGAAAACAAGCTGCCGGAAGATGTGGGCCCGACCGAGTTTGCCGAGCGCCGTCGCGACGTGCAGCAGACGATCATTTCCGTCGAGCGGCAGTTGAAATCGCTGACCACCGTGGCGGAGGCCGCCGAGTCCGCGAAGAGAGCGGCGGCTTTGCTGGAGTCATGGAAAGGCTTCGTCGAGAGCCCACCCTATTCGGTGCTCTGGGTCGATGATCTGCGGAACCAACGCGATGTCGCCACCGAACGCCACACGACTTCGGCATCCACACTCAAGCTCTTCGAAGACCGGCTCGATGAATCCACCAAGGAAGCCAAAGGGGCGGACGAGGCCTATCGACTCGCCTCGGGGGTCTCCGCTCGAAATCCCGCCGCCGCCGATGCGGCCTGGCGCATGGACGCCGCACGACTCCGTTGTCGGGCCCTCTCCGCACGGATCGGCCTGTTCACCCTCCTCGCCGCCCAGCAGCGGGAATTGTTTTCCGAAGCCGGATCGCGTCTGGCTTTCGTCGCCAAGCAACTCGCCCAGATCGAATCGCACTCATTTCTTTCCGATGACGATCTCTCCCAGGTGCGCAAGTCCGCAGCAACCCGCCAGGCCGCACTCGCGAAGGAAGGCGAGGAAATCCGCAAGCGCTACAACACCGCCCTGTCCAACCGTCGGAAGCTCGAAAGCCAGAGCACCGAGGAAAAGCCGGAGCCCTTGCTCACCGCGAAAATCGAGGCCGCCTCCACCCGCGTCGATTCACTGCAATTCTCGCTCGATACCCTCAACGCGCTCGACCAGCTCGAATCACAGATCCCGGACGCTTACCTGAGCCGCCGAGTGCTGATGACCATCACCGAGGCGAACGCCCGCGAAGGCGCGCTCAAGACGCTGCGGACCATGCGCGACCACCTCGCCGCTTGGGGAGTTTACGCCGCCAATGAGATCTCCGTCGCCGGGGCCGAGCTGCGCAGCCAGGAAGCGCGCGCCACCTCGCTCGACGCTGGCGATCCAAAGATCCAACTCGCGAACGACCAGTGCAGCGACCTACGCGACAAGCTCGACATTTCCCAGCGCCTCGCCCGAACCGTCGACCTTCAACAACGACAGCTCGGCGCGTGGCTGGCAGACTTCGATCAGATCCTCGCCCAGCGTTCAATGAGCCAGCGTTTCAGCGATGGCTACAACACCGTCAGTCTGAGCGCGAAGAAGCTCTGGAACCTCGGGGTGTGGGACTACGAGGCGGAGCGCATTGATGCGAATGGCCAGAAGGCCTTGAAACAGGAAACACTTCCGCTCGGTCAACTCGTCTGGGCCATCCTGCTGTTTGTCGTCGGTTATTTCGTCGCATCGAAACTCACCCGCCGCATGCAGACGGTCCTGGTGTCGAAAGGCCGCATCGGCGAGGCCCAGTCGTCCACGCTCAGACGCTGGCTAATGGCGCTGCTCGCCTTCCTGCTGGCGGTTCTCACACTGAATATCCTCAACATCCCACTCACCGTCTTCGCCTTCCTCGGCGGCGCTCTGGTCATCGGCATCGGCTTCGGCACCCAGACGATGATCAAGAATTTCATCAGTGGCATCATCGTGCTGTTCGAGGGAAACATCCGCGTCGATGACATCCTCAACGTCGATGGCATCGTCGGCACCGTGTCGGAGATCAACACCCGCTCGTCCATCCTGCGCAGCGCCGACGGGGTGGAAACCCTGATTCCCAACTCCGTCTTTCTGGAAAACAAGATCACCAACTGGACCCATAGCAGCCGCAAGGTACGACGCACCGTGAAGGTCGGCGTCGAGCACGGCTCGCCCGTCCGCAAGGTTGCGGATATCCTCGTCGAGTGCGCGGGCCGCCACGGCCTGATCTTGAAAGAGCCGGCTCCGGTCGCCCTGTTTGAGGACTTCGGCCAGAACGCGCTGCTGTTCGAACTCGGCTATTGGGTGGAGCTTAACGACAAGACGAACTCCTCGCTCGTCGCCAGCGACCTCCGCTTCATGATCGACTCGCGCTTCGAAGAGGAAGGCATCATCATCCCCGCCCCGAACCGCGACACCCGCCTCATCACCGACTCCCCCTTGCAGGTCGAGTGGGCCCCGAAGGGCTGAAAAAAGAGGGGCTTGGGCCGCTCGCCCGAGTCTGTGGATATTTGCATCGGGCGAGCTGCCCAAGCCCCTCTTGGTAGATTCAAGGCTTCGCCGTCATCAGGGCCTCGATCTGCGTCGAGATCGCCGCCGCGCTTTCGGTGGCTTGGTCGATGGACAGGCCGGGCTTGGCTCCGGGAGCGCCAGGGACGCCGGGACGTTTGTGGCCGATCTTCGACATCCAGGCGTTGAACAGTACGTGCATGCGCTGATCGACCAGCTTGCGGATCTCTGCGCCCTGCGCGGGAAACAAGGCCTCTGCGGAAGCCGCTCCATCGAGCTTTGCACCAAGGAACTGCGTGAGGAGCTCGCACGTCATGATCCAGTGGCCCTCACGTCCGGGATGCACGCCATCTTTGGAAAGCGAGAACGCCGGGTCCTTCGTGCGACCTCCGTCCAGCGCTTTACGCATCGGTCCGTGAAAATCAACCACGTCCCATCCGTCTGCACGCTTCGTGAGCAGCCACTCGGTGTAGCGCGTCAGGTTTTCATCGTGGAATTTCAGGGCCGCGTCGCCCTTGTCATCGCGGACCGGCGGCGTGCAGAGGACCACCCGCTTCACTCCGGACTTCAGCGCCGCGTCACGCAGATGGGTGATCGCCTCAGCGAAGCGCTTGGTTCCCTCATCATTGGACGGCAGGCTGCTGCCGTCGTTCATGCCGTAGCAGACGAAGAGCAGATCCGGCGTGGTGGCGGCCAGCGCGCGATCCAGACGCTCGCTGACGAAGGGCCTTCCAAAGTGATACGACTTGAGATGACCGGCGTTTTCTTCGTCTGTTAGATCGGAAGCCGTCTCGCTGCCCAGTCCGAGATTGATCACCTCGGGCTTGAGATGGTTCGCCGCCAACCAGCACTCGAAATCGGTCACATAATCGCCACCCTGGGTGATGCTGTCGCCGAGAAACACGATGCGCTTCACGCCGTTCAGCCTTGCGGCGGAAGGAACCTCCAACGCCTCTGCGGGAATGGCCAAAAGGAACAGGACGAGCAGAGAGTGGAAAATGAATGCGCGGTTCATGAAATGGCGTTCAAAGGTTTGCCAAAGACAGCCAAGAGAATGAATCCACGCGCTTCATTCTTCCACCCGAATCTGAAGACTTTTGGTTTAAGGACCAAAAACAGGCGGATCAGACGGCCCGAAGATCGTTTCTTTCACTTGCCGATGTTGCTCACGAGGGGCGTCTTCCTCCATTGCGTAACACCCGTATGAAGCCCAAACCGCTTCCTTGAATTCAGCCAGTTCGGGCTCGGATATTTCAGACTTATCCAAATAGGGCTTCCTGATTAATCTGGAATCTTTTGATTCCGTAACTCAGAGGAGCCCGGCATGTTAGAAATCATGCAAGGATTGCGCAGTTCTGGCGCGAGATTCCTTGCACCTACCATGTATCATCCGACATGTATCGCACCAAACGCGAAGGCCTCAGTCCGCACCTAAGGGCAAACTCATCATCGAGGCCACCTGCACGCCCGCCGC
>Ga0114958_10001429_pt1 | contig 18849 bp, 17 predicted proteins | sample C_130208_EF_Meta_FD_89577 | JGI IMG/M metagenome (GOLD analysis project Ga0114958, IMG submission 89577) | Freshwater microbial communities from Lake Croche, Canada to study carbon cycling - C_130208_EF_MetaG | ecosystem: Environmental > Aquatic > Freshwater > Lake | place: Lake Croche, Canada...
AACTGAGGGCCGCGATGAGCGAGAAGGGGCTGGGCACGCCGGCCACGCGCGCCGCCATCATCGAAGGGCTGATTCTGGAGGATTACATCCACCGCAACGGGCGTGAATTGCAGGCCACCGCGAAGGCGTTTTCGCTGATGGAACTGCTCAACGGGCTGGGTATTCCCGAGCTGACCAAGCCCGAACTGACCGGGGACTGGGAATTCCAGCTCAAACAGATCCAGCGCCGGCAGATCAGCCGCACGCAATTCATGGAGGGAATCGCGAGCATGACCCGCCGCATTGTGGACCGGGCCAAGTCGTTTGAGCACGACACCATTCCCGGGGATTTCGGCACGCTGAAAGTCACCTGCCCGAAGTGCGGCGGGGAGATCCGGGAAAAGTACAAGCAGTTTCAGTGCGCCAAATGCGATTTCGCCGTCTGGAAGACCCTCTGCAGCCGGATGTTCGAGCCGGAGGAGGTGGAACAGTTGATCACCAAAAAGCAGATCGGCCCGCTTCAGGGCTTCCGCAGCAAGCAGGGATTCCCCTTCGCCGCGGTGCTGAAGATGAACGCCGAGCAGAAGGTGGAGTTTGATTTCGGCAACGGCGAGGCCAAGGACGGCGAGGCGGTCGCGCCGGTGGATTTCACGGGCAAGGAACCCTTGGGGAAATGCCCTAAGTGCGGCTCCCGGGTCTTTGACGGCGGAATGAATTACGTCTGCGAAAAACAGGCCGGCGCTGAGAAAACCTGCGATTTCCGCTCAGGCAAGATCATCCTGCAACAGGAAATCTCCGCCGACCAGATCCGCAAACTCCTCAGCACGGGCAAGACGGACTTGCTAAAAAATTTCGTCTCCAAGAAAACCAACCGCAAATTCGAGGCCTTCCTGGCTCTGAAGGACGGCAAAACGACCTTTGAATTCGCCCCGCGCGAGAAAAAGGGCAAAGGCCGATCCTCGGAACCCGCCCCGGTGATTGATTTCACAGGCCGGACGGCGGTGGGCAAGTGCCCCAAATGCGGGGGCAAAGTGTTCGACACTGACGCGGGTTATCTCTGCGAAAAATCACAGGTGCCGGCCAAGGCGTGCAAGTTCAAGATCGGGCGCGCCATTCTGGAGCAACCCATTGAAGCGGAGCAGGCCGGAAAAATTCTCGCCACCAAAAAGAGCGATCTGCTGGAGAAATTCATCTCAAAGGGCGGCAAACCCTTTTCCGCCTTCCTCGTGATGGACGCAAAGGGCAAAATCACCTTCGACTTCCCCGTGCGCGAGGACGAGTAACACCGCTTCATCCAACCCTCCCACGGGAATGGCAACCGGATGTTGCCGGGCGGCCTAGCGGATCGGCCCGGCCCATCGGCTCAACTCGGCCAGCCCTGCCCCGCCTCCCGGACAGGGGCGGCAAAGGGTTGGTGTTGAGCACTATCGAATTTGGACAGCCTCGGACCAGAGATGCCCGCCAAGAAGGACCTGCGGGAATGCACCGTCCGATTTGCACCGCGCCAAAGCCACGGCCTCAGCGGGCAAACAATCTGCGAATGACTTCCTCGATGGGGATTTCGTGGATGTCGATGTCGGTTACGATCAGTTCGTCCAGCAATGCTTTGCAGACGGGGATGACGCGATCGCGTTTAATCTTGAAGGTGATGCTGCCGGGGCTCTGAGAGACCACCTCGCCAAACCGGGCCAGAGCCTCAGGAGATCTCCCGGGCATCCCATCACACTGGATGGTGACGAGTTTGAAATCGGCGAAACGATCCACCACCTCGCTGAGCCGCCCGTCGAAGGAAATAGCCCCCCGGTCGATGATGATCACCCGCTGACATAGCTCCTGAATATCGGTCATGTAATGACTGGTCAGGAGAATGGTGGTTTTCTCCCGGGCATTATAATCGCGAAGAAATTCACGAACGGTTTTCTGGGAAACGACATCCAGGCCGATAGTGGGTTCGTCGAGAAAGAGCACCTTGGGCCGGTGCAGGAGCGCGGCGATGAGCTCCATCTTCATCCGTTCGCCCAGGGACAGCTCCCGCACCGCCACATTCATTTTGTCGCGCACGGCCAGAAGCCCGGTCATCTCGTCGATGGTGCGATTGAGGGCGGTCTGGCTGATGCCGTAGATTTTAGCGTTGAGTTCCAGTGATTCGCGGGCCGGAAGGTCCCACCACAACTGGTTTTTCTGGCCGAGCAACAGGGCGAACTGCCGGCGGTAGCCATCCGCGCGTTCCCACGGCACATACCCCAGAACCCGGGCTGAACCTTCGGTGGGATGGAGCAGTCCGGCCAGCATTTTCAAGGTGGTGGTTTTACCCGCCCCATTGGGCCCCAGAAACCCCACCAGCTCGCCCGGCTCAACCCGGAATCCAACATTCTTGACGGCAAAGGTTTGCTCATACTCCCGGTGCCAGAGGCCGCGGAGCGCGCCTGCAAAGCCAGGCTTCTTCTTGTAAGTGCGGAAGGCCTTGGTCAGGCCGGTGACTTCAATCGCAGACATGCCAAATGGTAAGTGAACGGGGGGCGGCAAGCACTGACGGCCGGGCCTTTAGATCGAAATCCCGCCGGCATCGGCCACACACCTCAGCGCATCAATTTCTTCTCAATCAGACCAACGGCTTGACGCACCGCAGGATCCACCTCCATCCGGTCCTTGACCAGCTTGCAGGCATGCATCACGGTGCCGTGATCGCGCCCGCCAAAGGCCTCGCCGATGGCGCTCAGGGAGCTGGTGGTCAACTGACGCGTGAGATACATCGCGATCTGGCGCGGAAAAGCAATGTTTTCCGGACGGCGTTTGCTCGTCATATCGGAAAGGCGCAGATCATAATGCTCGGCCACCTTTTTCTGAATGACCTCGAAGCTGATGGAAAACCGGCCTTCCTCGTGAAGAATCTCCCGCAGCAGACCCTCAACGACCTCCAAGGTCAGCGGCTTGCCAGTCAGGGCGGCATAGGATGCCACACGAATCAAGGCCCCCTCCAGCCGCCGGATGTTGGTGCGGATCCGGTGGGCCAGAAACTGAATGATTTCGTCGGGCAATCGCACATTCATGGACGCGGCCTTCTTTTGCAGAATGGCCAGGCGCATCTCCACGTCGGGCGGTTGCAGGTCGGTGACCAATCCCCATTCAAAGCGGGAAACGAGCCGGTGCTCTAGATTCTGCATTTCGCTGGGCGGCCGGTCACAGGTCAGAACAATCTGTTTGTGCGCCTCATGGAGCGCATTGAACGTGTGGAAAAACTCCTCTTGGATGCGCTCCTTCCCTGCTAGAAACTGGATGTCATCGATCAACAAGACGTCGGTCTGGCGGTATTTCTTGCGGAACTTGGCCAACTGATTGTTCTGGATCGCGTCAATGTATTCGTTGGTGAACTTTTCAGAGGACAGGTAGGCCACCCGGGCGCCTTTTTTGCGGGCGCCCACATGCTGGCCGATGGCGTGCAGGAGATGGGTTTTCCCCAAGCCGACTCCACCGTAGAGGAAGAGGGGATTATAGGATTTGCCGGGGGCTTGGGCGACGGCCAGGGCGGCGGCCTGGGCAAAGCTGTTATTGTTCCCCACCACAAAAGACTCAAAGGTGTTCTTGGGGTTGAAGGCAAAGTCAACCGGCTGTGAAACCGGGCGCGACGCAGCCGACTGGGCGGGCGTTGGGAGCTGCACTGCTTCCGGAACCGGGACAACGGGCAGAAGGCTGGCGCCGCCCGGCAGGGGCGGCAGGGCGACTTTGAATTTAATCTCCAGCTGCTGCCCGGCGGCCACGGCCACGGCGTCCCGCAACAAATCGATATAATTGTCGTTCAGCCAGACCTCGCAGAAATCATTGGCCACTTCCAAGGTGAGCTGGCCGCCGTTGGCGCCGGCCGGACGCAGTCCGGCAAACCACAGGTTGTACGTCTCACTGTTGAGGGTGGCGCGCAAATGCTCGCGCGCCGAACCCCAGATTGTCTCTGCTGTAGCTTGCATGTTTCTTATCCAACCGCCCGGATCAACCGGTAATTATTCACTTTACCCCGCCCCAAGCGCGACACACCGCTGTCACATCGCCATTGCAACAAAAAACTGGCTCCGCCCGGCAAAATCAAAACGCCCGGCCACCGCTCCACAGCGCAACGCGGAGGGAATTAAAAACAAACAACTAATCCACAACAACTTACAAATAAGGAGTCAAAGCCCAATGAAGGGACGACCCATGACCGGTCTTAAGAACGTGATCCATCGCTGATGGCAGGAAGGTTTTTATGCCATAGCGACCCAAGTTACGAGGACAAAGTATTAACTTTTGTTCACCAGTTATTCACAGGCCGGTTTCACCCAATAAAACAGGGGCTTTTCCCCGCTTTTCAAGAAAAACACATTCCCCCTCAACATCCCAGAGACCGCAAATGGAAGATTGTGGAAACCAACCGCGGATCTTCAGTAAACTTTTATTTGTAAATCAACCCAATTAATACTTTTAAGGAGGGTTTGACAGAATGCCCACACCCTGATTAAATGCTCCACGTTAAGCACTGACAGGCCCAAAGGGGTCTAATGATCTTTGAAGTCCAGTATGTTTTTCGGCCGTGTTTCGGTACAGAACCCGGCCGATGTTCTACATTAATCCCACTGTTGTACCAATTCGAAAACTCCCCGGGCTTCTCGGCCATCTTCTGGCTGATTAGCCCGGTTTTTTGTTTTCAAGGTCGAATTTTATCAATAAGCAATTGATATAAACACACTTACACTACTCAGCCCCGTCTTCCGGCCGCCGCTCCCACGAGCGACGCTGGCGTTCAGGCAGGGTCGTGTCCACCTTGGCATAGTAGGTGTCGGCCCCCAGCAGCGTGTTGACCGCGCGTTCCAGCGCCAGCGAGGGCAGCACACTGCAACGATCATGGGTTTCCACGAAGACCACTTCCCCTCCGGGCTGCCGGAAACAAAGGATCAACGGGCACTTGCCGGAGTGGGCCGCTATTAAATCCCGCACGGGTTCCAGACTGTCAGGGGTCAGATGCGCGGAGTGCAGGCGCAAATGAACCTGCTTGGTGTATTTGCGGGGCGCGTCCTCCAGCGCAAGTATCTCCTGGGGGAACACCTTCGGCCGCTCGTCCCCGGTGGTCACCTCGCCGATCACCAAAACCGCCTTGTTCACCTCCAGCAGGGGCCGGAATTTTTCATGGTTGTCGTTGATCAGAAGGATTTGAACCGAACCCACCAGGTCTTCCAGGGTCACAAGGGAATAGGCCTTCCCGCTTTTCTTCGAAACGCCATCCTGCACCGCGGCAATCATCCCGCCCAGCCGGGTAAGGGTGCGGTTGGCCAACCCCCCCAGTCTGGCGGTGTCAGTCAGCGAATACTTCTCCAAAAGCGGGACCAGCGGGGTGAGGGGATGCCCGCTGACATAAAAGCCGAGCAGTTCCTTTTCCAAGGCGAGCAGCTGATGCTGGGGCCACTCCGGCAGGTTGCTGATCGCCTCGGGCATGGGCGGGGCCTTCTCCTCCAGCGCGCCAAAGAGCGAGCTCTGCCCCTTCTGCTTGTCCGACAAGATGCCGGCCGCTCTGAGCAGCGTGCGCTCAATCTGCGCCACCAGCGTGGCGCGCGTCTGCCGAAAGGAATCGCAGGCCCCTGCCTTGATCAACGCCTCGAGCGTCTTGCGCCCCAAAGACCGGCCGTCCACCCGTTCACACAAATCCGCCAGGGCGCTGAACCGGCCGGCGGCGCGCGCCTGGAGAATCGTCTCAACCGCCGCCTCGCCGACGCCCTTGATGGCGGCCAGGCCGAAGCGAATGGCCCGCGCGGACAAAGCCTTGGCGGCATCCGGTCCGGCGGTGCCGATGGCGGGGGCGAAGAAAACCCCGCTCTCGTTCACATCCGGCCCGAGCACCTCAATGCCAAACGAGCGCGCCTCGGCGATATATTCCGCAAGCTTGGCCGTGTCCGCCATGTCGTTGGTCATCATGGCGCAGAAAAACTCCACCGGATAATTCGCCTTCAGGTAGGCCGTCTGGTAGGCCACGATGGCATAGGCTGCGGCGTGGGATTTATTGAATCCGTAGCCGGCGAATTTCTCGAGCAAATCGAAGACCTGATTGGCCCGCGCCGGGGGGATGTCGTTAACCTGCTTGCAGCCCTTGACGAACTTCTCGCGCTGCTTCTGCATTTCCTCCACCTTTTTCTTGCCCATCGCGCGGCGCAGCAGATCGGCCCCGCCCAGCGAATAGCCGGCGAGCAACTGCGCCGCCTGCATCACCTGCTCCTGGTAGATCAGAATCCCGTAGGTTTCCCGGGCAATGGACTCCAGCAGCGGATGCTCATATTCGATCTTCACCTCGCCGTGCCGGCGCTTGATGAATTCCGGGATCAGGTCCATCGGCCCCGGCCGGTAAAGGGCGACAAGCGCCGTGATGTGTTCGACAGAGCTGATCTGAAATTTACGGCACAAATCCCGCATTCCGCCCGATTCCAACTGGAACACACCCAGGGTCTCGGCCCGGTTAAGCAGCTCGTAGGTTTTCTTGTCGTCCAGCGGCAGCTGGTCGATAAGCACCTCGATCCCTTGCGCCTGCCGCACCATCTCACAGGTGTTGCGGATGACCGTGAGCGTCTTGAGCCCCAGAAAATCCATCTTCAAGAGGCCCAGCTCGCCCACCGGGTTCATCGCATACTGGGTGACAATGGTGCCGTTCTCGTCGCTTTTGAGCGGAAGCAGGTTGACCAGCGGCTCCGGTCCGATGACCACACCGGCGGCATGCACGCTGGCGTTGCGGGTCAGATCCTCCAGAACAAACGCCGTGTCAATCAGTTCGCGGGTGACATCCTCCGTATCGTAGGCCTGCTTGAGATCGGGCGACTGTTTGAGCGCCTTCTCCAGCGACATCTTCAGCTCGTTGGGAATCATCTTGGCCAGCCGGTCGCACTCGCCAAAGCTCAACCCCATCACACGCCCCACATCCCGCACCACCGACTTGGCCCCCATTGTGCCGAAGGTGATGATTTGCGCGACCGCATCCCGCCCATACTTCTGCCGGACATACTCAATCACATCCGCGCGGCGGTCATCGGCAAAATCAATGTCGATATCCGGCGGATTTACCCGCTCCGGATTAAGGAACCGCTCGAACAGCAGGCCATAACGGATCGGATCAACGTTGGCGATCTCGAGCAAAAAGGTGACGATGGAACCGGCGGCCGATCCGCGCGCCACGCACGTGACGCCCTTGCTCCGTCCATACTGCACAAAATCCGCCACGATTAGAAAGTAGCTGATGAAGCCTGTCTGCTCGATCACCTTGAGTTCCAGCTGCAGCCGGTCAATGACAGCCTGAATGGCGGCGGCGACGGTGGATTGGAGATGCAAAGCGACGCCTGGAGCGGCTTGGGTACCAGGGGTTGCCGGAGGGCTGTAGGTTGGCAACCGCGCCGGATCCTCGATCCCCTCCACCACAAACTCGTGCCCCTCCGCCCGGACATGCAATCCGTAGCGCCGATGCAAGCCCTCGGCCAGAAGCTTGCGCAAATACCCTTCCCGGGTGAAAAGTTCCGGGGGATTGAACACCGGGTAATGCAACTTGCCGAACTCGATCTCCACATTGCACTTCTCAGCCACCTCGAGTGTGTTCTGGATCGCCTCGGGCACCTCGGCAAAGCGGGCTTTCATCTCCTCCGGCGAACGAAGATAGAACTGCTGCTCGACGTATTTCATCCGTTTCGTGTCGGCCAGTTGCGTCTGCGTTCCAATGCAGATAAGGCAGTCATGCGCATGGGAATGGCCCTGTTCGATGTAGTGGACGTCATTGGTGGCCACCAACTTGAGCCCGAATTCTTTGGCCCATGGAATGAGATGCCGGTTGACCTTGGCCTGTTCGGAGATGTTATGGTTCTGGAGTTCGAGGTAAAAATTCTCCGGCCCCAAAGTCTGTTTAAACCAATCCAGCGCTTCGCGGGCGCGGGGCAACTGGTCCTTCACGATCGCCTCAGGAATCTCGCTCGCCAGACAGCCCGAGAGGGCGATAATGCCTTCCTTGTGGGCCAGAAGCAGCTCTTTATCGATGCGCGGCTTATAATAGTAGCCTTCCAGATGCGCCGCCGTGGTGAGCTTGATCAGATTCTTGTAGCCCGCCTCGTCCTTGGCCAGCAGGACCAGATGGTTATAGACATCGCGCCCGCCGGAGCTGCTCTTCTTCTCATGCCGGCTGCCCGGAGCGACATACACCTCGCAGCCGATGATGGGCTTGATCCCCTTTTCCCGGGCGGCCTGATAGAAATCAATCGCTCCATACATCACGCCGTGATCGGTGATGGCCATCGCGGGGAATTTGAATTTATCGGCCTTGTCCATGAGCCGGTCCAAGCGGCAGGCCCCATCGAGCAGGGAATACTCGGTGTGTAGGTGTAGGTGAACAAAGTCCGCGTGCGACATCCCGTCAGCCTAACCGCCGCCGCCGCCCCCATGCAAGGAGGGGATATTCACAAAAGACGAGCCCCCCGCGCCTCCCCCGTCTTGGTTCGATGATTGGGCATTGGAACGGACACCGCTTTGGGCGGCGGTATCGCGCTCTAAGACTTGTGCGGGGGACAATCCGCTAAACGTTGGCCTGCAGCGCGGCATCTATTTTATCAGCAAGCGTGGCAAAGCCGGCGTTGCCCGGATGCAGCTCATTGGCCCAATCGGCGCAGCCTGACAGGGTGCCCGTGAGATTGACGTGGAAAAGCTTTCCGGCATAGGCAGGTTGTGCAGCCAGACCGGCAAGCATGGTGTTGACAGCATCAATGAATTTAGCCACCACCCCGCGCCGGACCAGCAGATCATCCGCGTTTTGATTGGGATAGTTTTTGCGCTTGAAACTCTCGTCAAACCAAGGTCCCACCTTGCAGCCCAGAAAGGAAAACACCCCGCGCCCATCAGGCCATGGATAATCATAGCCATGGGTGAAGACGGGCATCCGAAATGCGCCCCCGGCCGCCTGCAGCGCCGTGTCAATCAGGTATTGGTAGGCAGTCTTAAACGTGCCGTTGACCACGCCATCCAAGACCTCCTGATTCACCGGGGGAAGACCAGACCGGGCGTTGTTGATAAACGGGAAGAACTCATCCCCGGCAATGTCATTGCCGCCGGCGGACAAGAGCAGCGCCTGCGGCCGGTCCTGCTGGATGCGATGAACCAGCTCGACAATACGCGAAGGGTCATCGGACTGGAGCGGCCCGAAAGGAAGTCCAAAAAGCTCGCGCGGAACCGGTCCGTAGGCCTCATCATTCAACGTGGATCCGGCCACGGCAAGATTGGTGATGGTGTGCCCGTGCATCGAGTGGAGGCAGTCGATCAAATCCGTTCCGGGCGGGTAATCAAACCACGAGTCGCCTTGGGCCAGGAGCTTGAAAGTGCGCTTGCCGGGGGCCGCAGCAAGCATGGCCCGCAGCGGTGCGCCCGCGGCCCCCCTTTGATCGGCAGGCACGGTGGTGTAGCCCCGCACTGCCTGCCGGACAGAATGAATCCGGTCGAGCAGTTCGTGGTTTCGGGCGATTTCCGCCCGGATTTCAGCGAGGTTTTTTTGGTTGATACTCATGGTTTTATGATGGTTTAGAAGGATTCTGTTTTTCACTGCCGGCATAAAGCCGGTTTGAAATCCTTTCCGAGACAAGCCCCGACTTGTGCTGCCGGCGGCCGAAGCGCCGCCGTCCGCCACCCTTACTGCGGACGGTCCGCTTGGCCGATGAAAATCCCAAATACAACCGTTTCCAGCGGAGCGCCTCCGGAATCCCATGGTCGCAGCAACCGCAGAGTCAGCTCGCCACCCGCCGCCGGCACCGCGCGCCAGCGAAATTCACGCCATCCGCCTCCACCCACACCGCTCCGGGCCTCGGGGTTGAAGAAATCGGCCAGCGGCTTCAGTGAAGGCGGCACCCCCTCATTCACCACCCAGCAATAGCCCGTGGTGGGATTCTCAGCGAGCGTCACCCGGAGCATGTCCCCCGGCCGGACCTCCACCCTCTGGCCGCTATCTGCGGCGGTCAAAGAAATCTCCATAAAAAAACACGATGCCGGCAAATGGCCGCAGACGGCGATGATGCAATCGCGCACGCCGGCATTGCGCCAGACAGAAGCCACCGATATCCCTCCCACCCGCACGCCAACAACCCCATCACGCCTGCAAGCGGAATCCTCACCCGTTCCTCAACCTCGAGCCCACCCGGCTCCGGTTCCCGGCACAAGCACAGGCGCTTGTCGGTACCGCCGGAATCCTCCACCGATGCGGCACCGGACTCCCATTTTGCGACGGATTGCCGCGCGGCAGCCTACAACTGCGTCACATCAATTTCTTCCGGCGCAACTCCTGTTCCTTTCCCGCTTCGGGTTGTCATTAATCCCTCCATGCTTCTAAACGCCCCAGCGCCTTGTCTGGCCCCCAGAACAAAACCGCATGACGCGCACAATCGTCCAACCTCAGAAACGGCCCGGGGCAAACCCCTTGCCACCTCCACTACAGGATCACACAAGCACAGTTCGTCAAGGGCCGGCGATGATTTAGGAGTTGATCCAATCGGGCGAAGGCGGAACAAAGAACGGCGCCCCAGGTCAAAACTTACGGTTTAGTTTCCCTGTGATCTGCTTTTTTCATGTGATCTCACGGGCCGTTTCTGTTTTTCTGCCGGGTTTGTGCCGGCACCAAAATCTCCTTTTCGTGATAATCCAAATCAGCGCGCGTCACTCCGAATAAATTTGTCGTTCAAACATCTTTAAAAACAGGTTCCATTGCATATTCCGACAGCCGCTTCCAAATCCATTCACACAAAGGCACGGCGGATTGACGCGCGGGGTCCCCTGCCCTAGGATTTGTGTCGATTTATTATTCCGACCGGCAATGAAAAAAAACACCGCAACCAAACCGGCAACACACCACCGGAGCGGAGGCGCGTTTCACTGCCTCAGGCCGGCGGCATTTTTAAACGCCTCCACAATCAACCTCTTCCCCGGAAACCTAAGCGGGCCGGCTCTGGATTGTTTCCAGTAATTCGCCCAAGCCTGCGGTGACCAATCCGAACCGCACCAACCATGCCCCTTTGAGTGCGCCATCCAAACCACTTTGATCCTTCGAGATAAAATGAAGAATACCCCCGTGGAAACCGCCGCCGCCCCGCCCCGGCAGAGCCTGCTCGTGGAGCTGGACTCCATTCTTGAACCGATCAACACCGCCGGGCTCTTTCCCAAGGCCCAACCTCTGGAGGTGGAGCTGGGATGCGGGGACGGATCGTTTCTCATCAACTATGCCCGCCAAAAGCCGGAGAGTAATTTTCTGGGAGTGGAGCGCCTGACAGGCCGCATCAAAAAAGTGGATCGCAAGGCCCGCCGCGCCGGCCTGGTCAATGTGCGCGGCTTGCGCATCGAATCGACCTATTTCCTGCGTTACCTGCTACCGCCGCAGACGGCCGCAGCCTTGCACATTTATTTTCCCGATCCCTGGCCCAAGCGGAAACATTGGGGCAACAGACTGGTGGACGCGGGATTTCCCGCGCTGGCGCGCCGGGAATTGAGCGCAGGGGGGACTATTTACCTGAGAACGGATGCCGCCGCCTATTTCAAACAAATGCGGCAGGTTTTTGACGCCAGCCCGGAGTTTCGGGCTGTGGAAACGCCGGAAGAACTGGCGGCTGTGAAAACTGATTTTGAAATGGAATTCAATGCGAGAGGCATACCGACACTGCTCGCGGCCTATCAACTTGTTTCAAACTAAAACCCGCGGTTGGGATAATCCGTGGATTCACGCTAAAAGAAAGAGACGGGAGTCAACCGCCTCAGACCGAGGCGATGTGAACCGGTAGGTGATTTGACTTTATCCTCCAAGCACCTGTCCACTTGCGTATTTCGAGGCCTTGGAATTCCGGCCTAATTCTTCCGGCACTACTTTGGCCCGCATGGCAGACAGATTTACCGCCGCATTCCTGAACGGCGAAATTCAAAAAAGACGATACTGCGAGTTTCCGGGGGAACATCGGAGCCTATTCCGCCAATCTCTTCCCGCCGCCCCCCCCAGAGAGGAGGGGTGGCGAGTTACGGCCACGAAACGGAAAACCGGGAGCCCACCCGCTTGCGAATCCGGATTGAACTGTTCAGCGTGGGCTTGAGCAACTATTTCAACCGGGCCATGATCTGCTCAGTGATCGCCTTAATGGCCGCTTCGGCTTCGGGATCGAAACCGGTGGTGGGCGATGCCGCCGGCGGCACCTGGCATGTCACCCCCGGGCGCCACTCGGGATTGTCGCACAGTTCGCATTCCTTCATGCCGTAGCGCGGATCCACATAACCCAAGCTCTGCTTGATCTTGAGCAAGTCCTGGAGGTGGCCGGGGGAGAAAGTATTCGGCGCCTTGCCCAGCTGGGCAGTCACCAGCAGCGTGCGGCAGTAGGCCTCGATGATTTCCATCCGCCAATAGGCTTCCTCAATGTTGTTATGGGACCAACTGACCACGCCATGGTTGGCCATGAGGATGGTGTTGTGCTTGTCAGCCAAATCGGCCACCAGCTTGCCCATCTCGGGAGTGCCCGGCGTGCGATAGGGGGCAATAGCCACGCTGGCGAACACCTCATACTCGGGAATCATGCAGGTCGGAGGCACCACGCCGGCCACGGCAAAACCAGTGGCGTAGGGGGGATGGCAGTGGCAAGTGGCCATGGCCTTGGGCTGCTTTTGCATGATCTGCAAATGCATCATAATTTCACTCGTGCGCCGTTTTGTGCCGAAGAGCTGGTTGCCGTCGAAATCCACCAGACACATGTCCTCGGGTTTTAGCGACCCCTTGCTGACCAAGGTGGGCGTGCAAATGGCAATATCCTCGCCGACGCGGATGGCCATGTTGCCGCCGTTGCCGTCGACATAGGCGCGCTGCCAGAGGCGGCGGCCCATCTCGCAAATCTGCTCTTTGAGACCGAGGGCGTAAGGGGAATTGAAAAAGGCCTCCAGCTCGGCCTTGGGCGATTTCGATGTGAGCGGCTTGGAGAGGGGCTGCGGGCTGACCTCCATCGCCGGCGCTGGCTTGGACGGGGCTGCGGGCAGCGCCGCGGCTTTCATTTTGCCGCGCCCTTCAAAATCCCGCAGAAAATCGCGGGCGGACGGGGTGAGAATGACTTCTTGGGAAATGGAGCGAGGGTCCTGACCGTTGCGCACCATTTCTTCCAAATCGCGGAGACTAATGACAGTTTTCATGGTTCAAAAGGGGAATAAAAAATCTCATCCACCAGCGCCGCGTTGATCGCGTCAATGGGAGTCGGGCCGTCGAACGGAGCCGTGGCTTCCGCACCCTCGACATAGCCAATGGTCTGACCGACGCCGCCGCCCAAATTATCGTAGACAACCAGGCTCGGATCCTTGCTCAGGCCGGCAGGCGGCTCGTAGCCGTGCTGAAAATGCTCGCGCGTGAAGGGACTGACCAGAAGCCACCGCGCGCCAATCAGCGACGGCACCGTCTGCGATAGAGTCACCCGGCCGATAACCAGTCCCATTCTCATACGGGCACCCCCGGCTCCTTCTCGTCCACGATCCCGACAATCATCCATCGGGCTGGACTTTTCTTGTCACCGACCGCTTTACGGGCCGCCAGACCATCGGAGGAAATGATGACGCGCTGATGCATTCCGGCCCCGTGCGGGTCAATGGCCACCTGGGGAGCGCCCTCGGGCTGGCCTGCGTTGTTGATCGGCTGGCAGATGACAAATCGCCACCCCTCGAAGCTGGGATGCTTCCGGGTAGCGACCACATTGCCTTCCACGCGGGCCAGGAGCATGAATCAATAAATCCGGAGATTATCCACCATCACGCAGCGTCGAACGCGGGTGAAGGTTCTGGGATTGGTGATACCCTCGCCGGTCGGTGTGGCAATGGAGAAGCTCAGGTAACCCTCGCCCCCAAGCCCCAAGCCAGCCGGGGACGGTCCGTTCTTCACGAATAAAGTCGTGTCCAGCGCCCGGGCCATGGAGGTGATATTCTCGACATCATGCGAGTGAATGATGGCGGTGTGCTTGTAATTATGCTCAGCCTGCAGCGAGCGCTCAATTCCCTCCTCAACGCTCTTGACGCGCACAATGGGCAGCATCGGCATCATCTGTTCCTCCTGAACAAAGGGATGATTGGCATCAGTCTCGGCGAAGAGCAACTGGGTGTCGGGCTTCAGGTCCACCCCGGCCGCCTTGGCCAGCACGGCGGGATCCTTGCCGATGAACTCCTTGTTGGTCATGGCATGGCCGCAACCGCCCCCCTGCCCTTCCTTGAAAGTGAAGGCGGCTTTCGTGAGCCGATCGAGCTGGGCCGGGTCTAGTTTGACCGCGCCGTTTTCGGACATGCGCTGCATCAGTTTATCCGCCACCTGATCGAGGACAAACACCTCTTTCTCGCCGATGCACAGCAGATTGTTGTCAAAAGCCGCTCCTTGAATGATTGCCTTGGCGGCGCGCGCCGGGCAGCAGGTGTCGTCCACAAAAACCGGCGGATTTCCAGGACCTGCGCAAATGGCGCGCTTGCCCGTCTGCATCGCCGCCTTGACGACCATGGGACCGCCGGTGACACAGAGCAGTCGGACCGCCTCATGACTGCAAATGGCCTTGAATGAGTCGAGGGTGGGCGTTTCGATGATGGTGATCAGGTTGCGGATGCCCGTTTCGCGTTCGATGGCCTTGTTGTATTCACGCACCGCCATGGCCGCACACTTGGCGGCGGAGGGATGGGCATTGAACACCACACCATTTCCCGCGGCGACAATATTGACAATGTTGCCGCTCAGCGTGGGAATCGAATGGGTGGAAGGAGTGATCGCGGCCACCACGCCAAAAGGGGTGTATTCCTCCAAGGTGATGCCATGATCGCCGCTGCGAGCATCCGGGCGGAGCCATTCCACACCGGGGACCAGTTTGATGATCTGCAGCTTTGCAATTTTGTGATCGAGCCGGCCGATCTTGGTCTCCTCGAGCTCAATCCGGCCCCATTCAACCGCGTTGGCCTCGGCCATGGTCTTGACGATTTCAATAACCTTGGAGCGGGCGGCAATGCCTTTCTGACGGAGTTGGAGAAATCCCTCGTGCGCGGCGGCGCAGGCTGCGTTCGCATCGGAGAAAACGCCGTGACGACCGGAAGCCGCAGCCAGACTGCCCCCGGTGGCCAAGTTGACGTGCTTATCGCCGCAACTGCAGGCGGAGGCGGGGGCGGCAGGCGCTGGCAAGGTCATCGCTCCGTTCAAACGACCGAGAACTTCTGATACCACGTCCCGGATCAATTTTTCATTCACTGCACTCATAAATTATCAACTGCTTCACCGGAAAAAAACCGGGGTTTCAAACCTTTCCCCCCGCCTTTCACCTGACTTTTGAACTGAAAATCTCCTTACCAAACACATCCACGGTGTCAACAATGCCAATGATCACAGCGTCAACCGGGGCCTCCTTTAGATTGGGTGCCAAGCGGGCGCTGCTGCCCTGGCAGAACAACACCATCTCACCAACCCCCGCGCCGACGCTGTCCACCGCCACGATGGTGTTGGTGCCGGCGCGAAACCGGGTCGGATCCTTGTCGTCGACCAACTGGGGGCGGAGCAAGAGCAGCTTGCGCCCGGACATGTTGGGATCCTTTTTAGTGGCGACGACCGAGCCTTCGACTTTGGCGAGGAACATAGGGTTGTGTGTGCGGGTGGGCTGGGCAAATACCAAGGAGCAGGAGGCAAACTCCGTCGCGCCTCCGGCTCCCGGATTCGAACCTCCCGCTACTTCTTCTTGGGCAACACGGCTTCCACGTCCTGATGCGGACGGGCGATCACATGCACGCTGACGACCTCGCCTTTGATGGCCTTGATCGCTTGCGCACCGGCATCCACCGCCGCCTTGACTGCTGCGACATCGCCGACCACCACTGCGGTCACGAGGGCGTTGCCGACTTGGGTCATGGGCCCTGCCAGTTCCACGTTGGCCGCCTTCAACATGGCGTCCGCGCCCTCGACGAGGGCGACCAGTCCGCGTGTTTCAATCATTCCAATTGCTTGATGTGCCATAATTTTTCCTTGGGTTGGGAGTTGGTAAATTGTTTCAGATGTTCTCCAAAAAACGTTTGGTCTCGCGCGCCACGACCAGTTCCTCATTCGTCGGCACCACCAGAACCTTGACCCGGGAAGAGTCCGCGCTGATCACGGACTCAACCGCCCGGGCCGAGCGGTTTTTCAAGGGATCTAGCACAATGCCGAGCTGATCCAGATTGGCGCAGATGGCTTCGCGGATATCGGCGCGGTTCTCGCCGATCCCGGCTGTGAACACAATCGCCTCGACACCATTGAGTTCAAAAAATTGGCTTCCGATCCAGTGGCGGGCGGAGGCCACATAAACCTCCACCGCCATTTTCGCCGCGGAATTCCCCTGCGCCGCAGCCTCGATCACCTCGCGCATGTCATTGGAAACACCGCTCAGTCCCTTGATACCGGATTCCTTCGCGAGCTGGCGCTGAGCCTCCTCGATGGTGATGCCTAGGGTTTTCACCGCATAGGGCAGCGCTTCGGCGTCCAGATCACCCACCCGGTTATTCTGAGGCAGACCGGATTGCGGGCTCATGCCCATGCTGGTGGCGATAGCCGAGCCGTTTAAAATGCCGGTGATGCTGGAGCTGCCGCCCAGATGGCAGGAAACCACGCGCAGCGGGGGGCCGCTGATTTTTGTCCGGCCGCCATCCACGTAAAGACGGCGGGCGCGCTCGGCCACATCCTCACGGCCAAGCAACTCCGCGGAACGCTCGGCGATGAATTTATGGCTGGCGCCGTGGAAACCAAAGCGCCGGACACCCGCGTCGTGCCACGCGGCGGGAACCGCATAGCGCATGAAAGGTGGCGGGGCAAACTGGTAAAATGCGGTCTCAAACAGACCCAGCAGCGGCACCCCGGGCATCCGCTCTGCAAACAGTTTAATGCCAGCTATGTAGGGCGGGTTGTGCGCCGGCGCCAGTCCGTTGTAATCCGCCATCGCCTGAAGCACCCTCTCATCCAGAAGAACACAACCGGTGACATCCTTGGCCAACACGGTTTTAAAAGCCACGGCGGCAAGGTCCTGCTCCCGCTCGATCGCCCCGGACTCCCGCAGTTCAGCCAGGCAATCTCCGATGGCCTTGGCATAGTCGGTGACGCGCTCGAAGCCGCCCTTGTGCAACAAAAGCCCGGCGCCGTTCGAGAAATCGAACAAACGCCACTTGAGCGAAGTGGAACCAAGGTTGGCGACAAGGATTTTCATGCGAGGCGGCGGGGAGCTTGAATCCGGAAGCGATCAACTCAGGCGTTGGGCCTCCGGCTTCCCGGCTCCAGACCTGCCGGGTTACTGCTGCAGCCACTTGCCCAGCACGCTGAGCCCCTCGTGCGGACGGGGGATCACTTGGACGCTGACAACCTGACCGACCTGGGAGGCGGCTGCAGCCCCGGCATCGGTGGCCGCCTTGACCGCGGCGACATCGCCCCGGAAAAAGCCGGTCACATACCCGCTCCCAACCTTTTCCCAGCCTGTGATGGTGACGTTGGCGGACTTGAGAGCGGCGTCGCACGCTTCGAGCAAGGCGCAGAGGCCTTTGCATTCGATCATTCCAATTGCTTGTTGAGCCATAATCAGTTGTGTTAAAAAATTGACGGTTGAAAACTACTTCTTGGCCGCAGCTCCGTTGTCCCCGATAAACGCCGCCAGCAAATCGTCATGCGGCCGGGCGAGAATATGCGAGCTGACCAGTTCGCCCACCTTGGCGGCGGCCTTGCTCCCGGCGTCCACCGCGGCTTTGACACTGCCCACATCACCCTGGCAGAGCACCGTGATAAGCCCGCCGCCGATGGGGATGGTTTTGATCAGCCGCACATTGGCGGCTTTGACCATCGCGTCACTGGCTTCGACGCTGCCGACGTAGCCCTTGGTTTCAATCATGCCTAATGCTTCACTCATAATTTTATTCTTTGTTGGAGGTTGAGAGTTTCTGGAAATTATTTACTCAGTTCGCAAGGGGTTCCCGGCTGCAGATTGCACGCGTTACCCTCGTCCGTATCGATATGAACCTCGAGCTTGAAGCTTTTGTCGACGCGGCAAAGCATCTTCTCCAAGGCAACCCCGCAGTCGCCGCCGATTTTCAGCCTCATGAAATCCCCCTGCTTGACCCCGTAATAGGCGGCATCGGCGGGCGAAAGGTGGGCGTGACGAAGGGCGCGGATGACGCCCTGCTCCATCTCAAAAAAACCGGCCGGTCCCATCAACATGCAACCCGGTGTCCCCTTGACATCCCCCGAGCTGCGCAGCGGCAGATCGAAGCCCAGCGCAATCCCGTCCGTGTAGGCCAGTTCCACCTGGTTGAGAGTCCGGCACGGGCCGAGAATGCGGAGGTTTGAAATGACGCGGCTGCGCGGCCCGATGAGGGTGAGTGTCTCCTTGGCGGCGAACTGGCCGTCCTGGTAAAGCCACTTGTGAACAGTCAGCTGGTGCCCTTTGCCGAAGAGCGTTTCCACGGCTTCCTGGGTGAGATGGCAGTGACGGGCGCTCACATTGACCAGGAGCGGGTTCGGCGCGGCGGCGGCGGCGGGCATGGGGCGGCCCATGCGCTGATAAACAACCTGGCGGACCAGGTGTTCCACAACCGCGCGATGTAAGGTCGGACTCGGTTCTGCCATAATTGTCAGTGCGGACATCTTGGCAGATTGCTGGAAAGCGTCAACTATTTTCTTGCAAAGCCTTCCAAAATCTTCCAAAAATCTTGGGAGATGTCTGCCGAACAACGCCAGCAACGCATCGCAGCCTACCTGCACAAGGCCGAGTTCGCCTCGCTGGAGGAGCTGGCCCGGCACGTCGGCGCCTCGGTTTCCACCGTGCGGCGAGACCTGACCACACTTGCGGCCACGGGATCACTGAGGCG
>Ga0114958_10001430_pt1 | contig 18829 bp, 13 predicted proteins | sample C_130208_EF_Meta_FD_89577 | JGI IMG/M metagenome (GOLD analysis project Ga0114958, IMG submission 89577) | Freshwater microbial communities from Lake Croche, Canada to study carbon cycling - C_130208_EF_MetaG | ecosystem: Environmental > Aquatic > Freshwater > Lake | place: Lake Croche, Canada...
CGACAATAACATCTTCGAGTATTTGCCATCGTGATAGGTATTGTATATAAAAAATGCAGTTATTCCCAACACGAAAATTTCCAATCTCATTCTATATAATAACAAGTTAAAAATAATCTATTAAATAACTACAAAATGAAAATTATAGATTGTTTCCTCTTTTACAATGAAGTCGAGTTGTTGGAGTACAGATTGAATATATTGAACGGCGTCGTTGACTATTTTGTCATTGTCGAGGCGACGCACACCTTTGCAGGAATGACCAAGAGCTGTATTTTCGAACAAATTAAACACACTGCACCATTTGTTAAATTCCTCGACAAAATCATCCACGTGATTGTAGATGATTTCCCGCACGTTCATCCGAACATCAAATATGCGGTTTTCGAGGAGAAGGGTCAACAGTGGAGCAACGAGCACCACCAGCGCAACTGCATTGCGCGCGGCATATCCAAAATCGCGTTGAGCGACGACGACATTATCACTGTAACGGACGTTGATGAGATACCCGACCCCGCATTATTGACAAACATCAAAACCCAAAAGACGTTCGTTTCCTTGAATGTGCTTGAAATGGATTTTTATTACTACAACTTGAACTCTAAAATCATGCAGCCGTGGCACTTGGCGAAAATAGTTTCATTCGGCATGTACAAAGAGGTCGGATTGGAATTCGAACACTACAGACACTTGAGGTGCCCCATTTTTCAGCGCGGAGGCTGGCACCTTTCGTACTTTGGTGACAAGAATTACATCAAAAATAAAATTGAGAATTTCTCACATCAAGAGCTCAACAATCGCGAATTTACGGACTTGGATAAAATCGAACAGCGAGTAAGCAGCGCTGCTGATTTGTTCGACAGACCAAACAACCAAATCAGCAGGATATCTGCGTATCACAATGACTACTTGCCTCCCGATTGTTCAAAGTTCCTGAGCAGATACATTCTCTATTGACGAGTGCACACACGCGCGAACCGACCCAGGAGTCGGTCTTTAAGATTACGTATTATACGACACAATAAACTATTCAATGATGTAAATGAAGGAGTATTTGGTGAATCCGAAATATGAACAGAATGTCAGCGAGCGCACAATCTATATTAATCGCCAGGGAAAGTCTTTCACGATTGAGCGATACTATCGTACAGCGGAAATCATAATAAAATGCGATGAAGAGCCCGTTATTAACATAGATTGCGTGTTCGGCGAGAACATGATTGAATATCTGAATAACAAATATCCTGATTGTGAATTGGAATATGTCGTTTTTAGCAAGTGCGGTGTTGAATATCCGCTTGATATGCCGAAAGAGTTGAAAGATAAACTGGAGACGAACCCAGAGTATGATTTGAGTGAGGACGGTTGGAATGTCGTCAAAACGGAACTATGGGGATACACACACTTTTCTGTATCCCCATGCGCTTCTTGAGGTAGGAACCGAAATTGCGTAAACAAATATACATATTTTATTGAATTTCGTTGAATAAAATATTTTTGGTGGGTGTGTGTTCGTGGCGTGCGTGGCGTGCTTAGACAATGAGTCCCTCCTTGGTGACTTTAGGAGCCGTAGCCACCATGCTGGTCGTGGCGACCATTCCGAACAAGAGCATAGCGTACGGCAGGACAACCAGGAACCAAGAAACGCTCTTGTATCCCTTGCTGCACAACCAGTTCAGGGCAAACGTCCAGAGAAGAACGAACATGAATTGAACCAGCACGGTGCTAACCGCTACACTCTTGAACAACGCAATCAGACACGAAAAAACCGAAATAAAGAGATAGACCCTGGAAGGTGTGCAAAGCTTATTAACATCAAACGAACCCATTTATATACTACGCATTTATTTTTTCTTTTTGTTTTTTTGCTATTTTGCGATTTTGCTATTTTGCTATTTTGCGATTTTGCTATTTTGCTATTTTGCTATTTTTTGTTAGTCTAAACAATCCTCTTGCCCCTTCTTTTGTGTAAACTGATTCGTTTTTTCAAATGGGACATTACGGAGACGGCAAACCGTTTTCTCGTCATGTTCTTTTTGTTTTTCACAGCAGATGCAAATGCAGATGAAACCAAACTTGACTTGTTACGCACGCGGGGTCTGTCGTCCAATATGTTGCTAATCTTGGACAATTGTTTCACTAAACTCGGTATATTGATTGGTTTTACTTGAGGTCTGAATAAATATATTATGAATATTGATTTCAACAATTTGAATACTTTCATCTGTTGCGGCGACAAGTTATTGTAATTCTGATTCATAACCTCAAGCAGAGGATTATACGATATTACGAGTCCCCAGACATCTACCAACTTGACGAACACATTGTCTATGTATGGTTTGATGAAGAATCTGCCGTCTTCCGAGAATGCACTGTGAACGACCAATATTTCCACAATGTAATTTACAATGTACGGTAACGTATAGTTGTGTTCAACAAACTGCCATTTTTCCTTGTCGTCTTTTGTGCTTTGAATGTCGTGGTTAAACAAGTAATACATTATTTCGTTTATAACGCGATAGTGGCCGACGCCACGCTTTTTAAACCAATAGTGTATGTATTCTTCGACAAATGGCTTCAATCGGCTCGCATCTATTTTCCCACCACGTCGAATATACTCGGAATACATATCAACAAACGAATCTGTTATTATTATCACGGAGAACGGCAGGTTAAATTGCAGAGGTGCATTCCTCCACGTCGCCGGGATGCGCTGGCCCTTGCCAGGCACATACTCACACGACAGACCCCAGTCGATAAGCCTGGTCTTGAATTCTTTTTCTTTCTCTTTTTCTTTCTCCTTGTCAAGCACTAGTATATTCTGTTCTTTAATATCCCCGTGATAGATATTCATCTGGTTCATCGGAAGTATTCCGTTAACTAGGAGGTCAATCAAGCTCGTGTTTAGTTTGCTGATGTTGGCGTTTGTATTTGTCACAGTTGAATGAATGTAATCGTCCACGGAAACCCCTCCAAAAGGGATATTCAGCAGCGTCAATTTATCCAGCGACTCGTTAATGTTTTTAGATGTAATCTTGTCCTTTTGCAATGCTCTGCACTTTGAAGGAAAATCAACCATATCACCCGGCATCAACTTTGATGGTTTGCATTTTGAAATACCGTCAATCATAAAGTATTTTTTGTAATTTGGAATTCTATTCAATTTCGACTTGTACTTTGTTATTTCGTTGTACTCATCATCTGCGTGTTCAACAGTCATCAATTTACTGACTGAGTCTGGCGCTCGGTTTGTCTCGTTGACGCACATTAGTGCTGGACTAAACACGCACCCGTATCCACCAGAAGCGATAACCTTGCCTCCTTTCGTGTCATCCATAGATATATATATATCTATATTATTTACTTGTCGTACAAATAGTAAATCGTTCCGACAATCGATGCTATAATTGCGCAGTACACGACCTTCTCTCTTATTTTGTAATACTCTGCCATTTTAATGTTCTTTGGCTTGTACTCATCGTAATACTTGATGTAAAATTCGCTCAATGTCACGCTCGGTTTCTCCAATTTCTGATTAATCTTGTTGTGTATGAACCAAGTCCACCTGATAAATGATTCGCGGTTGTCTAGGTATGGCGTAACAGGATATAAGTCTATTAGTTTACTAAAATCGCTCGACATTTTTTCCACTGGTATAAACAGTGGCATATTCTGAATGAAATCGTAGTACTTTCGTTTCGTAACCGCATTGGGGTTGTCTGGATAAGTCATTGAAATTGTGTGCAACAAAAACCAATAGCGTGGCCCCCAAACATTTGCGTCTAGATAAGTCATATATACAAACCGTTAAAAAAGGTTTCGAAATAAAACACATTCTTCTATTTCTAATTTCTGATTTCTAAATACCGATTCTCTGCAATGCATCCATCCAAACGAGGCACGTGAAATCTTCAATGGTGTAAAGGGTTTAAAACTATTCCTTTAATAAGGAATAAGTAATAATTTACACGATTATGAATAAATTAACCAATCTATGCAATAATTGCGGCAAACAAGGTCACATGTTTCACCAGTGCAAATTGCCTATCACTAGCTACGGAATTATACTGTTTAGGTCGAGCAACAAGGGATTGCAGTTTTTGATGATTCGACGCAAGGACAGTTTTGGGTACATTGACTATTTGAGAGGTAAATATTCTCCTTACAACATTCATCAAATCCAAAATAGTGTTAACGAAATGTCAGTGCTTGAAAAGGAGAAAATATTGAATGACCCATTCGACGAATTGTGGAAACAGATGTGGGGAGACGCATCGAAGTCGCAGTACAGGAGCGAAGAGTACGCATCTTCGAGAAAGAACGAGTCTATAAGAAATGGTGTTTATGTCGGCAACAACAAAATTACTCTGCGCGATATCGTGAATAACAGCACAACGGAGTGGGGTGAAACTGAGTGGGAGTTCCCCAAAGGGCGTCGAGACCACAAGGAAAAAGATTTGGATTGCGCTCTACGAGAATTCCAGGAAGAAACTGGGATTTCTCAAACCAAGATTTCAGTGATTGAAAACATTATGCCATTTGAAGAGATTTTCATAGGCACCAATCACAAATCATACAAGCACAAGTATTTTTTAGCGTACATGAACGAGACCGAGGAATTATTGTGCAATTATCAAAAATCAGAGGTCAGCAAGATTGAGTGGAAAACGTTTGACGAGTGTTTAAAGTCAATCAGACCTTATAATTTAGAAAAGAAGAGACTCATTGTAAATATAAATAAGGTGTTGCAAGAATATAGATTATATTCATAGTATATAATATGAATGGTATTGAAGAAAAACAAAGAAAAAAACGGTGTCCCAATAAAACGCGGCATAATCCAGTTACAAATGAATGTGAACGAATTGAGGGATTAGACGGAGGACCGACAAAGAGATGTCCCAAGAAAACAAGACGTAACCCTAGAACGGGGGTGTGTGAAAAAATTGAATTCGTAGAAGAAGAAGAAGAACAACAACAACAAGAAGAACAACAACAACAACAAGAAGAAGTATTGATGCAACCAGTATTACCACTACAAGTGGCACAAGAAAAAGAACAATCTCGTGAACAGTCTCGATTGTTAGAAAAAGAAAAAGAAAGTATACCACTTGCAGATTCAGAGACCACTAAAGCATCATGCGATTATGACTTGTCTCAAGACGCACAGGGGTTAACGTGTTCTGGTTCGGATTATTATTCTTCCGAATGCAATAAATTCTTGTTGAAAAAAGAGCTCGTCGAGAGAAATTGCATCGGCGACCAACCCGACAACACGTATTTGTATCCGAATTTGAATGATGCTGATTTCAACATTAAAATTACAAACAAGAAGGAGTTTAACGATACTAAATATGACGGCGAAATACATCCTAACCTCGAAGAACACGCCGACTTGTTGTCGAAATCCGGTTTCGAACTGCAACCTCATCAGGCATTTGTCAAAAACTTTCTGTCATTTCAGACCCCCTACAATAGTTTGCTCTTGTACCATGGTCTAGGAACCGGTAAAACGTGCAGTGCAATTGGCGTCTGCGAGGAAATGCGCGATTACATGAAGCAGGTCGGGATTACCAAGAAAATCATCATAGTGGCTTCCAAAAATGTCCAACACAACTTCCGGTTGCAACTGTTCGACGAACGTAAATTGAAGGAAGCTGGTGGGTTGTGGACGATTGGGGGATGCGTCGGCAATAAACTAATCAAAGAGGTCAATCCGATGAACACGAAAGATTTGACGAAGAAAAAACTGGTTTCAAACATTGACAAGATTATCGCAAAATATTACAGTTTCATGGGATACGAAACATTCGCAAATTACATAATCGAGAATAAAGAACGATTGCAAAATGAATTTGACGACAGGTTGATTGTAATTGATGAGGTGCACAACATACGAAAGACCCAAGACCAAGACAAGAAGAAGGTCGCCAACAACGTAGAGCTTCTTGTACGTACTGCAGAAAACATGCGCTTTCTTTTATTGTCCGCCACTCCAATGTACAATAGCTACAAGGAAATTATATGGCTGTTGAACTTGATGAACATGAACGACCGTCGTGGGCGAATCGAAGTGAGCGACGTCTTTGACAGGAATGGAGATTTTAAAGAAGGTGGCGAAGATTTACTGGTCCGCAAGGCCACTGGTTACATCTCAGTTGTCAGAGGAGAGAATCCGTACACGTTTCCCTACAGGGTTTATCCACCTCTCTTTGCAAAAGAGAACACATTTGGCAAAGATAACGCGTATCCATCGTATCAGATGAACTTGAAGAGAATAAAAAAACAAGATAAGGACCGCATTTTGGAGTTGTATTTGACAACAATTGGAAATTGCGGTAAGTGCGGAGACAAGTGCTGTGGCGAATGCCAATATTGCGCGTACAGGTATATCATAAACAATTTGCGAAACAAGTCGTTTTCTTTCTTTACGAAAAATGAAAAGGAGAGACAGATGCCCAGTTTCTCAGAAATGAAATCGTTTGGGTATACACTGTTGCAGCCACTGCTGCAATCCCTGATTATATCGTATCCAATCAAGGGGATGAAAGCTAAAATGAAAGACATTCCGGTTACAAAATATAGCGAAGAAGAGGCAGAGGAAGCAGAAGAGGAAGATGAAGAGGAAGAAGGTGAAGGGGTTGTAGGAGAAGTAGAGGAAGTAGAAGGTGAAGGAGAAGGAGAAGCAGAAAAAGAAGGAGAGGGAGAGAAAGGAGAAGGAGAAAGAGAAGGAGAGAAAGGAGAAGGAGAGGAAGGAGAAGTAAAAGAAGGAGAATTAGAGGAAGAAGGAGAGATATTACAAGGAGAGTCCGATGACGGAACCATCAATCCCAAACAGTTAACAGGAGACGATGGTCTCAAGAGAATAATGCGATTTACCATGAATAAATCGACAAGAGGCGAATTCGAATACAAGAATGTCGACGAGTTCGGTCGGATATTCTCTCGCGACCTAATTGGAAAGCACAGCTCAAAAATCAAATGCATCATCGAGTCGATTGTCAATAAAAAAAATGTGGTTTCAGACGGCATCATACTTATTTATTCGGCGTTTCTCGGCAGCGGTCTCATCCCGATGGCGCTTGCGCTTGAAGAGCTAGGAATCGCAAGATATAACGATGGCGGAGGCAAATCCTTGTTCAAGCAATCACCAAAGTCCATATTTGAGAAGAAATACAAGTATTCGATGATTACTGGCGATGCGCGATTGTCGCCCAACAACGAAGCAGAGATTAAGGCCCTAACGGACATCAAAAACAAAGACGGCAACAGTGTCAAGGTTGTCCTGATTTCGATGGCCGGTTCGGAGGGAATAGACCTCAAGTTCATTCGGCAAGTGCACAACCTGGAGCCTTGGTACAACATGAATCGGTTAGAGCAGATTATAGGTCGCGCTGTTCGCAGCTTCAGTCACAAGGATTTGGATTTCAACAAGCGCAACGTCCAAATTTTCATGCACGGAACCTTGCTAGGCAGTGTAAACGGCAAAGAAAACGAGGAAGAGGCCGCAGACTTGTACGTGTATCGTTCTGCCGAGCACAAGGCTGTAAAAATAGGCAAGGTGAGTCGCGTATTGAAAGAATCAGCCGTCGATTGTGTCCTCAATCACGAGCAAACCAACTTTACGCAAGAAAACATGGAGAGCGAACTCGACGATAAAATCGAGCAGGATTTGTCTACAGGGGTTGTCATTAAAGATTTCAAAGTTGGGGATGTTCCATTTTCATCGTCGTGTGATTATCAGGAAACGTGCAGCTACGAATGCAGACCAAACATGGACAAGCTTGACTTGAACGAGGACACGTACACCGAGAACAACATGTCTATCAACTCTGACAAAATCATGCAGAAAATTCGACAGCTTATGAAGGAGAATTTCTTTTACAAGAAGGACGTGTTGATTGGGTTGATAAATCACGGACCGCGCGTCTATCCTATTGAGCACATATATCATGCGCTAACGCAATTGATTGAAGACAGCGGTGAGACAGTAACCGACAAATACGAAAGAACCGGACGGCTTGTTAATCTAGGCGAATATTATCTCTTTCAGCCGATTGAACTACGAGACAAGAACGCCTCGATTTATGACCGGTCTGTTCCAATCGATTTCAAACACAATACGATAGATTTCATATTCCCTGAGAAGGAACCCGCACCACAAATTGCAACTGACTATAACATCAACGGCAAAAAGGTGTTCAACGACATTGAAGACAATATAAAAACAGTCGAAGAGTATCGTGAAAAAACAAGCGTAGAGAGAAAGTCGGACAACTGGTACAAGCACATGGGCGTCATGTGGAACGCGCTGATAGGCATAGAGCCAGGCATCAGTGACAAGCTAATGTCTTATTTGATAAACCATGAAATTGAGGTTTTGAGATTCCAAGATAAACTCGACCTGATGAATTACTTGTATTCGATTAAAAATGTGGATAACGAATCAAACGAACTCTTCATGAAAACGTATTTCCAAAGGAACGAAGTCAAAATCGGACGCGGTGTTTCAATCATGATTCTGTATGATGTAACAAAGCTTAAGATTGTGAAACTGCAATCCAACGACAAATGGGTTGATGCCGAACCGGAAGACATACGAAAGTTCAACGAAAACAAGGACCCCGGTATCAACGAAAATGAGTATAAAGTTTTAGTTGGTTACATTGGATATTACGGAAAGAACAATGACCTTACCTTCAAAACAAAGGATATCACATCTAAGCGCGATACTGGTGCTGCATGCACAACAATGAAGAAGGATACCCTCATCGACAAGCTGAATAGCATAAAGGAAGGATTGTACAGCAGTCTCCTGGAAGGCAAGGATAAGAAAACCTCTTCTACTGAACTCTGCATAGCGTTTGAATTTTTAATGCGCTACTACAACGACACCAGCAAAGATAAGAAAAAATGTTTTGTTACGCCAGATATGGCGATTCATTACAAGTTCTACAAGTGAATGCACGCGCGAACTTGTGGTTTAACGCGTTTGAATAAAAAAATGATGGTTTAAATTAAAATATACATTCAAAATACCTTAAAAGAAAATCTATATATATTATACCGGAATGGACTTCAAATCAAAACCCAAGAATAGAGAGAGGGAACCAGAGTCTGTTTATTCGAAAAGTTTGATTACGCGAAACATCACATTGCCGATTACTGCGATTGGAAAAGATTTGAATGCTACTATTGGCGAAACAATAAAGGCCATGTTTGAAGGGCGCTGCATTGTAGAAGGCTACATCAAACCGGATTCGTGCACAATTATAACGTATTCTAGCGGAATGCTTCACAAAGGAAGCAGCGTTTCATTCGAGGTGATATTTGAATGTGATGTCTGCTTCACTGTTGCAAACACGCTCATTGATTGTGTTGCCAAAAATATTACCAAAGCTGGCATCCGCGCAGAAAGTTCGACTGAGTCCCCTTCACCATTCGTCGTTTTCATCGCAAGGGACCACCACTACAACGTTGCAGAGTTTTCCGATATAAAAGTGGACGAAACTTTCAGAGCGCGGGTTATAGGCCAGCGATTCGAACTCAACGACAAATTTATTTCAATCATAGGTGAGTTGGTGAAACCTAAGAAGACATACTACAAACAAAAGCCGGCGTAGAACGAAACAATGCATATTTGTATTTGTACAATAATAATAATAATATAGAAACATTCCTATTTATTTCTTATACAGTAGTTACTTTTCAACGATGGAATATGAAATCACAACATCCAACAGCAAGGTTAATAACTTGTCTGTCAGCGAGCTGAATTATGTGCGCGACGCAATTGAAAACATGAACAAATTCAATCAAATAGAGGTTCTGCGGATTCTCAACCACAACAAGGATGCAACGCTGAACGAAAACAAGTATGGGGTTCACGTAAATCTGTCGGACCTCAACAAGGAAATCATCGACGAACTCACAACATACATCAAATATGTGAATACTCAAGAGAACACGCTACACCAAGTAGAGCAGCAAAAGGAGGAATTCAAGAATATATATTTTACAAAAGATAATAAAGATAACTCCAAAGTATCTATAAACAAATGAATTTTTTAACCGAACAACAAGACAATTATAATGATGTATTGAAAAAATTACAAGATTATATGTTGACAGAGAACACAATTCAAAATTCCCTGTCGTTGAAGCAAGCATACACGCGCGCACCCGACACTATTAAAAAGACCAGACATCATCTGCAAAAATTAGACACCACCGCCAAACAAAATCGTCCATTCGAGCCTCGCGAGAAGGACTCACTATTCTGGTGTTTTTTTATCATGAAGAATGGAATGACAGACTATGAAATGTTGGAGCACCGCAATTTCATTGTAGAGAAGAAAATCAAGATTGAGTATGTTGAGCAGCTAAGGAAGACCAAACAACTCGTAAAGTCGTACAAATTGGCCACGCTCACCCACGTAGAAAGTAAACTAGCAAACGATGACAAGATTGATGTGCAGACAATGCTTACGATGTGTGTCCTTGAAAATATCAATGTAATGTTTATAAAGAAACACACGTATTACGAATTGTTGATGAACGACGGTGACGAATTCCACATCATCCATTGTTTAGATAAGTACAAGTTTGGATATGAAGTTGGCTCAAAAATCAAGTCTGAACAATACAAATCCACATTGTTTCGCATTGACAATTTCGACAAGCCGCTAAAGTCAATCTCATCATACAAGTTGCCTGACCTGGTTGATATTTGCAAGAAACTTAACATTGACACTGTGAACACGGAAACGAATAAGCAGAAGAACAAGAGTGACCTGTATGAATCAATTGTTCAATATTTATAAAAAAATGATAAACAATATAAAATAAATGTTATGAATATATATATATTTATGTCTTCTATTAAAGATTTACAAGATACGGGAAGAAACGAAAAAGAAGAAGAAAACGAAGAAGAAAAAGAAAAAGTCGATGATGTTGCTTCTGCAGTTGCTCCTGCTCCTGCTTCTACAGCGGCAGCTGAGGTCAATATCGCAATTGAGTTGGATGACGATGATGTCGACGTAGATGATGATATCGCTTCAGATGGTGAGTATCAAGATAAGGTTACTGCTGCGGCTAAAATCAACTATCAAAGGGGGTTTGACGACATTGTAAAAAAATATTTCGACGAAATGCCAAAATACGCGTCTAAAACCACAAGTGAATTAGAATTAGAAGTCAGATTCAACAGTGGGCCGAAGAAATTTACGAAATCAGATTACGACAGGGTCATCAAAAAGTTAAAAACCTGCGATTTTACTTGTTACAACGAACGCGGCCTTGACAGTTTGCGCATCGAAACACAGTTCATGAATACTAAAGTCGGAAAAATTACAAAATCTCCTATCAGAGTCGAAGTCAATGATTTAGATTACATACAACTTTATTGCAAAACAAACAGTATTTCCGACTTGGTCAACCAAGGCGCCGGTGCGTATTATGTCAATTTCCTACAAAAGAAACGACTCTTCAACGAAACACTGAACAAACCCGTCGAAAAGTTTGATAATTATGATTTTCAATTCAAATTGTCGCTCCAAATAGAAGAGAAGCCGGTTCCTGCTATTCGCAAAACAATAATCGATGACTGGAGTAAATACAAGAAAGGGTTTCGCTACTTGAACCGCGTAACCTTTACGAATCCCAAATATCCTGTCAAGGTCGACGTAAGTATTGTAAAGTACGGTGACATGGAGAGCGGAAAGCGCCACTCGATGAAACTGGTTAAGAGCGTCGCTGAGTCGAACGTGTTTAACAACGAGCCGCTGTACGAAATCGAAATTGAGGTAGACAACAGACTGATTGGTGCTGGTACGGAATTTGATACGTGGGAAAAGATAGCAACCTCCGTGAGGGAGGTTATAAAAACAGTACTATCTGGGCTGCAACAAACCAATTATCCAGTGTCTTATTCGGAGCAAAAATCTGTCATCAACTCTTACATGCAAATGATACACGGAAAAGATTTTAATCCGAATGATTACAAGAACAAGGTGCGCAACAGTCACTTCATAGGGCCAAGTTCGATTACACTGCATGTGGAAAATATCGCACCGGTTGATGAGAATTTTACAATGACTAATATTAGGAACAATTACACGGTGACCGAAAAGGCTGACGGAGACCGCCATTTGTTGTTCATCAACGACCGGGGTTATATCTACCTTATCAATACAAACATGAATGTAATATTTACTGGAGCGATTACAAAAAACACTGACTGCTTCGAATCGCTGCTCGATGGGGAGCTCATATCACACAACAAAATGGGGGAGAGTTTGAATTTATACGCAGCATTTGATATTTATTATTTGAAAAAAGAAGATACGAGGGCGCTCCCTTTCGTCATGACAGAAAAGAAGAAAGATAAAGATAAAGATAAAGATAAAGATAAAGATAAAGATGCAGACAACAAGAAAGATTCAGAGAAGAAGATATACCGACTCGACTTGTTGAAATCGCTGATTCGACAATTGAAGCCGAATGAAGTCCAAACATTTCGCGTCAAGAAGAGCAAAGCCGCCAAAGGTGCACCACTGGAAGAACTAGATAATATGTTGTCTCCCATCAACATTATGGCGAAGGAATTTTACTATCCCACTAATCCAAATGACACGATTTTCAATGCGTGCAAAATTATTCTCGATAAGGCGAGCGAAGGACGGTTTGATTACGAAACCGACGGATTGATATTTACGCCGTCTAGTTTAGGCGTTGGCTCTGACAGAGCAGATGTAGCCGGTCCCAAGAAAAAGATTACGTGGACCAAATCGTTCAAGTGGAAACCACCTGATTTCAATACGGTTGATTTTGCCGTAACGACAGTAAAAGGTCCAAACAATGAGGACTTGGTGAAAACAAAATACGTCAACGGAGTGAATTTAGAATCTGATGCGCCGTTCGAAGAATACAAGGTTCTCCACTTGAAATGCACGTTTATTCCGGGTGAACACACCTACCCAAATCCATGCCAAAGCCTCTTGAGCGAGATATACGATTTGTCCGACCAGAACAACGAGGACAAGTACAGTCGAAAGGCGATTCCACTCCAGTTTTATCCGACAGACCCTTACGACAGCAGTGCGGGAATTTGCAATCTACTCTTGAAAAAGGATGACAATGGAACCAACCAAATGTTCACACAAGAAAACCAAGTGTTCACAGACAATACGATTGTCGAATTCAGATATGATATGGCGCGCGATGCCGGAATGCGATGGGTGCCCTTGAGGATTCGGTATGATAAGACTGCCGATATGTTGCAAGGCGGTACTAATTTCGGGAACGCGTACCACGTAGCGAATGATATTTGGAAATCAATTCACAATCCTGTGGAGGAATCCATGCTAAAAACGGGGTTCAATATACCCAACATTGAATCTAGCGAAGATATATACTACAACAGTAGTTCGGGTGTCTTTCACACCGACGGAATGAAAAAATTCCACAATTTATTTGTAAAGAAGATTTTAATACAGAGCGTGGCAAGAAGAGGCGACACCTTGATTGATTATGCGTGTGGAAAAGCCGGGGATTTGCCAAAATGGATTGGTGCGGAATTGTCGTTTGTGTTCGGAGTGGACATCCACAAGGACAACCTTGAAAACAAGTTGGACGGTGCTTGTGCTCGCTACTTAAAATCGCGGGTAAACAACAAGAACATCCCGTATGCTCTCTTTGTGAATGGAGACAGTTCATTCAACATCAAAAATGGGACTGCAATGTTGGACGACAAGGCCAAACTCATAACAGATGCTGTCTTTGGTCGTGGCGCAAAAGACAAGGAGAAACTTGGACCCGCGGTCTTTCGCCAGTACGGCAAAGGTGATGGTGGGTTCAACATATCGTCTTGCCAATTTGCGCTGCATTATTTCTTGAAAACGCCCGAGACACTCAAGGGGTTCATGAAGAATCTTGCAGAGTGCACAAAACTAGATGGTTATTTCATTGGAACTTCTTATGACGGGAGTCGCGTGTTCAACGAATTGAAAAACAAGAAGAGGGGGGAGAGTGTCCAAATTGTGGAAGACGGTCACAAGGTCTGGGAGATTGTGAAGGAGTACAATGCAGATTCGTTGAAGCCTGATTCAAGCTCGATTGGATACAGGATTGATGTTTATCAGGAATCAATCAACAAAATGTTCTCTGAATATTTGATAAATTTTGAGTACCTGACAAGGGTGTTAGAGCTGTATGGGTTTAAATTGGCAACGCAGTTTGATTTGAAAGGTAGCGGGCTTCCGAACAGCAGTGGAATGTTCAACGAACTGTACACGGCGATGGAGAATGAAATCCGACAAAACAAGGCGAATAGTAGGGATTATGGCCAGGCCAATAAAATGACTGCCAACGAAAAAAGAATTTCGTTCTTGAACAGGTATTTTGTGTATAAGAAAATTCGAAATGTCAATACAGAGAAAGTCGAAATCGATTTTGAAGAGTATTACGAATCTCGACATGATGAAAAAGAAAAAGAAAAAGAAAAAGAGGGAGAGGACGAGAAGAAAAAAGAGGATGAGGGAGAGGATGAGGGAGAGGAAGAGGATGAGAAAGAGAAAGAGAAAAAGGAAAAAAAGAAGGCGACAAAACAAAACATACGAAAAATATCTACAAAACTAGTTTTAGCGCCAGTAGTCCCGGTTGAGGAGGTTCTTCCTCTCCAGGTCGAGGAAGAAAAAGAAGAAAAAGAAGACAAAGAAAAAGAAGTCGTTCCGATAGTAAAGAAAACTAAACCGAAGCCGAAGGAGCCAAAAGAACCGAAACCTAGCAAACCAAAGGAGCCAAAAGAACCGAAACCTAGCAAACCAAAGGAGCCAAAAGAACCGAAACCTAGCAAACCAAAGGAACCAAAAGAAACTAAAAAGGCGGTTGTCCCCCGGAAAACAAAGTTGGTCTTTGTTGATGACGAAGGAGAAGGAGAAGGAGAAGGAGACGCCAACAATGAAGTAATTGTCGTTCAAGACAACACAGAAGCTATCATCAACCGGAACGTAAATGAAAATTTGAGTGATATGATGTCTGCTATGATGAAAGGCAAACGCATATAATAACTAATAACGATGTGGTTGTAAAAATCACTTAAATATTAAATTTCTTACTATATAATTAACAATGAGTTATTATATATTACCCAAATCAAACAACGAAATCACAATAAATCCAAGAACTACATCAGATGTCGTACTCCCTTATATTTCACAATCACTGTTCAATTATCAAAACGAATGTGCTGCAATCGTAACGTCGCTGTGTTTGGCGGATTCAACACTCAATACATTCGCAGACGTCATTCGAATAACAAACCCGCATGAATACATTTTTTCCAAAGTACCCGGCTCCAAATTATCAGTGAGCAAGCTGAAATCCAAATCGAGCATGTTTTACGACCTCGTCGAGATAATTGCAACGCTAGATTTATTTGATAGTTGGGTAAACCAAGAAATTAGGTCCTTGCACATTGGGTCCAATTGCGACGACTCGAGCAAGTGTGTTTCGACAGTAAGGGTTGAATACCCGAACGACGTCAACTGTTCGTTCAACGAAATAGACGGCGAACTATACAAGGCAATTGGCGAAACTAGATTCGAGCTTCTCTTCTATGAGATTGACCAGCATATTTTTTCAGAAATAAACTCGTACATTGTGCAACTGATGAAGTTTGTAATGATTATATTTAAAAACCAAGCAGCCGGTGGTAGTTGCATTATCAAAATACATCACACATTCCACAAACCAGTAATCGACGTGTTGTATTTATTGAGCGCCTTGTTTGAAAAGGTATATGTGATTAAACCGAACACCAACAATGCAATTACATTTGACAAGTACGTAGTGTGCAAAAATTTTATACTAGATGATAAAAAAATGGAGGTCAACAAGGCCAATTACTACAATGCATTTTACTTTATTCGCAGTTTCAATTTCAATAGCGGACAATACATATCATCAGTAATTGACAATGAGATACCGTCGTATTTTGTAAACAAGCTCGACGACATTAACATCATTATCGGCCAGCAGCAGCTGGAGTCGTTCGACCAGTTGATTAACATACTGAACAACAAGAATCGACACGACAAAATTGAAACTATCAAAAAAATAAACATCCAAAAGTCAGTCAGTTGGTGCGAGAAGTTTAAAATTCCATGTAATAAATTTTCTGATAAAACGAACATTTTTCTTCCGCTTGACGACACACACGATGAACCGGTTGCCGGGTGTATTTGATTTGAGGGTGGGTAGAGGTAGAGGTAGAGGTAGAGGTTGATGAATTTCTTCAATCATTAAAGAAATTCATAAAATAAAATGTACTTTACATCTGCAACACACTGCACGTATTCTTGTGCGGCCCCATAAAACTCTGCTTGTAATTACACCCCGTCGATTTATTCTTGTAGATGAACGGGTCCACGGGGTTTGCACCATTGGTCAAATCGTTCACATTCAACAGGTCATCGGCAGCCTTTTTGTTGTACATTGCAGCGTTTGTAGATATCGTGTCGACATTCAGCTTGAGGATTCTCGTGCTGCTACTCACAGCGCCTTGGACGGCAAATTGCGGGTTGTTGGGTTTGTATACGACGATTTTGCATCCTGCCGGGTTCGAGGGGCCGCTTACCGGGACACCATAGTACGGGTTGCTGACGAACAGGAGGTATGCATCCAGCGCAGCAACCCGGTTCTCATCGGGAAGCGTGCCAAGGTAAGTGTAGAGCTCATTCAAAGTGACATTCCCCGAAAGACTAAACCCATCATATTGCTCTTGGGTGATGATTGAGTTTGATAACAGAGTCGCAAGAAGTCTTGCCACTAACGCGTTTTCTGTCGCATCGTATATTTCGCCATTCGGCTGACAATTAGCAAAATATGTGTTGTAGATGGCTAACGGACCTCCTGGCTTTGCGTATCGAACATCATTGTCCTTGATAAACATTGTATACGGGTTGTACGGGTAGTAATAATAATCACCATAGTCTTGGATTGTTTCGACGGGTTTGTTGCTCTGGAAATTGAATGCTCGCTGGTCAAACGTCTGGCACCTGTTCTCGCGGTATTGCTGAAGCGTTGTGTAGTAATTCTTCTTCAAAATGGTGCTTGCGTACATTGACCTCCTGCGTGCCTTTTTTTCAGCGTTGCAGCACCAAGTCGTTGTTTGTGTAGAAGCATTCGGATTCTCCGTGAGATAGGTCGGCGTTTTAACGGATACTATGCAGATTCCTTTGCACGCATCATTTTCCTGTGCATTTCTCTCTTTGAATACAGAAAACCCGCCTGGCGTGTCTATCATTTGTTTGACGAGTGTCCCAGACCGCTGTGTCTTGCTTGTTCGATTGACGGACACTTCAACGTACCCGGAAGGATTGTTTGGGTCTGCCATCATAACATTGTAGTTGAAACCCATGCCCTTCCTAGCGTGTTTGATGGGCCTAGGCAATCCGAACCCAGTTTTGAACGTGTTTGTACTGTCATTGTTTGTTAAAGGTCTAACAGTTCCAGCCGTCATTCCAACCGGAATTTGGGCCTTCCATGACTTGTATCCTTGTTTTCGATTGTTTACATTCATTCCTAATGGATAAAAAGACGTTGACATTTATATATTATAAAGTAGAAAATAAAAGTAATATAATATATAAATGCCAAAGTTGGTAAACGTCCTTATTATTTTATTCACTTTATTACTAGCAAGTCAGATATTTTTAGCATACTTTACAACAATTGAAGGATTGCCAGAAGACGATACGCTCGCAATTGCTATTGCGAATGCTTCAAAGGCAAAAGCAATTTATGAGAAAGCCGTCGTTGACGAGAGAGCCGCTGCTGCGGATTATGCAGCGAAATACAACATCGCTACAAGAGCTACTGGTGTAGCGAAAACAGCTGCCACCAAGTTGTCAACAGATGCTGCGGCAATTGCTGCTACTACAAGGGCTGCATCTACAAGAGCGCTTGCTGACAAGATGTCAGCTGATGCTACTGTAATCAATGCAAAGGCTGCTGCTGACAAGGCTACTGCTGCCAAGGCTGCTGCTGAAAAGGCTACAGCGGATAAGGCTGCTGCTGCCAAAGCTGCTGCTGAAAAGGCAGCGGCTGACAAGGTAGCTGCTGACAGGGCTGCTGCGATTGCTAAGGCCGCTGCCGATAAGGCCGCTGCTGACAGGGCTGCTGCTATTGCTGCTGCAAAGGCTGCGACGGATAGGGCCGCTGCTGAAAAGGCTGCTGCTGCCAAGGTCGCTGATGACAGGGCTGCTGCTGATAGGGCTGTCGCTGCCGAGAAGGCTGCAGCGGCTAAGGATGCTTCCGATAGGGCTGCTGCTGCTGCTAAGGCTGCCGCTGAAAGTGTTGCTGCTGACCGGGCTGCTGCTGACAAGGTTGCGGCTGACCAGGCTGCTGCTGCCGCTAAGGATGCTGCTAACAAGGCTGCTGCTGCCAAGGATGCAGCCGACAGGGCCGCTGCTACTGCTAAGGATGCTGCTGACCGGGCTGCGGTTGACCAGGCTGCTGCTCTTAAGGACGCTGCTGACAAGGCTGCTGCTGCCGCCAAGGCTAGTGCTGACAAGGCTTCTGCCGATAGGGCTGCAGTTGCGAAGGCTATAGCTGACAGGGCTGCAGCTGAGAAGATTGCGGCTGACAGGGCTGCTATTGTTAGTAAGGATGCGGCCGACAAGGCTGCTTCTAACAAGATTACTGCTGACAGGGCTGCTGCTTCTGCTGCGGCTGCTGCTGACAGGGCTGCTGCTGACAAGTCTAGTGCCGACAGGGCTCCGGGTGCCAAGGCTGCTGCTGACAAGGCTGCTGCTGACAAGGCTGC
>Ga0114958_10001435_pt1 | contig 18787 bp, 17 predicted proteins | sample C_130208_EF_Meta_FD_89577 | JGI IMG/M metagenome (GOLD analysis project Ga0114958, IMG submission 89577) | Freshwater microbial communities from Lake Croche, Canada to study carbon cycling - C_130208_EF_MetaG | ecosystem: Environmental > Aquatic > Freshwater > Lake | place: Lake Croche, Canada...
CGTTATCCAAGTTGCGGTAAGCGGTTACGAATTCCTGAATGTGAATTTGCTCTGACATTTCGTGCCTTTCGGTTGGGGCGATGTAAACATCGTATCACAGAGGTCTGACATTTTTTGCACATTCTCGGAGAATTCCAGAGATATTCTTAATCATTCGTAACTTGACAAATTCGAAAAACGGGGTAGTCCCGCCCGAAGGCGGGGTTGTCAAGCCCTTAGAATGGTGTTTCTATGTCATTGCCGAAAATGTCGTTCCAATCCACATAGGTATCGTGGGGGTCTGGCAGGGTAGACTCTACATCTTCAAGTTCAAAGTCAAGCCACTCAGGGGTGGTGGTCTTGATAGCGGTTGGGACAGCGGTGGTGTGTGAAATAGCCATAAGAGAAATGTAGCACATGGGACTGACAAAATCCAGAGATTTTTTAATTGTTTCGTAAATTGACATTTGATCGGAAACGGGACATATCCCGCAGCTCCCACTTTTGTCAAGTGGGGGTGCGGTTAGATTTTACAAATCTAATAGGCGATAGAGTATGATTACAATAAACAACAGTCCGAACAGTGACATTATTTTGCTGTCACCGCCTGAATAAATCGCTCTGCATCAAAGTTTGGGTTGTCATTCTGAAACATCTCTACGAAATCTTCCACAAGGTCTACCCAAACACTAGGGTAAATTGTCTTTGCGTATCCGTTGAGAATTTCGGCGGTAGTTACATAGTCTTTGCGTGTCATCATTTCTGTGTCCTTTGTTTGTGTTTGTTTAGAATGGGGCTAGGTCTGAAATTTCGTAGTTGTGAATTTCATCAGGGAATTGCTTACGGTCTGCTCTTTGCATACCTGCCATAATTTCTTGCGCTTCTGCAAAAGTTTCGAATGTCCAATACACATTTAGGTTTAGTGTGTCATAGAGGTAAAATTCGTTAGCCATTTTCTGTCCTTTGTTTGTTGTTGATAAATCTAGCATAGCATAGGGGTCTGACATTTTATGACTCTTCCCCTGCCTCTAGCATTATGCCATCTAGCACACCCACGACTAGCCACCACATTTCGGCACTATCTTCCATGCCTAAGCGGTCAAATTCTTGAGCGGTATTGCGGGCGTGTGCGTGGCGGGCGGTGATGATTTCCTGAAGTGACATTTTGTGTCCTTTCGTTAGGTTGATGTTCTCATACTAGCATAGGGGTCTGACATTTTTGGTACATTCTTGGGCGTGTTGCAATTTATTTTCCAGAGTTTTTTTAGGTGTGTCGTAACTTGACAAATTGGATCGGCGGGGTAAAAGATAACCCGCAAGGGGTCAGCTGCCAATTCGACACGCCGATGTTTACTGAATTGTTATGAAAGAATAAAGCAAACGGCTATCATGGTGACAAATGGGGCAAACATAGCCACCACTTGCAAGGTCATGTCATAAGCGTCATACGCTTTACCCGTTACACGTTGGCGGGTATCTAGGTGGCGAACAATTGCAGCACTACCTGCAAGCGTTGCTAATATGGATACAAACATAATAATTGTTGATGACATGTTATGCCCTTTCATTTGGGTTGCACTTATTGCAATAGACACGAGTGCCAACAATAACCGCAAGTGATTTTGTAAGAGATACACGACAGGTCGTGCAAGTGAAATAAAAACGATTTGACATTTAGTCACCTTTCATTGGGTTAGCGTTTATTTGCTAGGCTCATCAACTTGCGTTGCTTATTTGCTAGGCTCACCGCTAACGGTTTGGGTTAGTCACATTCGCAGATTATGCAGATGCGCTCTTCCCATTCGGCTAGTGTGTCACCGCATACGGCGCACTTAGTGTTAGTGATGGTTTCGAAATTTTGGTAATCAAGTGACATGTTATGCCCTTTCGTTGTTGTTATGGTTACACCTTAGCATAGGGGTCTGACATTTTTGGGCTATCTGGTGCGATAGATAGAAACTTTACTAACCCAATGTTTGGCGCACATAGCACCTTTTCCAAAACGGGTAGTAGCAGTTTGGCAGTCTTTGCAGTTAGTCATTTTGACCCCTTTGTTTGTAACGATGTAAACATCGTAGCATCTAGGTCTGACAAATACGGACACATACACACCTATTTAGATGAACAGTAGGTAAACAATAATCCACAGGTTATCCACAGATAATGTTGTCAAATCGACACGCCGATGTTTACTGAATTGTTACAAAATATTCCACAGATTTTCGGGCGTGTCGTAATTGCATTTTGTCGGTGGGCGGGGTAAGAGATAACCCGCAGCTCGATCTTGTCAAGGCGACACGCCGATAAAAATAAAAAAAGTTTTTTTTCTTTTATGCGTGTTTGTGTCGGTTTTTGTCGGTGGTCTATGCCATAGTAGAACTATGAATGATTATGAAATTGATGAGATGACAGTATCCCTACCATGCACCGAATGTGGCGACACATTGGAAACGTGGGAACTATCCGAAAGCGGTATGTGCTTTATCTGTGAGGTGCTTGCCTAAAATGTCAGACCTATCTGCCATACTAGAACTATCAACCGAACGAATGGAGAACAAAATGCTAGACCTAACCGAATTCATCACCGAAGCACTTGCAGAGGGTGCAGACCTTATTTGCAACGAATGTGGCACTTACTACTACTCATCAGACAATTTTGCAGAAAATGGAAATTTCGAATTAGGTCTTGACTACTGCGATGAGTGGCTAGAATGTGCGTCATCATGTGGCGAGTCTGTCGTTACTATCCAATCACTAGAAAACTAAGGGGGGACAAAATGGAAAAGCATTACAACCTATGCGATGAATACTCTGAATGGGTATCATGCCCTGTATGCGATGAGCATACAGTATGCGCCTACTGTGTAGAGTACCTACTAAACGGAACTTTCACAGACTGTGCAGAGGTAGCCTAACCTCTGCACCACAGTGTGCCCGTTATGGGCGCACTAATTTTTTTTGCCCTTTTGCATCGATTTGTGTATCATCCATCTAACAAAATTATTAACATTTTGCCAAAACTGATTTTATATGTGACCAAAATCACATTTATTAGAAATTTTGACGGGAACGTAAAAATTCATCTGCACATATATCACAATATGCATGCAATTTGCCAGAAAATGACTCTGATAGCCATTTTGCCTTAGATAGACCTACTTCGATCTTGCATACATAGCATTCACGCTTCTTATTTAGCTGATAACCAATTCCTACATATTTTTCGCTCATATTAAGGTGCTACTCTACCATTGTCTACAAATGCCTGATAAGTAACAGGCATCAAATGTGCAAAAATTTCCTCATATTGGTCTGCAACTTGTGAAATCTCAAATTGAGGGTAAGACGGGAAGCGAGAATCTTCGTTTTTTGTGCGTAAACTCAAAAAATTCATCAATGCACGAGCATTCATAGTGACATAAGCACTACTGTAAATATTTACAGGCAAAATTTCACGAGCAACTTCCTTAGCAACGTCAAATTCTAGCATTTCGCAGTATGCTCTATAAGAAGCAATGCAAATTTCGGTAAAATTCTTGTTAACGAGATAATGTTGGTTCTCATTTCCATCTTTGAAGTCATATTGTCCAGCCTTGCCTTGTTGTAAAAGCTTGCGATCACGACTTGGAACATAAAATTCGGGTTCAAGGATCTTATAGCGACCAGATTCCTCATTATATGAGGCAATACGGTGTCGCATATGCTCTCTCCACACAAAAATGGGGGCTTTGACATAAAATGTCATTACAGAATGTTCAAATGGAGAGCCATGACGCTCACGCATAAGAAAATTAATCAATCCACTATGATCTTCAGTGGGTAAATTGTTTGCTCTTTGTCCAATTGTAGAAACACGGGCTGCAAATGCCACATCATTGTCTGATGCAGAGTGCTTAACTAATTGAACAGTCATTTCACTAGAAAATTTCACGATATTTGCCTCCAAGCAAAGTAAATTCCCAACCAACACAGGGCTGGAGCTACAATATAAAAACCAAAGAATGCTAAAACACGTTTAATTGTATCCACGAACGATTTTCTCCTTATTCTTTTTAATTTGTTCTAAAATTTGGGGGGTTTTGAGGGAATCATCCATACCTTCTAGTCTATCTAAGTCCTTACATGCCATAACATGCTCATCATAGCGTTCAAAAGACTTTTTATCAATAGGAATTATAACATTCATTGAATATGTCTTACAATATGGACAATGTAACTTACCTACACGATAAGACTGCAGTTTTCTAGGCTTATCAGTAAACTTAAATATTGGATTCATAATTCTCTCTCTTTTTACAATTGTTTAGATGCTTAGTATAAGACATATTGGCACTATCTGTCAAGGGTAATTGACAAAGCATTTTAAAATCAAGACAGAATGGGCATACTAAAATTTTTAAATTACTCATCATCTAGTATTAGGGCGGGATCTGGAGACAGGACCCTTCCTGACTCATGTAAAGAGATCAATTCAGAAGCTTTATTACTATCAGGTACAATAAGACTAAGCATATCATATATACGCAATAATTGTATATACATACCACCCATAATCTCCATAAAAGCTTGTGGGTCTAATTGTGGGTCATTATTCTTGAGTTCTGACATTATATTCCTTTACCCGCCCAATTACATCACGAATCATATCAATTCCTGGTCTCATGGTATATCCACAACTCCAGCATACAAGTATAACATTTTCTTGTTCATCAAGGTTAGGAATTAGACTCATACAGTCATCTCCTGACTTGCATTTCCAAATAGGCAACTTATCTTCCAAAGATAGTTGGTAGTATTCGGCAAAACTTTTTAAAATTGTCATTAATATATTCTTTCTTATAATAGTTATATATTATGTATCTATATATATTATATATTATATATAAGAACATACAAGATGATTATAAGAATTATTCCAAAGGTTGTCAAATGAAATATATATTTGTTATAATCAGTTAATGGAAATCTCTTGGACTGGTGCTCCCGAATATATGCACACAAATATTGGCTTTGGCAATGCTTCATGGCATATGTTTAAGCATTTAAAAAAGATGGGTATTAACTCTTTAGTTAACTCTGAAACCGCCAACATTGGCATATGCTTTGATCAACCTCAAGATTATAAATTTTATTCAGAACAATATACTATTGGATACACACCTTGGGAATCAACTCAACCTCATATGGGTTGGAAAGATCATGCAAACAGATGTAATGAAATTTGGACTACATCTACTTGGAATAAACAAGTTTTTGAAAATGCTTATGATCGTGAAGTTTTTGTATATTTGCATGGAATAGATCACAAATACTCTCCCAAAAAAAGAAAATATTTGGGTAATCAACCTTTTACATTTTTGCATATTGGTGAACCTTTCGATAGAAAAGATGGACAATTAGTTTTAGATACTTTTGTAAAATTATACGGCAATAATCCAAATTATCATTTAATTATGAAATGCACTATATTTCATAAATTAAAAATGCCATTTCATGGTGGAAAATTTATGGAAGGTATTTATGAAAATATTACAATTATCACAGATGTTATTTCAGATGAAGATCTATTATCTCTCTACGCTTCCGCTCATTGCTTTGTTTATCCAAGTTGGGGCGAAGGTTTTGGATTTAATCCACTACAAGCTATGGCTATGGGCATTCCAACCATTTGCACAAGTGGGTGGGCAGAATATAAAAACCTTATAACTCTTCCCCTGGAATCCTCACTTGGACCAAATCCTTGGGGAGATACTCATACTGGAGAAATGTTTAAACCAGATTCGGAGCAGTTAAGTCAGCATATGATGAATGTTGCAGAAAATTACAATAAATACTCAGATATTGCATTTAAAAATTCATTTAAGATTCATAAAGAATACGACTGGGACCTAGTTACAAGACCCGCAGCAGGAAGATTGAAAAAAATACAAAAATCTAGATTTTAGAAAAAACTAATGCTAAACTAGAAGCCTACGAAAAAATTGAAAAGGTCGTGTTATATGAGTGGAATTGAAAATCCATATGAAAACTTTATTGCCCTAAGCCGTTACGCTAGGTGGATTGAAAGTGAAAATAGAAGAGAAACTTGGTCAGAAACGGTGGATCGTTATTTCGATCATATGACAAAGCATCTAAACAACAAGCATGGATATGCTCCAGAAGAAAAGCTTGTAAAAGAATTAAAGCAATTTGTATTTGACAGAAATGTCATGCCATCTATGCGTTCAGTTATGACCGCAGGTCCCGCATTGGAACGAGACAATGTTGCAGGATATAACTGTTCATTTCTTCCTGTAGACTCACTTCGTTCATTCGATGAGGCTATGTATATTCTCATGTGTGGAACAGGGGTAGGTTTCTCAGTAGAGCATATGTATGTAGATAAGTTGCCAGTTGTTAACGAGCATTTTGAGAAAACAGATACAGTTATTATTGTAGATGATTCTAAAGCTGGATGGGCTAAGGCACTTCGTGAACTTCTTGCTCTTCTATATCAGGGTCAGATTCCAGCAATTGACATTTCTAAGGTACGTCCAGCAGGTGCTAGACTTAAAACTTTTGGTGGTCGTGCATCTGGTCCACAGCCCCTAGTAAATCTATTTGATTTTGCAATTAAGACTGTTCGTGGAGCAGCAGGTCGTAAACTTAAGCCAATTGAAGCGCATGACATTATGTGCAAGATTGGTGAAGTAGTTGTAGTTGGAGGAGTTCGCCGTAGTGCTATGATTTCCCTTTCCGACCTCAACGATCACGATATGGCAACTGCAAAAGCGGGAGCGTGGTGGGAAAATACTTCACAACGTGCACTCTCTAATAACTCTGTAGCATATACAGCCAAGCCAGAGATGAATGACTTCATTGCTGAGTGGAAGTCATTATATGACTCAAAGTCTGGTGAGCGTGGTATCTATAATGTTAAGGCTGCTCAAGCACAAGCTGCAAAATATGGTCGTAGAGATGAAAACATTCACTATGGAACTAATCCTTGTGCAGAGATTATTCTTCGACCATACCAGTTCTGCAACCTTTCAGAAGTTATCATTCGTGAAAGCGATACCATTTCTGAAATTCAGAGAAAAGTAGAGCTTGCTACAATTCTTGGAACATGGCAGTCAACCCTTACAGATTTTAAGTATCTTCGTAAGATCTGGAAAGACAATACAGAGGAAGAGCGTCTTCTTGGCGTTTCAATCACTGGTCAATTCGGACATGAACTTATGTCAGGTCAAGCTGGACTAGATTCTCTTGCAGATACGCTAAATCACCTTCGTGAAGTTGCAGTTGAGACAAATAAGTTTTATGCTAATAAGATTGGTATTAATCCATCTGCAGCAATTACTTGCGTTAAGCCATCTGGTACTGTATCTCAGCTAACTGGTGTGTCTTCAGGTATGCATCCTTGGCATAGTGACTATTATGTTCGTACTGTTCGTGGGGATAAGAAAGATCCTCTGACACAATTCCTTGCAGACTCTGGAATTCCCGCCGAAGATGACTTCATGAAGCCACAGGATACCACAGTATTTAGTTTCCCAATTAAGGCACCTGCAGGAGCAATTACTCGTAAAGATTTAACTGCGACCCAGCATTTGGATATTTGGCTTACTTATCAACGTGCATGGTGTGAGCATAAGCCATCAATCACTGTTTCTGTTCGTGAGGAAGAGTGGATGGAAGTTGGTGCTTGGGTATTTAAGAACTTTGATGAACTTTCTGGAGTTTCTTTCTTGCCACATTCAGATCATACATATAAGCAAGCTCCCTATCAAGAAGTAACTGCTGAAGAATACGATGATTTTGTAAAGAGAATGCCAGATACTATTATTTGGGAAAATCTTTCACTTTATGAAACAGAGGATAATACTACAGGAATGCAAACACTTGCTTGTGTATCTGGTGAATGTGACATTGTGGATATTGGAAAGTAGTGTATAATTAATTTATACCACCCGCTCCCTATGGGAGCGGGTTTTCTTTTGAATTGATAAAGTGGTATAATTTCAGTATAAATCTTTATGAAATGGTAGTGCTATGGCAGTAAATCAAAATTACAATATTATTCAAGGTGATTCATTCATCCTGCAAACAATTTGGGCAGACCCAAATAACGTACCTATTAATCTTACTGGATATACTGCTTCATTTGAGGCAAGAGATATGCCAGGAGGAGATATTTTATGTACTTCAGGTTCAATGTCTGCAATTCCATCAAGCGGTTCTTTTGCAGGATATCAATTATCAACACCAAGTGCTAGTTCTGGAATTATAAATATTAATGTTTCTGGAAGCAATACTGCCTATTTTAATTACCCAAAAACTTCATATCAACTAAGAGTTAAAAGTTCATCTGGAGACAAAACTACTATTGTCAAGGGTTGGTTAAATGTAGATGCGGGAACTATTGAATAATGACTGACAATATCAGTATTAATAGTATAGTTAATTCAGTAAGTGCTATTCAGGTAGTAAATACTGTAACTTTAAATTCTCCAGGTCCACAAGGACCAGCGGGAACTTTTAATGCTGGAACAATTCCAACAATTTATCCAATTACAAACACATCTGGAAGCATTGGTTTTATTTCTTCTTATACTCCAGCAAGTGCAACTTATTCAAGCTCTACAATATATGCAAATAACTCAGGAAGTTTGGGCGGAATTTTAAGTAGTAATTATGCTCTACAATCATATGCTAATTCAGCAAGCCTTAATGCTTATAATCAAGCAAGTGCTTTTTCTGTAACCACCGCCAACTCCGCATCTCTAACTGCATACAATAATGCATCTGCTTTTGCAGTAACGCAATCAAATAGTGCATCACTAAATTCTTACAATTTGGGGGTAACATATGCTAACTCCGCATCTTTAAATGCATACAATTTAGGAGTATTATACTCTAATTCAGCATCATCAAATGCCTATAATTCCGCATCGACATATGCAAATTCTGCATCATCCAATGCTTATAATCTAGGTGTCACATACAGTAATTCAGCAAGTTTAAATTCTTATAACAATGCAAGTGCATTTTCAGTTACACAGTCAAACTCTGCTTCATTAAATGCATATAATTCTGCATCATCATATACCGCAGCCAGTGCATATAATAACACAAGTGCATCAGTTGGATATGCTTTAAATTCAGCAAGTTTAGGCGGGATTCAAGCAGCAGACTACGCCCTTGAAACAAGTTCAAATACATTTGTAGGTACCCAAGCTATATTAACTGGAGCAAGTGCTAATAAAGGATTAATTGTTCAAGGATACACATCTCAATCTGCCGATCTGCAACAATGGCAAGATTCATCATCTGCAGTTAAAGCTTATGTTAATAATGTTGGTGTAATTTCTGCTGCAGGATTTACTACTGGAGGAAACTCCGTATTTAATTACACAACAACTTTTCAAAATTCTGCAGTAATTCCACTTATTGCAAAAAATTTAGGTGGCATAGCAGATATTCAGCAATGGCAGAATTCATCAGGATCTTCAATTGCAGGTGTTACAGCATCTGGACAGATATATACTGGATCTAGTGGACCCATCACAAACGCTGGTGGACAACAATCACAATTTTCTGCATATGTCAATACTCCAAGCGTTACTCCTTTAGTTATTAAAGCTGGACCAAGTGCTTCAACAAGCAATGTTGCAGAGTTTTGGGTTTATAGTCAAACTAGTGCCCCATATGTATGGATTAATAACTCAGGTGGTACAACAATAAGAAGTACATCAGCATTATCTAATACAAATGCTCTTGGTGGCTATTCAATGGGAACCTCTCTTGGCGTTGCAACTGGCAATCAGTTAAATACAGCAATTACTATTAGAGCAACAACAAGTCAGAATGCTGATAACTTCCTAATTCAAAATGTTACCCCTACAGTTTTGGCTGGATTTAATGGAATTGGTCAGTTATATACAGGTTCTACTAATCCAGTATTAACTCTTTTGTCTACTACCGCCTCTATTATTCCAAGTGGAACATCAAACTCTGCATCTGTTTATACAACAAATTCAGCACATACTCTTAATGCAGGTCAACTTGTTTACATTGGTGGCGCAAGCCCTACATATTATAATGGACCATATTATGTATCATCAATAGTTTCATCATCGGTATTTACTATTACTACAAATAACTTAGCATTTACAGCAAGTGCCACTACTCAAGGTTCAGTTTATTTAGCCCCACAAACATCTGTAGTATCTACAGCATCAAATGTTAGAGGTTTAATTGTTAAGGCAGCAGCAGGAAGTATAGGAAATAGCTCAGGAACTACACCACTGATGGAGTGGCAAGATGGTGCGGGAACTGTTTTGGGTAGAGTTGAATTTCCTGGTGGAAATTTAAGATGGGATTTTGGTTTTCGTGTAGATTCTATAAGAGGTTCATCAGATAATTTAATAACAATGAGAACTTCTGGTTCTACAAACCTTCAACTTGGAGGTGGTACAACATCTATTGGCTCAGGGTCTGGAGTTATAGGTATAACTAATGCAACAACTGTTCCCTCAACAAACCCAGTTGGTGGTGGTATTTTATATGTTGACTCAGGATCTTTGAAATACAGGGGACCAAACGGTACAGTTACAACATTGGCGGGACCATAAAAATGTATGACAATATAGTATTAAAAACAAGACCAACCCATTATTTCCCCCTTTCTAGCTCAACATCTTATGACTTATTGCATAACTACAATAATCGTGTTTATGATGATATTCAGGTTATTGGAACACCTTGGTCAGCCTCTACACTTGTACCAAAAACAGGATATACTTTTCCAATTATTACCAATTCTGGATCAGCAGCTGCATCACTAAAAATAAAAAAGGGTGATCTTCATAATTTTACCGCCCAATACAAGCGAGGAGATTCAGGATGGCTGGGTGCTGCTTATGTTGCATATAACTTTGAGATAAATAATTATAATAAAGATTTTTCCATTAGTTTTTGGTTTAATTTTAATAATCAAATTAATGGTCAATCAAAAATTAGTGATACTAATCAAATTTTAATTTATAATGTTATTCAAAAAAATGGAAATGCTACACCAAATAAAAGTTTGTTAGAAATTTATTTTGATTATCCAACAAGCACATTTAGACTTAAATTTCCAGATTCAGATTCTAAAAATACAGAAGCTTATTGTTATGTAGATAAAATAGATCAAAGTTTTCAAATTACAGCAACATATACAAGAGGTCAAATTATTTTAAAGGTTAATGATCAAGTTGGTTCTGGATTTGTTACAAAAAATTCTTATATATTTTATTCTAATCCCATTCCTTATTATAATGGAGATGACATGTTACAAATTCCCCCAGCAAATTTAATTTTTAATATTACTGGAACTAGCCTTGGAGATTCTTCAAATCCCGAATATGTTCAAAATTATTTAGTAAGTAGTTTAGCTTACTACCAAAGAATACTTTCTGATGCAGATTTAGATACATTAGCATCTTTTGCCTATCAAGATGGATTTCCAATTTCTCAATCTATGCTGGGGGATAATTCTTATTTTGATCTTAGAGAAATTGGTAATTTTGATGAGTTTACTTCAAATGGTTACACATCTATCGTATCTGGTCTTACAAATAAATATGGTGATTATGAAAAAATATATGGTTCTGGTTTTAAAGTGGGGGATATAGATAATTTAAATTCTAGTAGAATTGGTCTTACTCCAATTTTATACCATAAGCCATATTATTATAAACGACAAGATACAAATACTGCGTCATACACAGTTAATTCTTCAAGTGGAATTAATTTTATTGGAGATGGCTATATGCAATTTGACGATATCGAATATTTTGATTTTTCTTCAAAAGCTTCAATTACATGTGTTATCAATGGTATAGATCTTATGAATCCTGGAGGAATAAGAAACAATATTTATCTTTTGCAAACTGGAGATAAGTATTTAATGCTAAGTTTACAGACACCAGTTGGGCTTTCATCAAATCATACCTATCTTTTAGAAGAATGTGATCGTTTAAATCCAGAGCAAAGAACAAGCATACTTTCAAATACATTTGTTAGGGGTAGTGCTACTACAGATAAAATTGGGTTATCTTTTTCTAACAATTCCATACTTTTTTATTCATCTTTGGGAGGAACATCATCAGTTTCAATATCAAAACCATACTCTGCAGGAATACCTGACTCTTTTATAGTTGGTCAAGAAACAGTTACTGGTCGTATGTATAATAACAAAATATATATTAAAAATATTGGAATTATAAACAAATATATATCTAATTACTCTTCTTTTGACTTTGAAAACCCATCAACAATTATGTTTAGGATGACATCTTCTGCCAATCCATTTTTAGTTTCACAACTAGGAACTTGGACCTATACCATTCCAACAGCAGTATATCCAACTTGTACTGTAACTGGAACACAATTTAATTGGAATTTAGATAATTGCAAAGTAAGTGTATCTTCTGACAATGGTGTAACTTACAACAAAATTTTGCCATATCAAACAATTACAAGTTTAAATTTAAATTCTGTATTAAATAATATAAAAGTAAAAATGGAATTACAAACAGAATATGATTATGATAGTTCTGTTAGTACAAAGTTTTCTCAATTTGAATATTTGATTTATACAAATCAAAATATTTATTCTAATGGTAAATCTATTTATTTTTCTAATAATGATACAAAAAAAGCTAATTATACATTATCTTCACAAAATAATGTTATGAGTCGTCATAAAAATTTTGGAATTAAATTTACGGGAGATTCAAATAAAAGTCCTGGAAGTGCATCAATTGTTAATGAAGCATCTACTGCATTTCAAACCATTGATTTTTGGTATAGACCAGATGGAATAAATACAGCGTATAGAACAAATCTTATTACAAACCCATCATTTGAATCTGGAACTACTGCGTGGAATTCAAATCAAGGATCTTCAATTTCACTAAATACATCAAGTGGTCTTTTTGGAAGCAATTGTTTAGAAGTTACACAATCATCAACAATATATTCTGGAACAGTAACGGACAACATAGCGGTCAATCCTTCAACAACGTACACATTTTCTTACTATGTAAAAACTGGAAGTGCAACCGCAAGTATTAATTTGGGCGGAGTAGTGTTTTTTAGAGATAGTTCTTTGACAATTAAAGAACCTTGGATTATTACAAGTAATGTTAATTACACTAATTCTCAGGGGTGGGTAAGAGCTTCACGAACATTTACTACAGATTCGGATACTAGATATATACAGTTATTTATTTGCCCAACAGGCAATGGTGTATCTGGACAAAAATTCTTAATTGATGGAGCCATGCTTGAACAATCAAGTTCTGTAAGTACATATTTTGACGGAACTTATACTGGAAATCTTATTACAAACCAATCATTTGAAAGCGGAAGTTCTGGTTGGACAAATAACACATCTAATGTATCGGTTAGTATTCAAACTTCATCAGCATACTCTTTGTTTGGCGCAAATAGTTTAAATATTTCTATTGGGTCATCATCAACATCTCCTACATGTTATTCTTTTGCACAAACTAATATAGGAAGTGGTTCTGGAATATATACTTTTAGTGCTTATGTTTATTCGCCAACATCAACAAATATTAGAATTATTTTTAGAGATAATAACGGATCTTCATATAATCAAGGAAGTATTTACACTATTCCTGCTGCAACATGGACGAGAGTATCTAGGACTGTAAGTCAAGAATATGCTAGTGCTAAATGGGATATCGGATTTGAAGTTGGTCAAGTAGTGCTAAATTCAAACTTATATATAGATGGAGTTATGGTAGAGCTTTCCTCATCAATTAATGATTATATAGATTCCAGTATGATTTCTTGGAATGGTACAGCTAATTTATCTTCTTCAAGATTAGGAAATTCTTATATTGTTGGTAACACAAGTAGTTCTTTGCCAAGCCCGTCAATATGGCTTAATGCGTCATCTAGATTTCAATCATTAGGCGGGTCGTTATATATAAATGGCGCATCAGTAGCAGATAATACATATACAGCATCCGCAAATGAATTGTATCATATTGTTCTTGCATTATCAGCATCAAATAATTCTAGCTTATATTTAAATGGGACAAATTCAATAATTCCGTCAGTTAGTAGTTCTGCTACATATGGACATGTTACCTTATGGACAGATAAATTAACATCAGATCAAATTCTAAAAAGATATCAAAGCTACTATTATGGAACAACTGCAAGTGTCACCGATGACGGAACAAAGAAATATTTTTCAAATACTAGCACAGATTCGTTTAAAGTTTTCCGATTAAACAATTAAATGGTAGTAATATGTTCAAAAATTTCGTTTTCATAAACAAAAATGGTAGAATTAGTTCATGAGTAATATAAAAGTACAACAAGTAGAAGAAGTAAGCTATGGATTATATCTTTGGCAGATGCCAAATGGATCAGTTGTCACAGATGAAGAGGGTAATTATCTTAATGTAGCTGCTATGAAGGGTGATGTTAGAAAAATTAATGCACTTAGACAAGCAGCAAAGTCTTACGGATTAGAAGAGGGTAAACCAGTATGGTTTTCTGGACACCGCCAAATCAGTGATGAAGAATACTATCAGCAAAAAGAAAGACTTGATTGGGGACTAATTCCAGATGAATTAGATGTTCCTGCAATTAAAGAAGACTTAGTAGAAAAAAGAAAGATGGGGCTTTTATAAATGTCAGACTTAATCGATGACGATGGCTCACAAATGATCAGAATTGTATCTGATAGAGACAGAATTCGCAAAGAAGCAGAATTTGAATACGAAGATCCATTTGAAAAAAGCTGGGACGATCTTAAAAAAATTGATGGTCTTAATGAAAATTTTAAGCGTAGAGCAAATAGATTAGAAAAATCATTTACTGGTGTAGATGATGCAAAGTCTAAGAAGTTAGATCCTCTTGACTTAACTGGATATTCACTATTTATGATTGTTCAGCCTCCATACAATGTTATGTACTTATCACAGCTTTTTGATCTTTCACCATTCCACCATGCTGCAGTTGAAGCTAAAGTGGCTAATGTTATTGGATTGGGTTATGAGTTTACTGAAACTCCAAAAACGCTTTCAAAGGTTGAAGATGTTTTAGAAAATCCTGCTAAACTTGATAAATTGCGTAGAAATATTACTCGTGGAAAAGCAGATTTAAAAGAATATATGGAGAGTATGAACTCCGATGATGGCTTTCTGGAAACTCTTAAAAAAGCATATACAGATTTAGAAGTTACGGGAAATGGTTATATTGAAATAGGTAGAACATCAAGTGGAAAAATTGGTTTTATTGGTCATATTCCTGCTATCACAATGCGTATTCGCCGTCATAGAGATGGTTTTGTCCAAGTTGTTTATAATAGATATACTTTCTTCAGAAACTATGGAGATACAACTACAGAAGATCAGATTGGCACAGACCCACGACCCAATGAAGTAATTCATTTAAAAAAGTATACTCCAACAAATACATATTATGGCGTTCCAGATATTATTTCTGCAAAAAATGCTATCGCTGGTGACGAGTTTGCACAGCGTTATAACTTGGATTACTTTGAGAATAAGGCTGTTCCAAGATATATTATTACCGTAAAAGGTGCAAAGCTTAGTGCAGATTCAGAAAGAAAGTTATTGGAATTTTTCCAAACTGGATTGCGTGGAAGAAATCACAGAACACTCTATATTCCGCTTCCATCAGATGGTGAGCAAGCCCGTGTTGAATTTGATATGCAACCAATTGAAGCGGGAATTCAAGATTCATCATTTAAGGAATATGCAATTGAATCCCGTGACCGTATTCTTCTTGCACATCGTGTTCCTATTTCAAAGATTGGAACCCCGCAAGGAATGTCTTTGGCGGGAGCAAGAGATGCTGACAAGACATTTAAGGAGCAGGTATGTAGACCAGCTCAAGAGTACATTGAACATAAACTTAAAAAAGTTATTTCTGAGATTACAGATGCATTTTACTTATCATTTAATGAACTTACGCTTACAGATGAAGAAACGCAAGCAAGAATTGATGATGTTTATCTTAAGGGTCAAGTTATTGTTCCTAATGATGTTAGATTACGAAAGGGTATGCCACCAACAAAAGATGGAGACAAACCATTAGTAATTGGTGGAAAAGATGCAGCAGAACAAAAAGCCCAAGAAAATGGTACTAGAAATAGAGATCAGAAAAGAAAAATTAATGCACCAGATACTCAGGGAGAAGCAAGAAACCCAAAGGGCGAGGGAAGAACCCAATCTTAAGGAAGGCATAATACCATAAATTTTGTATTATAGAATATAATTGGTATTATTTAAATAATATGAATATTGAAAAATCCATTTGGTCAAACGGGAGTCGCAAGATGAGTCTTGCTTTTCCTATTGCCAAAGTAGATAAAGAAAACAGAACAGTCTCTGGATTTGCAACTCTAGATAATTTAGATAAGCATGGAGACGTTATTACATCAGATGCAAGCAAGGCAGCATTTGAAAGATTTCGTGGAAATCTTAGAGAAATGCATCAGCCCATTGCTGTTGGTAAAGTTTTGTCATTTAACGAAGAAGATTTTTATGACGCAGAGTCTGGCAACAATCACAAAGGCGTTTTTGTAGAAGCTTATATTTCAAAGGGTGCTCAGGATACTTGGGAAAAAGTATTAGATGGCACCCTTACTGGTTTTTCAATTGGCGGTAATATCGTGGAAGCCTCTATGGAAAAGGGTGATGAAGAAACTGATGAAGAACGCAGAATTATTCAAGCCTACGATTTACAAGAACTAAGCCTTGTTGATAACCCCGCAAACCCTCTAGCCAATATTTTTTCTATTCAAAAAAGCGGGGACGAATTAATTTTTAAGGGTATGGCAGCAGAACTTGAAACAGAGAATGTTTTCTGGTGTAAATCAGATCAAATTGCAACAGCGCACGCAGGAGATTCAAAGAATTGTAGTGTGTGTGGAGATTCAATGCAAACAATCGGATGGGTTGAGAAATATGATACGGAGAAAAATTCTTCTATCAAAAAAGTAGTAGATTCATACTTTAAAAAAGATGATGCTCCAGGTCCAACACATGGTCCAAATGGAACTACAGATTCCCCATCTGCCCCCCTAAGTGTTACCGATAGTCAGTCTACAGTTAATCTGCATCCAGACCAAGCGGGAAACAATATTGGCACTACAAAAGCCAAGAAAAAGAAAAAGAAAAATACAATCAGCAAAGGAGGTAGTATCGTGGCAGATTTAAGCCAAGAAGAACTAGAAGAATACGACCAAGCTGAAGAAATCAATGAAGTTGTTGAAGATGTTGATGCAACAGATGTTGCTGCTGATATCGCAGAGGTTGAGGTCGATGAACTAGACTTTACTAAGATGGTAACTGACCTTAAAGACTTTGTTGGACAAAAGCTTGAGAAGAGTATTACAGAGACAAAAGATGATGCGGATAAAATTCGCAAAGCTTTTGAGGTGGAATCCTCAGAACTCTCTAAGAAATTTGATGCAGTTTTAGCTGAAAAGCAAGAGATGCAAAAATCAATTGATACTCTTACAGAACTCGTAGGTGAGTTAAAAAACACACTATCCGAGACAAATAACAGATTTGCTATGTACGAAAATGACACAGCAATTAAGAAGTCTGGCGATTTGGACAAACTAGACACAAAGATCGAAAAAAATACAAGTATATGGCAAGGACACTTCCTCGGAGTCCAAGACTTATAGTCCAAAAAAAAATAAAAAATCCTATTTGAAAGGTAGGTGAAAAAAAAATGAGTAACGAACTTTTACAAAAAGCAATCCTGGGTACGGCAAACGATACCTCTACATTGAATGGTCCTTTACAAAGCACAGGTTCAGATGGTATTACTGCCCAAGGTGGTAATGGTCTTCTTTATCCAGATCAGGCTAATAGATTCCTTGATTACATGTGGGACGCTACAATTTTAGCAAAGCAAGCTCGTACAATCCGTATGCGCTCAAATACAACTGAAATTGATCGTGTTGCAGTAGGTCAGAGAATTATGACTGTTGCCCAAGAGGATAACCCAGTTGATTACACAGGTAATAACGGTGGTTTCACTCGTAGCCCAGCTACATTCTCAAAGATCTCTCTTACAACTCGCAAATTGCGTCTTGACTGGGAAATCTCTGCAGAAGCACTTGAAGATAACATTGAAGGTCCAGATCTAGAAGATCACATTGCCCGTCTCATGGCTACCCAAGCGGGTAACGATGTTGAAGACGTATTGATCAATGGTGGTTCAACCACTAATGGATCTGGTACAGATGCACTTATGAATGCATTTAACGGATTCCGTTCTCTTGCAACAAATAACGCACACGTTGTTGATGCACAGGGTTATGGTCTAGATAAGACTGTATTCAATGCTGCTATCAAGGCTTTGCCTCGTAAGTATAAGCAACGCCGTAACCAGCTTCGATTCTTCGTTGGATCAAATCTGGCTCAGGATTACTTGTACAACTTGACAAACACAAGCAATAACTTCCTCCCGTTTGATATCTCTTCAGGTATCATTCGTGGCGATGTTGCTGCTAATGATGGTGGTCCAGGTACTGTAACTCCATTCGCATTTGGAATCCCAGTCATCAACGTACCGTTGATGGATGAGACTCTTGGCGGTGACTACAGCGGTGCAAGCGGTCTTCACGGAGATCTACACTTGACGTTCCCACAGAACTTCATTATTGGTATCAAGCGTGATGTTGTTGTTTATCGTCTGTTCCAGCCAAAGAAGGATACAATTGAGTACACTCTCTTTATCCGTGTTGGTTGTGCAA
>Ga0114958_10001437_pt1 | contig 18783 bp, 16 predicted proteins | sample C_130208_EF_Meta_FD_89577 | JGI IMG/M metagenome (GOLD analysis project Ga0114958, IMG submission 89577) | Freshwater microbial communities from Lake Croche, Canada to study carbon cycling - C_130208_EF_MetaG | ecosystem: Environmental > Aquatic > Freshwater > Lake | place: Lake Croche, Canada...
AAAAAAAGAAATAAAAAAAGATATTTAATCAATCAGATTTTCCATACCACATACGGCTCAGTGTCTTGTCTTTTAAAATATACTGATGAACAAGACTTATTAAAACATGCAATGATAAAACAGTAATAAATACATAAACGGAAATAAAATGAATTTTAACTGCAATATTTGCAATTTCACTATTTTTTTCTACTAAAGCAGGGACAGTAAAAAGACCGAAAACATTAACAGGATATCCTTTGGCACTAGAATAAGTCCATCCACTTAAAGTAACGGTTAGTAAAATAAAATAAAAAGAATAATGCCCCAACTTTGCTAAAATATTTAAAAATCTAATTTTGCCTAAGGGTACAGGAACAGCATTAACAATTCTCCAGAAAAATCTTAAAAGTAATAACATCAGCACTACAATTCCTGTAGACTTATGAATGCTATAAAATAAGAATTTAATTGGTCCGCTTTCTAAATCATCTAAAAAAAATCCTAGAGTAAAATTGAAAACAATCAATACGGTCATGATCCAATGAAAGTTTTTGCTTACGAAGCCGTAAATATTTGAAGTATTTTTGAAGTTCATAGTTTTAAAAATTTAACTAAAAATATAAATACTATTAAATAAGCAAAAACTCTACAGACTAAGATGCATTTCTTCAATTTAACCCTATAAATGAACTATCTGTATCGCATATAGTTGTTGCTCAATTTATTGTCGGTGCTAGACCCTCATCTACACATCCATAATTAAAAGAGCCTAAATCATTGGTGCGCAATCGGTGATTAAAACTGCCTATAAAAAATATGCAGTGTTTCTGTGTAATTAATTTACACGAATAATTATTAAACTATGTCAGACAAAACTATATGGCCAAATCTATAACGCAAAAAAAAATTGCAGCTTATACTTCCCGTAAACTTAAAGGTTATAATTCTATTATGGCTCATGATGACAATATAATGTCATTTAGATTTTCAGCATATGGCACATTAGTTTTATTTAATATTATGAATAGTTATTATACAAATAAACAAATTACTGCAGAAGCGATTTCAAATAGCATTGATTACAAATTTGGGAGTAGAAACTCTATTATAAATCTCATAAAAAATGCTGAAAAAATTAAGTTAATTACCAGAGTTGTGTCTAAAAAAGATAAAAGACAAAAATATATTATTCCAACTAAAACTTTAATTGATAGTCATGAAAAAATGACCAGCTTTATTTTAAATTTAAAAAATAAGAACTAAACTATCTTTATCGATAGATCTGGCAAACTATCTAATTTACAAACAATCACATCGCCTTTAACAACGGAACCTACATTTTCTGGTGTGCCTGAAAATATAATGTCGCCTGCAAATAATTCATTACCTTCAGATAGGTTTGCAATTTGTTCTGCAACTGACCAAATCATTTGATTAAGATTAGCTTTTTGTTTTACTTCTCCATTTAAAGATAATGAAATATTCCCATCTTTAAAATGACCAATTTTTGATGCTAAATGAATAGGTCCGATGGGTGCTGAATGATCGAAAGATTTGCCAACTTCCCAAGGTTTTTTTTGTTCTGCAGATGCTTTCTGCAAATCACGTCTTGTCATATCTAAACCTAATGCATAACCAAATACGTGATCTAAAGCTTTAGTAACTGGAATATTTTTTCCACCTGATTTTAAAGTTACAACAAGTTCAACTTCGTAATGATAATTCTTTGTAAGCGCCGGATAAGGATGATCCTCTACTGTTCCAGCTTTTACGTTTTGAACAGCGTCCGTTGGTTTTTGAAAGAAAAAAGGAGCTTCTCTTGTTGGATCTGCACCCATTTCTCTTGCATGTGCAGCATAATTTCGGCCAATACAATAAATACGTCTAACTGGAAATAACTCAGAACTATCAGTAATATTGATAAAAGTTTGCTTTACTGCAAATGGCGTTTTTACATTTGCAGTAGAAGCAGACATTAATAAAATAAGTTAAGCGATTTTATTACGAATAATTCCAACGCCTGTGATTTCTGTTTCCATCACATCTCCTGGCTTTAAAAATTCAGGAGGAGTTCTGCTGTAACCAACTCCTGGAGGTGTTCCAGTTGCAATAATGTCCCCTGGCAACAAAGTAAGGCCTCGAGACAATTCAGAAATGATAACTGGGATTTTAAAATACATTTGCTTGTAGCTACCGTTTTGTTTTTCAGCTCCATTAACTCTACAAATAATTCTAGTTTCATCTAGGTTAACTCCACCAGCAGTTACAATCCATGGACCCATTGGACCATGTCCGTCGATACTTTTTCCTTTAAACCATTGACCAGAATGTCTCTTTTGTTGAACATCTCGAACTGTTGTGTCGTTATAAGTTGCATAACCAAACACATGATCCATAGCTTGTGCTTCTGAAATATTTTTACCTTTTTTACCAATGACAACCGCAAGCTCAGCTTCCCAATCAACCGCCGTTGAATAACTAGCATCATAAGGAATGTTATCAAAAGGACCGTTCATAGTTTGTGTTCCTTTAGTAAAGAACACTGGAAATTTAGGGTATTCCTGAACACCTTTATCTGCGCGAGCTTGTTTGCCTTCTTCAAAATGTTCTAAATAATTCCAACCAACGCAATAAATATTGCTTTGTGGCTTTGGAATAGGTGACAATAGTTTAACTTGATTAACAGCTAAATTAGATTTGCCACGTCCTTTAAAAATTTTGTCAATCTGACTAAGACCAGCGTTTCCAGAATTAGTTAATGAAATAATTGATGTTGGATCAAAATCTAATTTAATTTTTTGTGCCTTTGCTTCAGCGGTAATATCAAATACTTTTCCATCATCCCCAACAATACCAAGTCTTGAAGCTCCTCCTGAATTTGGAATGTAATTCGCTATTCGGTAACCCATTTTTGCAGATAAACTTGGAACACTAATTGTTGATTGAGGTTCCGCTGCTGATACCTTACTATGCAACAAGCCACCTATAGCAACTGCCGCAACCGCACCCATTTTTAAAGCATCTCGTCTTGATTTTTTATTTCTATCCATGATTAAATTGCCCCCTTCTTAAAACATACTATTTATGTATTTCATATCAACAATTAAATAAAATACACTCTTAAGTAGAATTCTTAAAATCGGATATAAAATGAGAGATTATAAAATAAAAAATTTAGGCACTGTTTTTCAAAAATAATTTTTTTACAAATCTAAAATAGACAACACACAATATAGCAGTGATGCATAAGTAAAATATCGCATCTAATAATTGTTTAATAGCGAACAAACCGTAAATATATTGATAAGCCGAGTAATAATAAGAGATAATAAAAAAAATATAATGGAAAAATAAATAATAAATCAAAAATTTGAAAAATTTATTAGCATGTGATTGCTCTATTAAATAAGGAATTAGGCAAATTAAAAAAACTTCACGATAAAAAATATTATTAAAAGCAAAATAAACTAAAACTAATACGCCTCCGCCTACAAAAAATAATCTAGACTCATAACTATTAATATTAAAAATCTTTAAATTTTTAATTTTATTCACTTTTAGTAAAAAGAATAAAAATATCGATAATAAAAATGCCAAAAATACGAATAAAATCAAATTAGTATGAGGCGCTGGAATATTTAAATAATTAAAAAAAAAATAAAAAAAATAATCTTGTACTAACTTTAATTTCAAAAAGCTTAAAAAATAAAAAGAATATTGAGGATGTGCTGAAAATTGATTGGTAATAGAAAATAATGCAAGATATCTTTCTTTATCTATAAATACAAAGAAAATAACAATAACTAGAAAGACTAGAACCAAAGCAAGAGGAATAAATATTCTGCTGGATTTTTTATTATGATCGAAAAAGAATAATGATAACAGAGAAATGGGGTAAAACTTTGCTAAGGTCAAAAATAATATTACAAAAAAATTTAATAAATTTGATCTAAAATAACACAATAAAAAAATAAATAAAAAAATAAAAATATCAAAATTTAATCTTTCCATTAACAATAAAGTTGATGGATTAAAAATTACTAAAAAATATAATAACATTTGTGCGACACTTCTTGTTTTAAAATGTACAGCTGTTACGCAAACGAATACAAAGTTAACAAATAAAGGGAAATAGGAGTTATAAAAATTTTTATATTCTGCAATATAAGGAATAAATAATAAAATTCTCCCATACGCGTATACTCTACTAATAGGATCACATGGATTAGCATTATATACATCGACACCCATTGCCTGACATTCAAGAGCTGTAATTAAATTTTTCCAATCTAAAAATAAGATATTTTCATCATCAACTTGAACTTCTGGAACAAAATAAGAGTAAATAATTTCTGGAAAAGATAAATAAAGGCAAATACTCGTAAATGAAATTAAGAATAAATAACTGAAAAAATTTTTTGATCTAAACATAAAATAATAAGACCGAATAAAATTCGTTTAATAATTTATTATCTTAAGTAACTAAACTTTATTTAATGGAAATAGTAGTGTCGCCAAAAGTTGTTTTGACAACAACTGAACTAGAGGCATTTGCTGGTTTGTTAAATCTAAATTCCTTAAATCCAGTAGCTAAAACTGTTCCAACTACTCCTGCATCTATATCATCTTGCGGTTTGCCAGTTGCAGACTGAAATACAACGTTAGTTACTGTTAATCTTCTGCTGTCATTATTATCAATTCTTATGCAAGCTTGTTGAGCATTGTCAGCAGCGCATGAAGCAGCTTTAAAAACTCTATTAGCCTTAGCTTTTGAAGTTGAATAGTAAACTGGTAAATTTTGATTAAACTTAAATGTTACACCAATATCTTGTTGTTTAGGATCGACAAAATCGGGAGATACATCTTCTAGATATAATCTGTATGACTTTTCAACTTCGGCAGTGTCGAAAGTCACTTTAGAAACTCTAAAAGTTTGAGTTTTTCCAGCTTTAACAGTTGCAATGGCAGGTACCACCACTATGTCTTTTGATGGCACGTAAGCATCTTTACCATTTGTTTGAGTCCATGATAATATTGAAGACTGAACATTAATATCTCTTGCAGTGTCATTTACAAAAGTAAGCGTCACAACTTTTTTAGTTGGACTTATTTCTACAGAAGTTGGGGATATCGTCACAGCGTTTGCAGCTGATGCTGCTAGCAGGATGAATAAAGAGACGCTTAAAGATTTTAAAAAAGACATCATATTTTTTCTAATTTCTAAGTGTAAGAAATAACCCAAGTTAAAGTTCTGCTATAACTTCCAGTATTTTTTCCACTTTGAGCTGGTATTACTCCATAAAAAGTAACTGTTTGCTGAGCTCCATTTCCTGTTCCTGCAAGAGAAGGAGTTGCGGCATTTGTTATTGGACTAGTAACTGCACTATCAGACCCTACTTTAAAAAATACCATGTTAGCAGTATTGGTTGTTGAGGTTCCACTGTTAGCCAAGTAATAATAGCCACCCGCTGAATCTGATGTTTCACTTAGAACAAATGTATAACCTGTCCCATTTGTGCAGGTTGGCAAAACTGAACCTGTAGCTGAAGCTGCACTGGTTCCATTATATGTACCAAAAGCTAAAGCGTTTGTTGTAAATGTGCATGAGGAAGATATCGATGCAGTAACGTTAAATGTACTTGAAGAAGTCGTTGCCTGAGCAGATATAGTCCCAACGGCTGAATAAACTAGCAGGGCACCCACAAATGTAAGTGCTGTTGTATTTCGTAAGTTTTTTAACACCTCAATTTTTTTTTTCATAATAATAATATTAAAATTGACCAATTCGAATCAGCTAGTTGTATTTGCGATTCTTGTCAAACTAATAAATAAAGCTATTTTAAGTGCAAAATTGATTCGATTTTTAAAAAACATTGAAAATGAATCGTTATTTAATAAAGAAGCCTCATAAAGACTCAGTTTTTTGAATGAAAAAGTAATAAAAAAACTACTGATAACTAATACTTAAGGTCATTACTTTATTAAAAGTACCTGACATTTTACCAGTTTGGCCCGCTGCAATATAACCCCAGATTTGACCAATTGTAGTAGCGCTACCTGTGCCGGTTCCAGTAAATGAAGCGGCTCCACTAGTCATAGCTAATCCATTATCAGCATTTTTAAAAAAACCAACTAACAAGTAATTAGAGCTAACAGAGGCATCTCCTCCTGGATCTAAAATTAATTTATAACGAAGATTATCAGTATAATCTGGCGAATTCGCCAATGAAACAGTGTAACTTCTTCCGTTAGAACAGTTTAGTAAGACGTTGGATGAAGCGGTAATTCTAGTTTCTGTATAAGTGGCAAAAGTCATTGTTGAAGTTGAAACAGAACATGAGGGATTAACAGTTGCATTAGCGAGAAAAGAGGTTGGCAAAGTATCGCTTTTTACTTTTGTAATATCAGCAAACAGAGCACAAGCTGATAAAAAATAAATCCAGTTATTTTTAATTTTTTTTTTTTTAATAATTCTCAAATTTAATTTTTGCATAAAAATTTATTAATATATTAAATTTACATTGACTGTTTTCCTAAAATTTCCAGGTGTTCTTCCGGTTTGTCCGGAATCTATATAACCGGTTATGGTTCCTGCTGCTAAGTCTGAGCCTGTTCCTGTGGCAGTAATAATATTTGGTGAATTTCCATTACTATATAAATAAGTTCCATTAGATTTTTTAAAATAAACTGTCAAATAATCTGCTGTTGATGATCCTGCAGTACCACTTCTAATAAGCTTAAAATAAGGCTCAGTGTCCTCATAAGAATCTGCTAATTGAATTTGTACCCCAGTTCCTGGGCTGCAGTTAAGAGTAATATTAGAAATCGCGCTGATGGTATTGGCTGGATCATATACCCCAAAAGACATTGTGCTAATTGAAATAGTATCACAAGTGGACAGGATAGTTGTGGTAGTTTCAAATGTCGCTGTTGAAGTTGCTGCTTGCGGGTTCGTAGTATTTGCAAAAATAACAATTGCACTTAACAAACAAGTTAAAGCCGTAGTTGTTCTAGCATTAATTTTTTGTTGCCTATTTTTATTTATAAAATTTCTCATTTGATATTATTTTCAAGAGAATCAAATATAATTTTTTTTAATAAGTTACAAGTAACGTAAATGATTTGGAGAATGTACCGTTTCTTTTTGCAGTTTGACCTGAGGCATCAATTTTTGCACCAATACTTCCTATACTTACTGCCGCACCCGTACCATTTGCTGTCCAAGAAGGAGTTGCTGAAGTTAATGCAGTTGTATAACCGTCTTTATACAAACCTACTTCGATAATATCTGCAGCTGCTGTTGTTCCTGAAGTCGTATGATACAAATTGTATTTACCGCTTGTAACGGCATCTGATGCTGTATTTAATGAAACAATTACCCCTGTCGTTCCATATGTACAATTAAGGGATACATCTCCACTATTTGAAATATCTGAAGCTACAAAGGCTGGAAGAGTAATATTGGCCGCTGTTACTGTACATGCAGCAACTACACTCGCAGTAGTGTTTAAAACTCCTGTTGTAGTAGTCGCGTAAGCGCCATGAATGCTGCTGTAGACTACAAACACTCCTAAAAAAGATGTAAGAGCAGTAGAGGTTTTTAATCTAGATCGGTTGTTTATTTTTTTAATTTTTTTCATAGTTATAATAAAATTTTTTAATACGTTACAACCAAAGTTATAGCTCTAGTAAACGTACCTACTTGTCTTGCGGTTTGTCCACTTGCAATTTGAGCATAAATAATTCCTATGGAATCCGATGATCCTGTTCCTGATGCAGAAAAAGATGCGCCGCCTGGATATAATAAAGTAGTATTATAACCTGTTGTTCCAAAAGTTGCTGTAAGATAGTCAGCGGTTGTTGATGAAGGTGTGCCTCCACGATAAAGTCTGTATTCACCTGTTCCCGAGTCAACTGCTGTTTGAAAAGAAACTACCCCTGTCGTTCCAACTGTACAGTTCTGGTAAACAGTTACCATCTGTTCTGAATTTGATGCAGGAACGTAAGCACCAAAATTAATTGCAGAAACTGAGAAGCTGCAAGTCTGACCAACGTTTGTTGAAACTGTAAAAGTTCCACTTGTTGTTGTTGCCTCTGCAGTTTCTAAACTGCCATAAATTATCGCTGCAGTTAACAGGCAAGTTAAGGCTGTTGTGCTTTTAGCTAAAGTTTTTTTTGTTTTATTAATCTTATTCAATTTAAATCCCTTTTTTTAAACTCTACTAAATAAAAATATTTTATATTTTTTATACTTATTAGAAGTTGTAAACGGAAGAGTTGTAACACCTAAAACGTGTTCGTGTAAAGCGAGAATTATATTATTATTAAAAAATTAGGTTGGCTAAAATCCAAAATCGATTTCGATCTTTTTTTCCATCCGAATCAAGACCTAGTGCTGAAGCTCCTGGGTTGCTACCATTAGTATGGGCCCAAACCAATTTGGAAGAGAACACATTGTAGCTAACAGAATCTAAGCTAACTCCATAACCTGAAAGAGAGTAATTATTATTATTAACGCTTGTGATTCCAGTGTCTTTGTACTGTTTAATTTTACCATAATCATAAAATACCGATCCAGAAAGATCTCCTATAAATGTATTGTTTGCAAAATTATATTTTACATCAGCGCTATATTTATAGCCCTCATCCCCTGAAGCCTCACCTACCGGATAAGCCCTAACACCCGATGGTCCTCCCAAAGACATTTTTTCAGAACTATCTAAATTTTTAGAAGCAAATTGAGCATCAGCAATAAGATTAATATTTATTTTTTCTGTCACCTGTTGAATTCTAGATAATTGAATATTTTGTTTATTAAAAGCTCCGTTAGTTTTATAGCCTGTAGCACTTTGGTCGCTAGTTAAGCTTGAGGCAACCTTTGAAAGATCTAAATCACCATGGGTAAAGTTATAATTTAGTTGAGTAAACCCACCACTAAAAAAACTATCGATTTGTTGTGCGGTAATTCCAAAAGTATAATTGTCGACTTCTTTGTCTGAAGTAACAGAACCAGTTGTAGTATTATATAAATATTTTTTATCATAATTTATATTTGTCATTAAAGTTTTTGATACCGAGCGATATATGGGATATTTTAAATTTAAATTAATGTCTTCTGCTTTGCCAGTGCTTAATGGATTAGTCGTTAATTCTTTGCCAATTTTAAAGTTAACTACGCTATAAGAAGTTCCCGCCCTTAAACCAGAAAATCCTATTGGCAGATCATAAGAAATTTTTTTTAAATTTAGATCTCCTTCTATAGCTTTAGTTCCGAGTATACTAATGTGATCACCAATAGTACTTGGATCATTAACATCGACTGAAATACTTGCGCGAAGATCTCCTGTATAACGGTTACCATAATTATCGAATGTCAATCCACCTTGCATTAAAGGTCCTTCCTTTATATCTAAAATAATTTTTGTGGATCCTGGTTCGCTACCCGGCTCAAGATTAATATTAGCAACAACTCCAGGATTGTCTCTAATGTTTAACAAACCTCTTTCAATGGAATCTTTTAGAAGATTTTCTTTTAAAGATTCATCTAGATAAGCTTTCACTTTATCTTCTGAAATTCTTAAATCTTTCTTATTTATTTTGTAAGGTTCTTTAGAATCTAATTTTCCTTCGTTCACTAAAATAACAACTATGCCGTTTTGAATTTCTTGTTTTGGAATAATTGCTTGAGCTAAAAAAAATCCTTTTTCATTATAATAATTTGTAATCCGATCAGCAGCTAATTGAATTTGTGAAAAGGTTAAGGATTTATTAATTAGATCTAATAAAAGATTTTGCAGTTCTTGAGTAGTGACTGCTTTTATATCCCCATCTAATTTAAAGGAATTTACCTCAATTTTTACATCTGATGGTTGTATCTCTTTTTTTTTGTCTTTTTCTATTAAATTTTTAGGAATTTTTTTAGGTATTTCATTTCGCTTATCACGATCAAGTTCTTGTTTTAAAACTTTTCCAGCATCAGGTGTGGTCTGCGAAAAAGCAACTGAAGGAATTAAAAAAAATATAAAAAAAAACTTCTTCATTTTGTTATTCCATATGAATTTAGCCACATATATCGCCTTATGCATTGCTTTGCGATTATAAGCAATATTGTTAATTTTGATGCCTTTAAGCTGTTTTGTTAAGTAAAATTGCACATTTTTTATCCACATAAAATCAACCTTTAATGATTGTGAATTTTAATTAAGCTAATATTACATTGTTCTATCGTTCATTCATGAATCAATGAAAAATATTTTATGGATAAGCTTGAGACAGCAAAAGAATTATTTTTAGAAGGTGTTCGATTATTACAGAATAACCAATTTGATGAGGCTGAAAAAAATTTTTTAGATTCGCTTAAAATTATTCCAGATAAAGAATCCGTATTAAATAATTTATCAGTAGTTCAGATAGCAACAAAAAAATATAAAGAAGCAAGAGAGAATACGAACAAAGCAATTGCTTTAAATGATAAAAGTTCCGTCGCTTGGCAGAATCTTGGAATTATTAACATGGACGAAGGACAGCATCAGAATGCCATACAATGCTTTACACGCTCTATTCAATTTAACTCAGAATTTGCAGAGCCATGGAGCAATCAAGCAATAAGTCTAGCTGCAATTTTTAAATATAATGAAGCTCTTATTTGCTGTGACAATGCCATTGATATTAAAAATAATTTTTTTGAGGCCTACAATAATAAGGGTGATATTTTAAGAAAATTAAACAGAAATGAAGAGGCTTTAAAATGTTACGAACAATCAATTCTTATTAATACGGATTCTAGCAATGCCCCTGCGTATACCAAAAAGGGTGATCTTTTGTGTGACCTTGAAAGATATGATGAGGGAATCTCATCTTATGATCTGGCAATAAAAATTAGAAAAAATTTTATAGAAGCTCATTGTAATAAAATTTTAGCTTTAAATAAAATAAAAAAATATACAGAGGCGTTAGATGCTTGCAACGAAGCCTTGAAAATTAATGACAAACTCGCTGAATTATGGGTCAACAAAGCCCTAGTATTAATTAATATGGAAAAATTTAAAGAGGCGCTTGAAGCTTCTAATCTTGCGATTTTGATAAATGAAAACCTTCGCGAAGCATGGAACAATAAGGGCTTAGCTGAACAAAATTTAGAATTATATGAAGAGGGAATTAAATCTTTTCAAAAAGGTATAGAACTCAGTCCAAATTCTTATGAAAGCTGGCACAACAAAGGGGTCTGTTATTTCTGGTTAAAAGAATTTGATAAAGCACTAGAGTGCGCTGATCAAACCATACGAATAAACAAAAATTTTGCCCCTGGCTGGATGGCAAAAGCTGCTGCTTTAACAAGAATCGATAAACTTGAAGAAGCTCTAATTAATTTCGAAACAGCCCTGCAAAAAAACCCTAATGAAGTTGCTGGAATAGCGAATTATGGTTTGTGTCAGCACCAAATGGGATTGGTAACAAAAGACATGGCTTGGTTTGAGAAAGCTAAAAATACTTACAATCTTGGAATTAAATTAGATCCTAAATTTTATGAAAATTTTTTTAACAAATCGCTTACTGAACTAACACTTGGAGAATATAAAGAAGGATGGGAAAATTATGAATATCGCTTAAAAATAAAAAAAGCTGAAAACCAATCCCCATTCAACACATTGCCAATATTAAAAGCAAAAAATATTGAAGATTTAAAAGATCGAAAAGTAATTATTTGGTCTGAACAAGGATTGGGGGACTCTATACAGTTTTCAAGATTTGTTTTTAGCATGATAGAAACTGGCGCAAAAGTTATCTTTCAAGTGCCTGGTCCTGTAGTCAATTTATTATCTAAAAATTTAAAATGCAAAGTGATTTCGAAAGGAGAAACTATTATAGATTATATCGACTTTCAAATTCCCTTAGCTAGCTTACCTTGGCTTTTCAAAACTACCATGGATAATATTCCATTAAAAAAAGGTTACTTAAAATCATCGAGCATCAAAGACAATGAATGGAAAAATAAACTTAAACTTTCAAATACAAAATTAAATATCGGAATTGCTTTTTCTGGAAACAAAGAATATGTAGGTGATAAATACCGTTCAACTACTCTTAGTTCTTTTGAGCCATTATTAAACAAAGGCAAATTATTTTTACTTCAAAAAGATATAAAACCAGAAGATGAAATTTTTTTGAAAGCACATCCTGAAATAGAATTTGTTGGAAAAAATATTGATGATTTTTATGACCTTGCCTCTGTTGTGCAGAATATGGATTTAGTTGTTAGTACCGACACTTCAATTCCGCACTTAAGCTCAGCCCTAGGAAAAAAAACATTTATGCTTCTGTCAGCAATAGCTGATTGGAGATGGTTAATAAATACTGATTATTCTCCATGGTATTCTACATTGAAAATTTTTAGAAAAAAAGAAGCTGTTGGAAGTTGGAAAGATATTTTTGATGAAGTAATTAAAGCTCTGCCAGCAAAAATATAAACTACATTCATTAGTTGCATTATTAAAACTTAAATTGCTTAACGTTTATTGAAGTTAGATATTTTTATCCACAATGCAGATCTTTATCTCCTGATATTAATTTTTATACTCAACGCGAATCTAATAGTTGCCAATGAGTGCAACAAAATTACTTAAGTAAAATCAAAAAAAATTTAGGCTCCTTAATTTTATTCTTTATTGTTAATTGTTTTATATTTATTGAAACTAATAAAGCTCATGCAGAAGTAAATACTGGCTACGGTTCGTTTCAGGTTACAATGAATATACCAACGAGCTGTAATATAATTGTGGAAGATACAAAGTTATTAGATGGAACTTCTAATGTGCTTTTATTAGCAGCCAATGTGAAAGTTGAATGCAACACAACAAGTGCGATGGTAAAGCTGATAAATAAAAATTTAGAAGAGTTTAAAAACAACAGTATAGCTTTAAATTTTACTAAAAATAATAAAGAAAAAATTGAATTTGAAAAAAATTCTTTAGTTAGTTTGGTTCCAGCTACTTTAGTACGTTCTGACGCTGCAGATGAATATTCAAACTACAAAAATATATTAGCTGCAAAAATCGAAAATGATAATCGTTTTGTTGCCGCAAATGCCGTTGCTATAAATAGTTTAAAGAACTATTCGAATATTAAAGACAAAAATATATATTTTGAAGTTACTTATTAAGTATTAAATAATAGCTTTAATAACTATTTTTAGCGCCCGAATTACTCTTCTTCTTTTGAATATTACTTATAAATCTTAACGCAATAGATTTAATATATTTAAAACGTATCTAATATATTGAATTAATAGGGATATAAGTTAGCCGCAATGATACCCAATACTAGAACAAAAGAAACGAATAATATAATGGCTTTAATTAAACAATTAAAAAAGTGTTAGTTTTTTGAAAATTTTTTATTATTTAGTTAATGCGATAGTAATATTTGTTATTAGTCTTTTTATTTCCTTTGTTTTTACTAAATCATCTATAAAAATATCTTTCAATCTTAAACCAGCTGAAACCAAAACAGCAATTAAAGCTGAGGAAGAAAAAAAATTAGAAGCAACTCCCATTCCCGCTCCTATAATTGAAGATAAAAACACAAACAATTCTGGCGATGGCACAAAAAAAATTGAAGTTGCTAAATCAACCGCATCTGCAGAAAACAGCTGTCAAAATGAATCTGAGGTTTTGTTATTAGACTTAACTTTAAACTTAATGACACTTCCTGAGCCAGTTCGAGTAGAAAGATTGCGTAATGGAAATTTTGTATTACCAAAAAGTATATTTGAAGATTTTAATATTGTTACCAAAGCACCCAAAATAAAAACCTCTGATTGCTTAGAGGGATATTTGCTTGAAAAAAATTTAGGTTTTATTTTTGTCTATGATAGTGAAAAATTTTCACTCGATATTAAGGCCCCTTATGATGCCTTTGCACTAAATATTTATGACAAAAAATCTTCTACAAAAAGCATTCCAGAACCTTCTCCTCTTGGTACATATTTAAACTACAGTGTTTTTGGAACTCAAGATTCTAGCAGTTCTTCAAATGGTGAAAAAAAGACCATTAATAGCACCAGTGGTCTTTTTGAACATATTATATTTAATAAATATGGATCTTTATCTAATTCCATAGTTGCAAAAAACCAAAGTGATGGCGCTTCAAGTTTTATTAGAGCAGACAGTTATTTTCAAAAAGATTTTCCTAACACCTTAAACAGTCTTGTAGTGGGAGATACTAATAGTAGTGATGGTGGCTGGAGCAGATCCGTGCATTATTTAGGTGTGCGTTGGGCAAAAGATTTCACGCTCCAACCTGGATATATCTATACTCCAAATAATAGTATTTCCGGATCTGCCGCTCTACCTTCTGTTGTTGACGTATATATTAATAATCAAAAAACTTTTTCTGAAAAAATTACTCCAGGTCCTTTTAATTTTTCTCATTTACCTATCCCTGATGGCGCTGGAAATGTTAGTTTAATTGTTAAAGATCTTTTAGGAAATGAACAGATTATTAATCAAAGCTTCTTTCAGTCATCCTCTTTTCTTGCAAAAGACGAAAGTAATTATTCATTTGAATCTGGTTTGTTTAGAAGAAATTTTGGCTCACGTAACGTGGATTACTATAGTCCTTTTTTATCATCCTCTTATAATTATGGTTTAACTAATACATTCACAACTCAAGGACGCTTTGAGTTACAAAATTCAAGACAAGCTGTTGGGGGGAGTTTAAGTACCAATTTAGGTAACTTTGGTTTATTACAAGGAATAACGGCTGTTTCTAATGACGAAGATTATGGTGTTGGAGGATTGTATGGCGCCACTATTCAAAATCAAAATAGTTATTTTACCACTAATTTATCATATAAAAAATCTGGTTTAGACTTTAGATCTTTTGCAAGCGGAGTCTCTGAAACAAGACCAAAGGAACAAATAAATGCAGGATTATATTTCCCAATTATTATAAATGAGAGAAAATTTTTACCAGAAATAAAAAGTGCACTTGGAATAAACTATATAGAGCAAACTAAATGGAGTGGTGAACCTTTTAAAGGGGTTTCATTAAACTCTGGCTTTCCTTTACCTTATGGTGGATCACTTGGGTTTTATGCAAACAAAACATTAACGGGTAATAATAATTGGAGTTCTGGAGTAACTGTGGGTTATTCTTTTGGAGATTATAATTTAAGAACTTCTAACTCTAAAGATCCAAGTGGAGTTAACACCCAAAGTACATCTATAAGCACTGGCGCTCCGAATGGCCCAGGGTTTGGTTGGGGGATAACAAATGATAATTTTGAAGATAATTTAAAATTTAATGCCATAATAAATACTAATGTAACTCAAGCCACTGTTGATATTAGCCAACTGAATGGAGGTATCACTGGCAAACGTTTAGGGCTGAATGGTTCTTTAGGTCTCCTAGAAGGACAGGCTTTTGCAACACGAACTATTGGTTCTAACAGTTTTGCTATTGCTAAGGTTGGTAATTTTGAAGGTATACCTATTTACAGTCAAAACTCAGTTGCTGCCACATCCAATAGCAGAGGAGTAGCTGTTATTCCAATAAGACCTTATGAAAAAGCAAAAATAGAAATAAAAGAAGAAGATTTACCCTTAGATCTAGAGGTAAAACAAACGGAATTTTATCCAACATCCTATGCGCGCGCCGGTGTATTTGTAGATATTCCAATACGTTACTCTAAAAATCTTTTAATACATGTTAAACTACCTGACGGAAGGAATGTTCCAGCCGGTGCTTCAGCTGGCTTAGCTTCTAGCGAAGAAAAATTTATTATAGCAAAAGATGGTGAGCTTTATTTAATGGGATTGTCTGAAAAAAATCACGTTATTATCACCTGGTTAGAAAATAAATGTGAATTTGATATTATTGTAGACTTTAAAAAACAAGACCAAGAGATTACTGAGCCATTCACTTGTATTAAATAAATTACTATTTATAATCTATTGATACAGTTGGGACATTGGAAACATTATTGTAGTCACCAGCAGATAATTTTCTAGTATAGTTAAGAATGCGACCATAAATAGGCTTCTTGTCCTGACCATTGCCGCCAATATTTTTAACAACTCCAAAAATGGGATTATCTTTATTCCATTCAACAGATCTATTTGCTGAAGTAAATAATTTATAAAAAATTTTATCTTTAGTATTTTGATCTAAACTTAGTGGCTTGCCATTATTATCTATCATCAAAGTATAGTTTACATCGCCTTTCATATTGGAACATAAAACGGTAATTTCTCCAACAGACTCCAAATTTTTACCCTCGCTAAGTAGTCCAAAATTTAATTGTCCTGCTGCAATATAACAATCTACCGCTTTAGCACTCGTCACAGAAGCAAACATTATCACTGCTAAATATTTTAAAATGGATTTAGAAAAAAAATTTTTTTTTGTCATTTTTTAATTAAATTTATATAAAGTTTAGGTTGCTAGTATCATCGCTCAAAGTTCCTGAGCCACTGTAAGTTCCTCTTAAATATTGAGGAGTAGATGATGAATAACGTAATATACCGTTATTTGTAATACTTCCCATATAATCACCGTTGTTTAAGCTACTTGAACCGTCAATTCTTAATGTTCCTGCATTAATAGTTGTGCCTCCAAGATATGTATTTGTTCCTCTTAAAGTTAATGTGCCGGATAAGTTTTTAACAACAGAACCCATAACATTTGAAATAATGCTGCCATCATAGTTTCTGTCTACTGATTGATTAACAGTTAATACTGATCTGTTGTAAAGCCAGATTACAGAACCTGTTACCCCTTCAGATGTTAATGAACCAATTTCTGCTGAAACTCCGTCATGTATCAATAATAGTCTTGCTGCATTTGCAAATACAAGCGATGTATTTGGAATTGCATTGCTAACACCTATAACTACTTCACCACCAGATAAAGTGGTTGCTCCTGTATAAGTATTGACTCCATTTAATGTTAGAACTCCATAACTTGTTTTTGTAAACGATCCATCTCCACTAATTGCTCCATTATATGAAGTATTAGTTGTTTGATTAACAGTTAAAGCCCCGCCAGTTCCAAGTGTAATATTTCCACCCGATGCTCCGCCCCCCGATAATGAACCAATAGTTTCTGTTTTGCCGTTAAGGTTTAATGTTGCCCCATTAACATTTGCTAAAGTTACAAAACCAATATCTGATAAAACGTCACCTGTTGAACTATTATCAATTTTTAATGTCCCTGCGTTAATAGTTGTTCCTCCTGTATAAGTGTTTGTTCCAGCCAATGATAACGTTCCAGATCCGGCTTTCAAAACCGAACCTATTCCAACAATAGTTCCTGAATATAAAGTATTAGAACCAGAGGCTTGTGTAATAGTTAATGTAGAATAAGCGCCGGATAAATCTATGTTTGCTCCAGTAACATTATTCGCTGTTAAAGTTCCAATATTTTGAATCTGGTTATCGTTAAATAAATAAATGTTTGCCGCTCCAGTAAAGGTTAGTGGGCTATTTGGTAAAGCATTATCAACATCTAAAATAATATCTCCAGAGTTAACATAAGTTGTGCCTGTGTAAGTATTTGCATTACTTAACATAAGTGTACCAGCACCTGATTTTGTAAATGATCCAGCTCCACTGATGACTCCTGAATACTGAGTAAATCCCGATTCATTAACCGTTAATGCTCCACCAGATCCAAGTGTAATATTTCCACCCGATGCTCCACCCCCCGATAATGAACCAATAGTTTCTGTTTTGCCGTTAATATTTAAAATTGCTCCAGCTGTATTTTGGAATATAACTGCGCTCGTATCTGGTAAAACGTTTCCTGTTGTTCCTCCTATAGATAAGGTTCCTGAATTAATATAAGTGCCGCCTGTGTAAGTATTAGTTCCAGTTAAAGTAACGACTGTTCCTGAAGTGCCTCGACTAGTTAATCTAACACCACTTCCCGCCAATACTGCATCAATAGTATGGCTTGTTCCAGTAGTTGGATTTAAACTATAGCTTGTTCCCCATAAAGCATTTCCAGTTGTTCCAACTGTGATTGATCCACTTGTTAATGTAACCGCCCCTACTGATTCCGTTAAATCGTTTAATTGTAAAGTACCACCGTTAATTGTGATTGCAGCCGCATTTGCAATAACCGTTCCTGTAGTAGAGCCGCTCTTATCAAGAACTAAAGTTCCACCAAGAATTGTTGTTAAGCCAGTGTAAGTATTTGTTCCTGTTAAAGTTACTGTACCAGCGTCTGCTTTAGTAAACGCGCCTGCTCCACTGCCGATAACTCCGCTAACAACCGTATCTCCTGCTCCACCAATTAAAAGAAGTTGTGAACCATTAGTGATATTTCCACTTAATGTTAACGTTCCAGAGTCACTATTAATTCTAACGCCAGAAGCTGATGATGAAATATTAATTGTTCCCTGATAAGTGTTGTCGCCGCTTATATTTCTTAAAGCTCCAGTTGAGGCAATTCCATCACCGTTTAATATTAAAGCTTCAGTCGCAATTGTAATTCCACCTGATAATTGTAATGCAGCTCCACTTGCAACTGTTATGCCACCAGCTGTTGTTCCAAAAGCTGAAGCGTGACTTGCTCTTATTATACCTGCAGAAATTGTTGTTGCGCCTGTGTAATTATTAGCGCCTGTTAAGAATAATGTACCCGATCCATCTTTAGTTAAAGTTCCACTGCTTGTATCAATTGGATCTGCAACTGTAGTATTACCTGATCCACCGAAAGTTATATTGAAAGTTCCAGTAATTCCGTTTCCACTTGCAACATCTAACGTTAATAATCCAGAGTCAGAGTTAATTCTTGAGT
>Ga0114958_10001440_pt1 | contig 18780 bp, 14 predicted proteins | sample C_130208_EF_Meta_FD_89577 | JGI IMG/M metagenome (GOLD analysis project Ga0114958, IMG submission 89577) | Freshwater microbial communities from Lake Croche, Canada to study carbon cycling - C_130208_EF_MetaG | ecosystem: Environmental > Aquatic > Freshwater > Lake | place: Lake Croche, Canada...
TCCCCTACCCATCCTTGCAATGAGTTCGGGAAGACGCGCCTCCTCGTTGTGCTCATGGAAACTCACCAGCGGCTTGCGGATGCCAAGATGTGCAAGAAGCGATCCGGCGCGGCGCGTGTCCTCGGCGATCACAGTGTCGCAAAGACGCAGGGCATCGATAGCCCGGAGCGTCAGGTCACCGAGATTCCCGATCGGGGTGGCGATCAGTGTCAGCGGCGGAAAAACCTTGTCTGCCGCGGATTGCAGTTCTTCAGCCTTCAACCTTCAGCCTTCAGCCTTCTCGGCTTTACCATCCTTCCGAAACCTTGCTGACAAGATTCACAGCCATGCGTTGCGCAGCGATCGGATAGTTCATGTTCTGGTTGGTCACGAGGTCGGAATTGACCCGGTCGGATTCCGTGAAGAACGGGGTGACCCCGACAGCGGTACCCTCCATCAGGACGGCACCGGTAATGCGGTCGACAACCCGGTATTTCACAGTAAGCGTTAGTTCAAACTCGGAGGTCTGGAGAACGTTGCTCGCAAAAACGCGCATCGGCACACGTTTGACGCTCATGATCGTCCCCTCCACGACGGCATCCGCCCGGTCGGCCGAATCGATTCTATAGGTGCCATCCTGCTGGAACTGCTTGGCAACCGCATCGGCCGTCTGTGCTTCAAGGCGTGGGATCAGGGTTTCGTTTTTGAAGGTGTTGACGGCCAGCGTGGTGATGCGTCTCATCGGGGTCGGTTTGATTTCCCCGACGTGATAACCGCATCCCGTGATGGAGATCAGGAGCGGAACAAGAAGACATTTTGAAAAAAGGGTTCTCATGGGGCGAGCGGAGTCTTCTGGACCGGGGTTTGCGCGGGTGGTTCCTGCAGCGGGATCGGCTGGGCATCCCTCAGATCCGCTTTCATCTCGGGACGAGGGACCTGAACCTCCTCACCGACAATGGCTTTCTTGGGAGGCCCGTCGTAGTTCGCAAGCCCGGTGGTTTCCACCTGCGACTGCAACCTCCGACGCTCCGCAAGGCGTTCCCCTGTCTCGGGACGCTCTTGGCCAACCCGGAGGGAGTCTTCACCGTATAGCGACTTGAGCTCGTCCAAACGGGTCTTTGCCGCCGTGGCATCCTCACTTTGGGGAAAGCGCCGGATGACATCATTGTAGTAGATGGAGGCGGACTTGAACTCCTTATTGAAATCGTAGAACTGGGCGACGCGCAGTGTGTCTCCGGATTCTCTCGACACCATTTTTTTCATGTTCTCACCCGCCTGCTGAACCTTCTCGCTGTTCGGATACTGGAGAAGAAAGTCTTGGTAGTTGTTCTGGGACTCCTTAAGGGCGGAGAGATCCTGCGACTTACCTGTCATCCCGAGCCTCATGTATACATATCCGATCTGGTACAGCGCGTCGTCGCAGGCCGTGCTGTTGGGATATTTATCGAGCAGTTTCTGATACTCGGCTATCGCCTCTTGAGCCTTGCCCTGTTTTTCCTTTGCAAGCCCCAGATTGAACTGGGTGATGGGGGCGTGCTTGCTGTAGGGAGCAACCTTCAGGATCGCGAGATACATTTCCTCGGCCTTCTCCATTGAGGGAACCGTGGGGATGCCGAAGACCTTGACCTTGGCCCCCTTGAGGAAGGCATTGGCAATATTGATCTGATCGGCTACCGCCTCTTCGAAGTTGGGCGTCTGGGGATATTTTTGGAGGAGTCCTTGGTATTCCTTGAACGCGGAATCGAACTGCCCTTGTTGATTGAGTTGTTTTGCGAGCTTGAACTGCGCAACCGGCGCCTCCTTGCTCTTGGGATACTTCTTGGCGATGTAACGGTAAGTCTTGACGGCATTCTCCGTGTCACCAGCGTCAACAAAGGCATCGGCTGCGGCGAGTTGCTCGGAACTCAGTCCGTTGGGTACGAAGTTATTGGTAATGGGCTGGGATTTGACCAAACCTTCCGACTCTGCAAACAGGGAGGAGCAACCGAGCAAAAGAAGCAATGCGTTCATGAGAACGGTAACCGCTCTCTTCAGAAAATAAACTGGTCCGATATCACTCATCCGAGTCCAAGACGCTAGGGAAGGATGCCATCCAGCGTCAAGAAAGGGCAACAACCCGTGACCCGAAGGGTGGAAAGCTTTTTATTTTTCAAAATCCCTCCCTAATGCTCACCCGATCGGCTAAACTATCGGAACAGATCATGAAAACTGCAAAAAAACCGCAAAAACAGCCCTTGCGCAGAAAGATCATCGATGCCGTTATCTCCCACCTCGAAAGGGAAGGAAAAGCGCCCGTCTCGGTGCATCGTCTTTGCAAGGATTTAGCCATCACGGAAAAGGAGTTTTATGATGCATTCCCCTCTCTAGCCTCTGTAGAAAAGTCGTTCTGGGAAGAATGGATCGGCTCGATCATCTCAGCCATCCGGAAGGGTAAGGAGTGGCCCGCATTCACCCCCAAGGAACAGTATCTTGCCTTTCTTTACTCTTTTTCTGCTGAGGCCATGAACAAGCGTTCCCTTCTCGAACAGCGCTTCGGCAAGTTGACCCTGCTCTGCAGTCCCTCCTCTCTGGATGGTCTGAAGCGGACATTCAAGGATTTTGCGGATGAAACTATCAAGCGGGGAATGGACAACGGGGAGATCGCCTGCCGTGGCCCCCTCGGCAATCTTTACCCGGAGGTTCTGTATATCCATTGGCGTACCGTTCTGGAGTTCTATCTCAAGGATGAAAGCCAAGGCTTCGAGCGGACGGACGCCTTCATTGAGAAGACCGTGGAGTTTGCTTTCGACCTTCTGCATACACAGGCATTCGACTCCGCCGCCGATCTGATCCGCTTCCTGCTCCCTCAAATCGCCCGCATGGGCAGGGAGTGATTTTGAAAAAAAGAGTTTCCCCGCCCCCGGAAAAAACCTCGCCGAAAAGCCGGAAGAAGCCGGCGCAGGAATCCATCCTCAGCACCCCGATCACCAGAATGGCGGCCCTTGGAGGAACCGGCGCCAGGGTCGGGATCAACTACCTGAAATACTACGGCAAGCGCGCCGTTTCGGGAGCGGCCGACTCGCCCAAAAGCCAGGCCCATGCCCTCGAACGGGATGAGCGCAATGCCGAGATCATCTACGAAACCTTCAGCAAACTCAAAGGGGGCCCCCTGAAGCTGGCCCAGATGCTCAGTATCGATAAAAACCTTTTGCCTCCGGCCTACGCACGGCAGTTCGTCAACGCCCAGTATTCCGTTCCTCCCCTCTCCTACCCGCTGGTCGTGCGCACGTTCCGACGCGATTTCGGGAAGGAGCCACTGGAACTCTTCGACACCTTTGACCGTGAGGCCTCCCACGGAGCATCAATCGGGCAGGTTCACAAAGCCACGCGTAGCGGCAGGCAGTTTGCCGTCAAAGTGCAGTATCCGGGGGTTGCGGAGAGTCTCACAAGCGATCTGCGGATCGTGAAACCGATCGCGCTCCGTATTCTTGGCCTTCGCGAAAGTGACGTGGAGCAGTATTTTCGGGAAGTCGAGACCCGCCTCCTCGAAGAGACCGACTACACGCTGGAACTCGAGCGGTCCGTACACCTCTCACGCGCCTCCGACCACCTGCCCAACGTCGGATTCCCTCGATATTACCCGGAACTCTCTTCGCCTCACATTCTCACCATGGAATGGATCGACGGAACCCCGCTGGATCAGTTCGCCGATAGCGATGCAACCCAACAGGAACGTGATGCGATCGGTCAGGCACTCTGGGATTTTTATGCCCACCAAGTTCATGACCTGAATCTCTTTCACGCAGATCCCCATCCGGGAAACTTTCTGGTGTGCGGGGAGAAGCTCCTAGTCCTCGACTTCGGATGCACCAAGCGAATCACCCGTGATTTCTACAGGAAACAGTTCCGCTTCCTTGATCCCGCACTCCCTGGAAGCCCCGGCCTTCTTGAGGAGGCGCTCCGTGATCTCGATGTGATCATCCCAAGCGACACCGAAAAAGAGATCTCCCAGATCATGGAACTCTGCAGCACGTGGCTTGACCTTCTTGCCCTTCCCTTCCGTTCCGGAAGTTTCGACTTCGGAGATCCCATCTTCCTGAAGTCGATCTATGACCTTGGAGAGGAGAACAGGAAGGCAAACAACCTGAAGTCCATGAAAGGACAGCGCGGTTCTCCGGACACCATCTATGTCAACAGGGCCTTCTTCGGTCTCTACAGCCTTCTGGGAAGGCTAAGATCACAAGTCACAGTCAAACTGCCGGACTGGCTGAAAAAAGCCTAAGGAAAGGGAGTTACCCTTATCGGAAGAGCCCTCCGGCGTTAGCATTTATTTGGCTCCAGGGAAAATCATCGGTTCCTGAGCGACATCGGGATTATCGAAATGCCGACCCTCAACCCTCCATTGATCAATCTTATATTGGGGGCTTTTGGGATCGATAGGATCACTTTTCGGAATCGTGAATGGGACAATAGGAACTCCCTTTTTCAGGGCAAAGAGAGGATAGCGCAGAAGAATAAACGGGGTCTTGAGTTCATCACCCTTCTGATACTGCTTTCCTTGATTTGACTGCCACTGCCACTCGGAGGGCTCGTAAGGTGCAGGAGGATTTTTTTCCTCAATCATGAGACCACATCCGAATCCCCCCTCTCCCATCGAGATAAACATCTCAACAGGGTATTTCCTACCAGCCTGCACGTTGAACCATTTTCCAATGTCATGACCATGATATCCCTTACCCTTGTTTTTATCATAATTGGGATCGTTATTAACAAACTCAAAGGATTTACCATTAATCATGGGTGAGTCGTCATACGTTGATAGCAACACGTTATTGCCATCAAACCGAACAGCCATCAAACCACCCCCACCCTTGATAAAGCATCGGAACCGAATCGTGCAATCCCGTGGAGCCGAGACGGTTCCCTTGTAATGAATCAGGATGTGCGTCGGCTTGACCTCATTCTCGACCCCGAATGCCTTTACCGCATCCTTGGCAGAAGATAGCGGAATGGACCACTGATACGCGATCATGGGGTCCTGCGATCGGTAATACTGAAGCAGAATCTTCTCATCCCACCCCCCGCCCAGGAAACTGTTGATGACTTTTGCCTGGTTCACAACGCTTGGTGAAAGGAGGGCGTACTTGGTAGGATCTTTCATGACACTTCCTTTAAATGACTCTTTTTGAAAAGAATCCATTCCATCCAGCTGATGGGGATTTTTCCAGAGACCATCATCCTTGATATCGGTCTCCTGCCGATCCTTGGTCTGCTTGAGGTCATAGAGTCGTCCGACTAGGCCATCATTGAGACCTGTTCCCTTGAATCCAAAAGCGGTAAGCCCCTTCAGGGGCATGGATGCCATTCCGGCAACACCACCACCCGCTCCACTTCCAAGACCGGATCCACCCATCCCGCTCATCACTGAAGCCATCACATCAGGCCCCGTTGAGGAGTTCATGTCCATGGAGGGAAGTGCGATGGACGTGTTTGCAGCCGTTGAGGCAATCCGCTTGGTGATACTCGGAGCGGAGGCGGCGATTTTCTTGGAAGCTTTTACCTTGTGCTCCACGGCACCCGCAGAACTCGGCGGAGGGGCGGTAAACTTGAGCTTTTCCTTTCTGCCCTGAACAACCTGAACGACCAGAACGGTTCCTCCCGCAATCAAGAGGAGATGGATGATGATGCTGAGTAACAGAAAGCTACCGCTCCATGCCATCCAACGCTGCCAGAGCGTCAACTTGATCGGGTGCGTACCAGTTGGCGCAACGTGCTGGTGATGATCTGGGTGAGGCATGCGTCCAGGGATAGAAGGATCAGTCCTCGTTCACGTTGAAGGTGACATTCGAGATCTTCGCGGCTGCCAGCGCGTTGAGGACATCAATAGTGCGACTGTACTTCGCATGGGCATCACTCACGATCGTCACGACAGCCGGTTGCTTGGCACTGTCGGCATTCTCCTTGAGGCGCATGAGTGTGGCACGGAGTTGTGGCAGGTCGGAACTCTCGGGTGTGTCGAAAGGTTCATCATTGAGCGACACCTCACCCTCGTCGGATATTCCAATAATGGTTTCGTCGTTGAACTCTGCCGCAGGTGAGGCCTCCGCACTTCCGGGTAGTTTGGTCGAGAGTTCGTTCTCAACTTTCACCGCACCCGCCATCACCATGAAGAAGAGCATGATGACGAAAACCACGTCGATCATCGGAGCGATCTGGAACCCCAATGTCCCCTCGTCTTCCTGGGTGAATGGTTTCATCGGGCAAGCGGGGAATCAGTCGTGGTTCACCGATGAGAAGGAGATGTCGGAAATTCCAACTTCTGCGGCGGCGTTCATTGCCTGGGAAACAAAGAGAGCCGGAACGTCACGGTCCCCCCGAATCACCAAGCGAAACTCCATGTTCTGACCGGGTTTTTCCGCGGCGGTCTTTTCACCAAGAGCCTTTGCAGCCTTGAGCGGCTCCACGAAATCAGTGGCCTTGGAGTAGAGGTGATCCTGGAAGTTGAAGGTGGCTGCATTGGCGACAGGATCCCATCGGACATTCACGATTGCCTCCGCGCGCGAGTCATCCTTCTTTGTGGCCTCCGCGGCAATGGGAAGCTTGATGGTCTTGTCAATGTTGAGAACCTGCGCCGAAGTGATGACCATGAAAAAAATCAGGATGACCAGCAGGACATCCACCATGGGAGCTATCTGAAAATCAGGTTCCCCCTTCTCTAGACCACCTCCTCCTCCGGCCATGGCTCGTAGTGTTGGCGTAAGGGACTACGCGGTCTCTTCCCCGGACACTTCAACCCCTACCTGTTCTTGGACGAGCCAGTTGGGGATATTGGCGTAGATCTCCTCGCCGCTGATGTGTACCCCCTCCAGAGACTCATAGGGCATCTTCCGGAAGAGTTGGTTGATGATGTCCTGAATGTGGTGCATCGCGATGGTTGATCGGCTACGCAGGAAGTAGAACATGCCGAATGCTGGAATCGCGATCACGAGACCGCTCGCTGTCGCCACGAGAACCTCGCCAATGGCACCGGAGAGGCTGGAGGGATCACCGATTCCGGAGGATCCCAAAGTGCTAAAGGCCTTGATCATTCCTGTGACGGTTCCAAGCAATCCAATCATGGGCGTGACCACGCCGATGACCGAGAGATAGTTGATCTGCGCGCTCATCGCCGCGCTTTCCTTGTGCATTTCCGAGATCATCCCTTCCTCCACCATCACCTTGCCGTCTCCAAGCAGGGAAATCCCGACGCGAAGGACATTGGTCAGGGGGGACTTGTTGTCTCGGCAGAATGTGTAGGCCCCCACGTAATCACCCTGCAGAAAGAGGCGCTTCACCTCGGCTTCCATGGCCGGAGGAGAGGTCTTCTTGATTGAGGTGTTCCTCACGCCGTCGGTGGAGAGATAGACGGTCAGGATCGACATGATGCCGATGGGCACCATCACCCAACCACCCTCGACCAAGGTCTCCAGCAGGGTTTTGTTGTGTCCGGCCTTCGGGTCCTTTTTCTCACCATCTGCGGCGGAAAGCAGGGCCATTCCAGAAACCAGAATGGCGATGAACAGGATGGGACGAATATTGAATCGGCGGTGCTTCATGATGGTCTGGGGTAAGATGAAGGTTACGGTTGCTGGGTTATGAATCAAGATTTGGAAATGGTTTCGGCTACCTTTTTTGCCTCCGGAACCAGTGGTGACAAAGGATACGACTCAATCAGGTCATTGAGCGACTCGGCGGCCCTCCTCTCGTCTTTCAATCCAATGTAAGCATGGGCGGCACCAAGAAGAGCAGAGGGCTGAAGTAGTGTGATGGAAGGATAGAAAACCTTGATTGTCAGAAAGGAACGCAACGCCCCGGGATAATCCTTTTTTAAAAGAAGAGCCCGACCCAAGGCGAGTTGCGCCAGCGCGCTTCCCTGACCCCCTCCAATCTTGGGTAACGATCCGGCACCGATAATCACCGCCTCCTTTTCGCCGGATGGAAGACTGGCAAAAAGGGTTCCTCCCCGGGAAAGAGAATCTGCTTCGGGAGACTTCAGCGATCCGATCTCACGGGCCAGGGCAGAAGCATCGGCATCGTTGCCAGATGCGGCTAGCGATAAAAGACGCAGACGGGCCATCTCGGGCCACCAGGAACCCGGAAGGTCCTTCAGTTCCGATTCCTTGGAGAGGTAGTCTCCCGTGAGAGCCAGAACTTCGGTGGTGTTTCCGGAGGAAGCTGCGGTAAGGGCCTTGGCAAGCTCGGGCGGCTCCGGAAAGGTAACCTTGGTGATCCTGGCCGGGGAAATACCCATTTCAATCGTACTCCCCTCTGGCGTGATGACCTTGACCATGATATTTGATCCGACACGGCGAAGCCCCTTGCTGTGAAATACTTGACCATCGGTGGTGGCAACCTCCTGCGCGTGGATTCGGGAAAGGGAAACGCAAAGCAACAGCATCAGCAAAAGAGGGCACTTCATGGCTTGGTGGGTGCGTTGGTGGAGAGAGGAACCGAAGACGTGTCCTTGAAAGTCGGTGCGGCGGGCAGGGACTCCAACTTTTTTTTGGCTTCTTCCGCACGTGGCGACTGGGCGAGGCGGGGTTTGGAGAGAAGTTCCCTCAAATGGGCTGCGGCGATCTCCGGCTTGCCGAGTTTCACAAAACCATCGGCTGTCTTGAGGTAGGCGCTGATGACCACATCTGTGTAGCGTTGGTAGGCAACGAATACCCTTTGATAGTACTGGGTTGCGGCCGCGGTATTACCCCTCTTCTCCTCAATTTCACCCAGCGCCATGAGTGCCTGGGCCGTGATCATGCCACGCCACTCCTTGTTGGCGGCGACCTCCTCGAAGACCTTCTTCGCATCGTCCAGTTTTCCCATCGCAAGGAGGGCCATGCCTTTCCCGTAGGTGACATTGCTCAACTTGGCCTCGGCAGCTGCCTTCTCTATCGCGTCATCATACCACCTGATGGCATCGGTCGGTTGGTTGCGTGCAAGGCTGAGATCACCCATTCCGCAATAGGCATACTCCAGCAGATCACTCTTGGGGAAAGAGCTGATCAGTTCCTTGAAATAGGCCTCGGCCTTTTCATTCTCGCCGCGCGATAGCGCAATCTCGCCGCATTCCGCGAGAAGCATGGCGCTTAGTTGGTCAGCTGGAAACTCCTTGTAGATCGAGGCCATCAGTTCCTTCTGGCGGTCGGGCTTCTTGGTGAAGCCGGCAAGTTGGGCCTGAGCGTATCGGAGGCGTGCCTTGGCAAGCGGCGAGTTACCCACGTTGGAGTCGTTTAGGTATTTCGCAAAATCCGCATCGGCATTGTACGGTGGAAGCGGTGCTATCGTCGGGCGGGGCATCGGCATTCCTTCCGAGCTATCGGGTTTTTCAGTGCCGCTGCTCGCACCGGCTTGAGTTGGGGACGGTTCGATGATCTTGGAGATCAGTGGCGCCTTGGCCCTCTTGGAACATGTCTGGGCAAGCTGCGCCAGCAACTGCTCCTCGGCATCCTTCCGCCTGCTCTCGATATTCTTCAAAATGGCGGCCGCAAGGTACTTCTTCGCCTCCTCGGATTTCCCTTCCTTGATTTTCGCCTTTGAGACCCAGTAAACAGCAGCCACTGCAGCCGGATGTTCCGGATGGCGATCGGAAAACTTCGTGAACATCTCGGAAATCTGATCCCATCTGCCAATCTTTTGGTACTGCTTGTTCGCCTCGAAGAGTGAGTATTTGAGCACGTCCTCTCCCTCGGCGGTGTCCACGGAGCGCTTGTATGCATCGGCTGACTCTGCGGGCATCTCCTTGGCAGCATAGGCATCTCCCTTGAGGGAGAAAACTTCGGCAGTCATCGCTCCTCCCATACGCTCGGCAAGCCACTCGTCACAGCGTTTGATCACCTCCTCGTATTTCGTGGCGGCCATGTAGCAGAGGGCAATGCGGTATCCGGCATCTCCGGAAAAGTCCCCCTTGGGATACTTCTTCATATACTCGTTAAATCCGTCCAGGGCCTTGGCATAATCACCCAACTGAAATGAGCAGAGGGCGGTGCGGTAACGGCACTCCTCGGAAAACTTTCCGTCGGGATACTTGTCAACGTACTTGCGATAGTTCTCGATTGCTTCCCTGTACTTGTCCCTCTTGCCGGATTCACCCCCCTGCGCGAACTCGGTATTGGCCAGCAGGAAGAGCATGTCAGCCGCGAGGGGCGAGGTCGTACCCTTTGCGAGCAGGGTCCCGAAGACAGTCTCGGCCTTCGTATAATCGGCAGCCTCCAGCAGGACTGCCCCCTTCAGATAGGCCGCTTGAGCGGCGTATTTTCCGTCAGGAAACTGACTAAGATATTTGTCGAGTGCCGCTGTGGCCTCATCGGGTCTGGCCAATGCGCAATACGAGGAACCGATGCTGAAAAGAGCATCCTCGCGGACCTTGGCATCTTTCGAGGTTTCCATGAGGCTTTCCCAAATGAGAATGGTCTCCCACTTCTGGTCAAGTTCATCATAGGCCTTGGCCTGACGGATCCGCACAGGAACCTCCGTGTCCGGGATTTTCTCAAAATCCATAAGCACCTTGGCCAACTGATCAACCTCGGAGCGAAGTATTCCATTCGCCGCGTTCACCTCCATGAAAGCCTTCGGATTGGTCTGCAGACTCGCCTTGTTGTCACTGATCTTCTTCTCAAGCATGGCGATACGCTCTTTCTGGAGATCAATCACCACCTGCTTGGGACGTACAATTGCGTACATTCGGAGAGCCTTCTTACGTTCTCCTTTTGCCAGCAGGGCGTCCCCGATACGAACCGACAGGACATCGAGTTGGAGCGGGTTGTCCACTAGACTGCCCGCTGCCTGAAGCTGATCGAGCAACTTGAGGGCCTCATCAAGATGGCCCAACTTGGACTCGATTTCCGCTATGGCCATTGCAGCCTGGACGGATTCATCATCCTTGATTCCGGCCGCTATCATGGGGCGTAACACTGCCTCAGCCTCGGTCGGTTTTCCTAACTCAGTAAGCATGGATGCTTGGACCATGCGGGCACGGTTGACAAACTCACCAGTTCCAGATGTAGCAACCGCCTTTCCGAGTGTCTGCTCAGCCTCAACCTTGCGTCCTGTCTGGATCTGGATCTGTGAAAGTGCGATAAGGGCTTTTGTCTTGTTTTTCCCCTCGGGAAACTCCTTCAGACACCTGCTGTAGTATTCTTCCGCTTTTGGTAGATTCTTCTGATTAAAATACGTGGATGCTAGGGTGAATAGGATTGTGTCCAACGCTTCCCCTGAAGGGCCCTGCGCCAGGAGTTTCTCAAAGTTACCAGCCGCCCTGTCGTAATCACCAGACTGGAAGGCTGAAGCTCCCGCCTTGAATAGTTCGTCTGGAGAGGCATCCGCTTGGGACTTCGCATCCTTAACGAATACAATCCCGACAAAAAAAATACTCAGTAAAAAACCCCGCATGGGGAGAATAAACTTCATCCTCCAGACAGGGCTGTTCTACATCAGCGTTGCGAGCTGTAAAAATGAATTAGGACTGCTTGGGAGAGGAAAGACCTAGTCCCAGCCATCCCACTCCGGCAAAGATCAGTTCGATACCGAGGAAGAGTCCGAGAATATAGAGTCCCGTGGCGGGCCACTGGGAAATGATCAAACCACCCAGAATAATGGAGATCACGGCACTGAAGAGAACCCAAGCGGCACCTTTGTGATGACGCATCTTGAAGGCAAGAACGGTTCGGAAAATCCCTCCGATCAGGATGGCCCACCCGAGAAAAAGCGTGAACGCGATCGCCGCATTAAAGGGATGAGCGATGAAGACGTATCCGGCAATCCCGTACGCGATGGCGACGATCGCGTACCACAGGTGACTCTTCCAGCTTCCAATGCTAAAAACCTTCATCAACTGGAAAGCGCAGCCGAACATCAGGATGAACCCGATGAACGTCGCCACAGCGGCCGTGGAGACAAACTGGTCACCCAAGGCAAAGAACCCGAGAAGGATCATGGCGGCACCGCCGGCGATCGACCAACCGCGGGAAACCTGGGGCAGAGGGAACTGGCTGATAGGGGAAGTGGTTGTATCCATAGGAAGGTTCTTATCCGATACCATTCACCCGCTGACAAGAGCAAATCAGCGATTTGGGACCGACGAGGGAAGCACCCCCCTCAACTTTTTTACTTTTCTACCTCTTTCTTTTTTTCAAACCACTTGAAGCAGACAGGAACGATGAAGACAGCTATCAGCGTGGAGGCAAGCATCCCACCCACGACAGTGGACCCAAGAATCTGCCGTGATACCCCCCCCGAGCCAGTGGCAATGACAAGAGGAACACATCCGAGAATGAATGCAAAGGCGGTCATCAGAATAGGGCGGATACGGACCTTGCAGGCCTCGAGCGCGGCATCAAGAACCGAGCTTCCCTTCTCCACTTCCTCTTTCGCGAATTCGACGATCAGAATAGCGTTCTTGGCAGCCAATCCGATCAGCATGATGAGACCGATCTGTGCATAGACATCATTGTCCATCTTGCGTAGGAAAAGCATCGCTAGGGCTCCGAAGACCGCGATCGGGGTACTGAAGAGAACAGCGGCTGGAAGCGACCAACTCTCATACTGGGCGGCCAGAATCAGGAAAACAAAGAGGAGTGAGAGTGCAAAGATTGCCGTGGCGGGGACGCCCTGCGCCGCAAGCTGCTCCTGGAACGACATTCCATAGTAATCGAATCCCATTCCGGCGGGCATGGTCTCCTTGAAGGTTTCCTCTAGGGCCTTCATCACCTGCCCCGTACTGACGCCTGGAGCGCTGTTGATATTAAGCTGGGCGCAATCATACATATTGAAGCGCATCACGAACTCGGGTCCTGACATCGGCTTGACCTGCAAAAGACTCGAAAGCGGAACCGGATCGCCCGTCTTGTTGCGTACATAGAACAGGGAAGCTCCCTTGGGATCGGTCCGGGCCGCCCCCTCCGCCTGCATGTAACAGAAGTACTGGAGATTGAAGCGGTTGAAGTAATTGATCGGGACACCGCCTAAAAAGGCCTGCAGCGTCTGATAGGCATCGCTCAGGCTGACTCCGTACATCATGCACATGGCCGGATCGATGACCATCGAGATCTGGGGAACAGAGGGGAGGTATGTGGTCGTCACCGAGCCGATCTCCGGACGCTTTTTAATAGCGGCCATGAATTTAGAAACATTAGTGGGGAGGAATGTCGGATCGGTGCCGACACGGTCCTCAAGGATGAATGTGGTTCCGCCGGCAGTACCCACGCCCGGAATAGCCGGCGGAGAGAAGGCGAAGTTGATCGCACCCGGAACCGACGCGATCTTTTGATTGATAGTCCGCAGGAGTTCGAAAGCGTTCTCACCGGGCTTGGTACGCTCATCCCAAGGTTTGAGAGTAATGAAATAGAACGCGCTGTAAGTGTTTTGCACACCGGAAAGAAGATTAAAGCCGACAATGGACGTCACGTGCTCCACTCCCGGGATATTTTTCATGATCGTGGCCACCTGTGATGAGAGGGCATCGGTCCTCTGCTGCGAGGAGGCGTTCGGAAGCTGTGAGAAAGCGTAGAGGTAGCCATTGTCTTCCTCGGGAACAAAGGAGCCCGGGAGTTTGGATCCGAAGAAACCGGATAGCGCCAACATTCCGAGAAGAAGGAGAGCGGCAATAATGGTCTTGCGCATCAGGAAGCGACAGGCACCCAGATATTTGTTGCGTCCCGCATCAAAGACCGTGTTAAAGGCACGGTAAAAAGCTCCCAAGGGGCCCTTGACCTCGGCCCTTGGACGCAGAAGCAGAGCGGAAAGAGCCGGACTGAGACTTAGCGCATTGAATGTCGAGATGATGACCGAGATCGAGATGGTGAGAGCGAACTGCTTGTAAAGTCCACCGGTGATGCCGGGAAGAAAGACCGTCGGGATGAAAACAGCGGAGAGAATGAGTGCCGTGGCCACCAAGGGACCGGTCACCTGCTCCATCGCCTTGGCTGCGGCCTCCTTGGGTGAAAGCCCCTCCTCGATGTGCTTCTCAACAGCCTCCACGACGACAATGGCATCGTCCACGACCAATCCGATCGCCAGCACAAGGCCGAAGAGCGAGAGTGTGTTCAACGAGAAGCCGAAAAGCGGGAAGAGTGCGAAGGTTCCAACCAGGGAGACAGGAACCGCCAGTGCGGGAATCAATGTCGCCCTCCAGTTCTGCAGGAAAATGAAGACCACAATCAGCACGAGAATCATCGCCTCCACGAGGGTTTTCACGATCTCATCCATGCTGGCAGAGACGGCAAGCGTCGTGTCGAGCGCGATGTTCATCTTGAGACCCGCAGGAAACTGAGAGACGTAGGAATTCATCAGCTTCCTGGCCTTTTCAGCGACCTGAAGGGCATTGCTTCCTGGGAGCTGATAGACGGCGACAATGGTCGATGGATGGCCGTTAAAACGACCGGCAAGATTGTAGGTCTGGGCGCCGAGTTCGACCCGGCCGATATCCTTGACCCTCACGACCGAGCCATTCCGATTAACTCGGATAACGATATTGGCAAACTGCTCCTCGGTGATCAGGCGACCTGGGGCGCGAACCGTATAGGTCATCTGCTGACCCGAAGGAACAGGTTCAGCACCGGTTTGGCCGGAGGGGTTTACCGTGTTCTGCTGGTTGACAGCATTAAAGACGTCCTGGCTGGTGATGTTGAAGTTGGCGAGTTTTGCAGGATCCAGCCAGATCCGCATCGCGTATTGCCCCGCTCCGAAGACAGTCACGCTGGCCACACCGGTCTGACGGGTGAGCGGATTGACGATATTAACGTAAGCGTAATTCGCCAGGAACACGGAATCGTAGCGATCATCATCCGTGTAGAGGGCAAAACAGATCAGGGGGGTTGGCGAGGTTTTCACCACGCTGATTCCTTGATTCACAACCTGCTGCGGAAGCTGGGACTGCGCCTGCGTTTGCCGGATCTGGGTCAGCACCTGATCCGTGGTCGGGTCGGTACCGACATCAAAGATGACGTTGAGCTGGCTCTGTCCCGAACTGGAGTTCAGGGAATACATGTACTCCATGTTGTCGACGCCGTTAACCTGCTGTTCGATCGGCGTGGCGACTGCCTGCTTCACGGTCACAGAATCAGCCCCAGGGTAGGATGCGGTGACCTGAATCTGCGGGGGGACGATATTCGGGAATTGCGATATGGGGAGCGTGAGCAGAGAGACAACACCGATGATCACCGTGAGAATCGCGATGACCATGGCCACGATCGGCCGATTGATGAAGAACTTTGCCATGACGGTATCTTTTTTGGGCTAGGCAGCCGCGTTCACTTCGTCGGTGTCGGGGAGGCTGCTGGAATCTTCATGGTCGAACCATTCTCCCCGGTCGTGGTTGAAGCAGAAGCCGATGATGATGCGGGCAACGGTATCACCGTACATCCGTCAACGACCTTTTGGATTCCCTGAACGACAATCTGTTCACCCTCAGAGACACCGGAGAGAATGACGACCTCGCTGCGGGTAGAAATCCCCACATTGACATTACGGATCGAAACCTTGTTGTCCGCCCCGACCACGGCAAGTTGGTGCAGATTCTGGATCGTTATAAGTGCGTCCAAGGGAACTACAATGGCATTCTTTTGTACTCCTATCGTGGTCTGAACACGGGCAAAGAGCCCCGGACGAAGCAATGTCCCCGGATTCGGGAAGGTTCCCTCGACCGTAATGGCACCGGTCACGGTGCTGATCTGATTGTTGGCCGCACGGAATACCCCCTTCTGCGGGTAAACCGTACCGTCGGAAAGGAGTATCCTCATCCCCTCGCTTTCATCCCTTTTCTGGTTCTCGGCTGCCTGTGAGGGATCCTTGAGGCTTTGGCTGATGAGCCCCAAGTAATCATCCTGCCCCACCTGAAAGACAACCTTGATCGGATCGATAGCAACCACCGTTGTCAGGGGTTCTGGGGAAGAAGCGCTGACATACGTCCCCACCTCGTAGTTAGCCAATCCGGAAAGACCGTCAATCGGCGCCACAATCTTGGTAAAATCGAGATTGACCTGCGCGGCTTGCGCGGCCGCTAGTTTTGCGGCGACTTGCGCGGCGGCGGCCTCGTAACCCTGCTGCTGATCCTGGAACTCCTGAACGCTGATCACCTTTCCGGCAAGCAGGTTCTGGGCACGCACAAAATTCTGCTGCAGTTTCGTCTCATTCGCCTGAGCCGTAGCCAGATCCGCCTTGGCTTGGTCCAGAGCAGCCTGATAAGGGGCAGGATCGATCTGGAACAGTGGCTCACCCTGCTTAACGACACTTCCCTCGGTGTAGTAGCGCTGGATGATGTTTCCGGCGACATTTGGCTTCACCAAGGCGGTGACCGTGCCCTGCAGATTGCCAATCCACTCCTTGTGATTGGGCATGTCTTTTTGGATCACGGTCCCAAGCGTTACCGGAACCGGTGGACGTGGGGGCGCAGGAGCGGGCGCCTTCTTGCATGCAAACAGTGAGAAGAGTACCAGCCCCGCGATCATCGGGAGCAAATTGCGGCATGAGGAGATATTCACAGGCGTCTTGTCTAACAGATCACTCCGATCCATGGCGAGGGGGATTAGGCAACGACGCTAAGAACGGGCGAGCCAACGGCAGCGGGGGGAACATCCCGTTAACTCTATCCGCTTCGAAACTGCAACTGCGCGTCGGTAGAGGGAACTTCCAAACGCGACTTTACCGCAAATGGATAAATTAGTAGAGCGAAGGCGCCAACTAGGGAAAGTTGAGCCCAGATCGGAAAGGGGGCCCCCGACCGGGGAGTTACCACCTCGGCCAAGATCAGCAATCCAACAATATAGGCCAACCACCAGAACCCGTGGCGAAGGTCCATGATCCGTCCCCTCCCCCATTCCACCGCCAGATAGAGAAGGACGGGAAGGAGGATGGCGGCCGAGGCCCCTTCCAGGGCGGGCCTCCCGCACCAAACAGTTGCCCAACTGGCAAAGACGAAAGCCACCCGGCACCAGACCGGCGCCCAAATCAGCCGGAAGGGCCTCCGCATGCCTGGTAATTGATGGCGCAGGGCCATCAGACTGACCGGCCCCATGGCCAGTGCCAGCACAAGGGTCGCGCTCAGGAAACTCACGAGCTTTTGCCAACTCGGGCCCCCGAAGAGCATCGCGATTCCGATCACAAGACTGCTGCAAAGCGCGACCCACGGGACGGCCTTGCGATTGAGTCGTTCAAAGACATGCGGCAGCAGACCGCAGCGCCCCATCATCCAGCTCACGCGACCGGAGACCCCCATGTAGGCCATGGCCGTGGCGCTGGGTGAGACCGCCGCGTCGACGAGAAGCACATTCGCCACCCAGATCAATCCGCCGCCCAGGGCGATCGCGACCAATGGGCCGCCGTGTGCAGTCAGGTTCAGGTAATTCCATCCCGCCGCGAGCTGCTCAGGCGAAACGGCCACAAGGAAAGCCAACTGCAGGACAAGATAGATAAGCAGACAGATACCGAGACCCAGGGCCATAGCGAGAGGAACATCCCTCTGCGGGTTCTTCGTCTCCCCCGCCAGATCCATGGCTGTACGGAAACCCATCAGACTGAAAAGCACGCCCCCCGTGCTGACAGCGGTTAAAATTCCCCCATCCAGACTCCCTGCCCCCGGCAGAGCTACCGAAAGATTGCCCCAGTGGGCTCCACTCATCATGAGAGTGACGGAGACCAGCAAGGGCACGACCAGTTTCCAAACCGTCAACCCGTCAATCCAGCGCGCAAGAATCCCCACCCCCGACAAGTTGATCCAAGCTAGGATCACTAGCAGGATCATGGCCAACGCCATCCCCCAAGTACTCAGAATCTGCCCTTGCCCGCCATCCAGGGTTAGCCAGGGAAAACTGCTCGCCAGATATTGGAAGATCGCCATGACCTCGATCGTGGGAAGGGAAACATACGCGATCCAGACACACCATCCACCGATGAATCCCGACATCCGGCCATGGGTGAGTAGCGGAATTTGCGCCAGGGCTCCCGAACTGCTTACCAAGGCTCCGAGCTCCGCATAGACCAAAGCGATGGCAAAGGCGATCGTACCACCGATGAGCCAAGCAATCAGGCTTCCCGGTCCCGCCGACTTCGCGCAGTAGAAGGGGGCAAAGAGCCAACCCGATCCGATCGTGCCGGTGACAACGGCAAGAGTGAGACTTCGAAGACCCAATTGACGGCTCAGGCCGGTATTTTGGAGATTGGAATCAGCCATTTCGGAGGGCCGGGTCGCTGGGATTGTCCCAACTGGCAGAAAAAGGGACGCAGAGCCACGGAGCCACAGAGTTACAAAAAATAAAATTATAATACCTACTTACAGGCAACATACATCAATTTATTAAAAATATTCTATCTCATTTATTTTACATGAAATAAGACCTTCTTTTATAAGTAATTTTGTGAATAGATTCAGTCCGCGCTTCTCCTCATCCCCAAGGTCGTATCGGATCCACTCGCTCAAATAGTGTCGTGCAAAATCCGGATCCGGGGTCTGGGAGGCGATCACGGAAAGATTCCTCAGTCCTGAATCCTTTGCACTCCGGAGGAGCGCAGATAACTCTTTTTTATTCGTATTTTCTTTTGCAAGTGACCACATTGCAAATACAAATGGAAGTCCTGTATGTCGATACCACTCTCCTCCCAAGTCTAGAAAGTGAATGTTTTTAGATGTCCGTTTTCTACATGAGATAGCAGGATCACCGATCAAAAGCGTTGGCACACCCTCCTCCATGGATTTTGACTTTCCATCCTTTAAACGGACATATTTTGGCGAAATTCCATAAAATTCACTCAGAAGGATCTGCAAGAGGGCGTTGGAAGTGCGGGAAGAGGGGTCCA
>Ga0114958_10001441_pt1 | contig 18779 bp, 17 predicted proteins | sample C_130208_EF_Meta_FD_89577 | JGI IMG/M metagenome (GOLD analysis project Ga0114958, IMG submission 89577) | Freshwater microbial communities from Lake Croche, Canada to study carbon cycling - C_130208_EF_MetaG | ecosystem: Environmental > Aquatic > Freshwater > Lake | place: Lake Croche, Canada...
ACGATGCGGCAGCCGTAGCTGCGGCCCTGCGTCACAAATACCCAAGCATCATTGAACCTAAAAAAAGCGATATTTGCTACGCTACGCAAAATCGGCAAGATGCCGTGAAGGTGATGGCACCCGAGTCAGATCTTGTTTTGGTGGTGGGTAGCGCCAACAGCTCAAATTCAAATCGTCTGCGCGAAGTGGCCGAACGTAAAGGAATTCCCGCCTATCTGATCGATGGCGCAGAGTCGATTGATCCGGCTTGGTTAGTTGGGCGCAGCCGTATCGGGATTACAGCGGGCGCGTCTGCGCCTGAATTACTGGTGCAGCAAGTTGTTGAGCGCCTTAAAACCCTGGGCGCGATCTCGGTGCGCACCATGCAAGGCTTGCACGAAAATGTTTCATTTCCCTTGCCTAAAGGCTTGTCACGAAAGGTCGCTGAGTAAGCAAGAAACGTAAATCAAATGCCCCAGCCTTTTGTTTCTTTGACCGCAAAACAAGTGATGCAAGACGCACCGGTCATCCCGGTCATCGTGTTGCATGATGTGGCGCAAGCCGTGCCGCTTGCCCGTGCCCTTGTGGCAGGTGGCATCCGAATGCTCGAGATCACCTTGCGTACAGCTGTCGCACTTGACTGTATGCGGGCGATTTGCGCTGAGGTGCCTGAAGCAATTGTGGGGGCGGGCACAGTCTGCAATGCGCGCGATGTTGACGCTTGTCTTGAAGCGGGTGCGCGTTTTGCCGTGAGCCCCGGGTATACCTCGCAGTTGGGCCTTGCCTGTCAAAAGCGTGGCTTGCCATTATTGCCTGGTGTTGCAACCGCTAGCGAAATCATGCACGCTCAAAATGATGGTTATACCGATCTAAAATTTTTTCCGGCGCTGCAGGCAGGAGGTGTGGCGATGCTCAAAGCTTTATACGGGCCTTTTTCACAGATTCAATTTTGTCCAACGGGTGGGATCACTGCACAGAATGCGGGCGATTTTCTAGCCCTACCGAATGTGGTCTGCGTTGGGGGGTCGTGGTTGGTGCCGGCAGAGGCTTTGGCCCAGGGTGATTTCACGCGTATCGAAACCTTGGCACGCCAGGCGGCGCAGCTTGTCTCAACCAACGGCTAAGACGTCTTGCGCGGTGGGTAAGCACGCCACAGCACCCCAGTTTTGTACCGCTAAAGAGGCTGCAGTATTGGCGTAGCGGGCTGCGGCGACTAAGTCATCACCCAACGACAGACGGGCAAGAATATTGCCGCAAAAACAGTCGCCTGCGCCTGTTGCGTCGACCAGATCGACGCAATTGCCAGGTATCAAGACTGAATCAAACTGCGGCTTTCCGGGCTTGCCACTGAGTGACGGGCGTTGCTCACTCACTAAGGCACCTTGTGCTCCAAGTTTGAGCACGACACGTGGTGCCCCCTGATCATGCGACCAGCTTACGATTGCCTCGGGATCGGTTAAGCCAGTGAGTGTAGCCATATCTTCGAAGCTTGGTAAAAACAAATCGCAGCGACTGACTGTATTGGCGATATGAATGCGCGCACGCTCAATCGACCAAAGTTTAAGCCTGAGGTTTGAATCAAAGGACACCTTCGTGCGCGAGCGGCGAGCGATGTCGAGCGCAGCAAAAACAGTATTGCAGGCTTGTTCTGAAATGGCCAGCGAGATACCCGATACATGCAGCCATTTGGCGCGACCGATGATTGCAGCGGGCGTGCCTGATAACCAGTTGACGTTCATTTTGCTCGCGGCCGAATCTGCCCGCCGGTAGCTAAAGGCGTGGCCGTTTGGGCCATGGGTTACAAAATAAATGCCTGTGGGCGCATGCGCATCTACTTCGAGACCTTCTGTGTTGACGCCTTCAGTTTGCCAAAGTTGACGCAGTTGCTCTGCGAACAGGTCATCTCCTAAGCGGGTGAGATAGGCAGTGCGTACCCCTGCGCGTGCGGCTGCAATCGTGGCATTGCTGGTATCACCGCCAAAGCCTTGCAAATATTGAGGTTGTTGCGGCGAGGTTTGATTGAACTCAACCATGGCCTCACCCAGTGCAACCACCTCAATATTTTTTTCGAAACGAGTCGTACTCAAGTTCATTTTGGTTGCAGCAGTAGACCATCCTGATAAAAGCGTGCGACCTCATTAAACAGACTAAAGCGCTTGACTTCGTTCATGATGCCATGTGTGCCTTCACTGAGCATCACGAGTTTCTTGTTAGGTGAGTTGGTCAGTAGCGGAAATAAAGTTTCTGCCATGTAAGGTGGCGTATCTGCATCCCATTCAGCCAATATTAACAACGTGGGTACTGTGAGTAATTTAGGATCAAACGCCGGCTTGCCAGCGCTCCAGAACAAACGGCTGTCGAGCACGCTGCCGTTTGGCGCGCGAACATACTTTGGATTGGCCTGGGCACCCACGGGATCCGACGCAAAGGTAGCCTCGGCCCAAGCGTCAAACCAAGCTTTGGGCTGAGGGTCTCGGCCGGGTTGTACACCGGTATTTTTGCGTTTAAAAGCGGCTTCAATTGTGACCGTTCGGTACGCGCCCAAGTCACCGCCAGAGTCTGTCAGAGACGCAGTTTTACGCAACCAAACCGGAGCATACAAGACCAGACGGTTCACTTTGTCAGCGTGGCGTGTCGTGTACAACGCAGTAATGGCGGTGCCCCAAGAGTGACCAAGCACATTAATTTTTTCAACCCCGCGGCGTTTGCGTACAAAGTCTGCTGCAGCGGCGTAATCGCGTGCGGCAATGTCTGTGTCGGCAATTGGTTTGTTTTGCATAGGCGGTTGATCCATTGCGGCGGGCCGTGTTGACTTGCCGTAGCCGCGTATATCAACCATGTACACATCAAAGCCTTGCTGCGCCAGCACGTCCATCCAAGATAAGCCATCTAGACGAAGATCAAAGCCCGTCTCTGACGGATAGGTTGCGCCATGCACAAATAAAACAACGTTATCTTTGTTGAAAGATGTTGTGCTCGCCAAGCGCTTGTTTCGGACATAGAGGTTGATGGCAGCGTCGCCGCTCGGCACCATAAACTCTTCGGTCACGAGTTGAGAATTAGCGGTGGCTGTGATGGAGGGTACGTTTGCTGCAGTCTGGGTGGCGCAACCGTTCAGCGCTAAGGCGGCGACTCCGAGGGTTGTTAAAGTGACGAATTGACGAAGTAATCGAAGCGGTAATAGCGCGGCCATGGGTAGTCTCCGGATGATCTGAGCTTAGAAAGTAGGGCAGCTCAATTTTGTTTGTGAGAACAGAGTACTAGAGCGGGCGCCCGCCTGCAAGAAGGCCGTTAAACCTTTTTGCATGCGAAAATCGACGTCAAGACAATTCACCACTCTCTGCAAGAGCAAAGCTACTCGTACATAAACATGAAACTTTGGGCGATTTCAGATTTGCATTTGGGCGTCATGGCAAACCGACAAGGGTTACGAGCCCTGCCGGCTTACCCAGGCGATTGGCTGATCTTGGCGGGTGATATCTGTGAGAGCACCGAGTTGCTCGTTGAGGCCTTCACGCTGTGTACTCAAAAATTTGCCAAAGTATTTTGGGTTCCGGGTAACCACGAACTTTGGCTGGTTGATCGGCGCCGAGAGTTCATGACGAGCCCAATGAAATACGCTGAGCTTGTGCAGGCAGCCAGGCGGCTGGGGGTGGTGACGCCTGAAGACCCGTGGGTGGTGTTTCCTCCCACGGGCGAGGTGATCGTGCCGTTGTTTACGTTGTATGACTATAGTTTTCGTCCTGACCATGTCTCTCGCGAAGGGGTGATTGCCTGGGCTGCTGAAATCGATAACGTGTGTTCGGATGAAGTTGCGATTAAGCCTGGCTCAATGAAGACGATGGATCACTGGAATGCAATGCTGTGTGATGCTGCCGAGGCGCGCTTTATGCGTGAGCTCGCCCCAGACGCGCGTACGATTTTGGTCAGTCATTTTCCGTTGCGTGAAGATCTAGTTCGTATCCCGCGCGTGCCGCGGTTTACTCCCTGGTGTGGCACGCGGCGCACCCAAGAGTGGCACGTGCGCTATCGCGCTGTTGTGGCGATTAGCGGACATTTGCACGTGCGTCACACCGATTGGCGTGACGGTGTAAGGTTTGAAGAAGTTTCGCTCGGGTATGCGCGTCAGTGGGATCCGGCTAAGGGACTGCAACATTACCTAAGATTGGTTTGTGGTGCTGGCGATTGATCAGGTGCGCAGCACGCATGCTCGTTTGACCAAAGTCATCCGTTAAATGACACAAATCATCACAAATCCTCGCAAAAGTGACTTCTTTATGATTTCGATGTGATCGAGGGTTGCATCCCATCAACATTTCTAAGTAACCTTTCGGCATATGCCGTCGTCTCTATTTTGAGGCCGCTCTCAGAATGGTGGCGCACCCTTTATTACCAAACTCTTGTCGAGGTTTTTATGTCATCTTCATACTCAGGTCTGTCCTGTTCTTGCTGTGCGGACATGTTGTCACCCACTCACAGCCGTCGTGATTTTTTACGTGGCGCTGCCGGCGTTGGCTTGGCTGCATTGTTGGCGCCCCAGCTGTCATTTGCCGCTTCTGGCAACTACGACGCGATGGTGTTGTCCTGTATTGATCCACGGTTTCAAAAGCTCGTGTTCGAGCGCGAAGCAAAAGAAGGTCTGACTGATAAGTACAGTGCGTTTACCGTTGCGGGTGCCTCAATTGGCGTGGTAGCGCCGGCCTTCAAAGCGTGGCAAGAAACCTTTTGGGAAAACCTCGCTGCTTCGATCCAGCTGCACAACATCAATAAAGTAATTGTTGTGAATCATCGCGATTGCGGCGCTGCAAAAATTGCTTACGGCGAAGCTGCCGTCGCGACGCCAGCCGCCGAAACTGAAACGCATAAAAACGCGTTGTTGATGTTTAAAGCAGAATTGGCCAAACGTCAGCCTAAGCTGGGTAGCCAATTAGGTTTGATGGCGCTTGATGGCAAAGTTGAGTTGTTTAGCTAACCTGCGGCCTTTCTAGGTAGGGGATCACTTTTTGGTGGTCATCCGTCGGTTTGTTGTGTAAAAAGCGCCCACCGTGAGCGAGGGTTTTAACCCTGATTCGCGCACGGTTCGCGCTTTTTTGATGAACTGTCGTTCGCTTTGGTCTCTCAGAACGTGTATAAAAACGTGTCGCAACAGACACGCAACGGTTTAGGAGACCTTCTTGAAAAACATTGCAAATCATTTCACCCGCCAACTGGCCACTTTTTGCGTCATGACAGCATGCGCCTTACCAGCTTTTGGCCAAACGCCTCCGCAACCCGGTGAGCCTAAACGCTTTCCTCAACTGACGCTTGAGCAGTTATCACCAGAGGTCAAACCTCTTGCAGAAGAGATCATCAAGATATCGACTTCAGGGATTGGTGGCCCTTACAACATCATGCTGCGCAGCCCTGTGTTTGCAGAGCGCATGAAACACCTGCTTGATTATTTACGTTTCAACACTTCGGTCTCGCGTCGTTTGAATGAATTCGCGATTTTGATTCACGGTAATTTATGGAAGTCGCAGGTTGAGTGGTCGGCGCATTACCCGATGGCCTTAAAAGCGGGTTTAGCCCAGGACGTTGCTGATGATTTAAAAAGTGGCATTCGGCCCCGTAACATGCAGCCTGATGAAGCGGTTGTCTATGACCTGTTTATGGAAATGAACAATACGCACGAAGTGAGTGACGCCACGTTTGCGCGTGCGAAAGAGATCTTAGGCGAGCAACAGTTGGTGGATCTGGTCGCGGTGAGCGGCACCTATGTCACGGTGGCAATGTTACTGGCCTTGGGTAAAGTGATGCCTCCTGAAGGAAAGCCTTTGCCGTATCCGCCTGCCAAGTGAGATGCTTCGCGTTCTTGTCACCCTAGTTTGGCGTAATCGCTTTCAATCCAGGCGTGGGCGCTGTTTGAGTTAAGCTTGAAATTAGGTGTAACTTTGATTTGCGCGAGCTCAGTGCCGTCTAGATCTGAGGCGCTTAAAAGAGCATGAGGGTCGTCTTCGTCTAAAACGATGTCTAAGGCCACAATGATCTGTTGATTATTTATGGTGACGGTTAACTTTTTGTGCAAAGTGGCCTCTAAGTGCTGTTCGTGACGACGGACCACCTCAGACGCGGTTTTAACCAGAGTATTGAAGGCGTTGATATCTAAAGGCTTAGGGTTTTTTTTGTCGCGCCCCATCGTCCAGGGGCCGATCAAGGCGGGTTCGGCTTGACCATCAGGCGTCATCTCAACGGCCCAACCATCGTCATCTTCATTTTTAATGACTCGCGCTGTCCAGCCTTTTTGCGCCCAAAGGCGAGGTTCGTGGATGACGGTGGCTTCTTGGGTTGGCTCTTCAGGTTCAGGCGCTGTGGTGTTGGAGTGTGTGTTCATTTCTCTATTTTAGGCGCATATTTTTTGGAGAATGTGTCATGGCGCCTAAACATCCTTGATTGAACCTTTGCTTTTGCACCGAGTCAGGGCACCAAGCTTAAAAACAAGTAGGCTGCAAAAACAACCAGATGCACAACGCCTTGCAACACTGTGGCGCGCCCGATTGCGATGGTCAGCAGGCTGAGAAGAAAGGTCAAGCCTAAAAATGTGATGCCAACATTGTCGATGCCAAGGCTCAACGGTAAATCAAAGACAATAGAAATGAGGGCGACGGCAGGGATGGTCAGCCCAATGCTAGCTAGCGCCGAACCAATCGATAGATTCAGGCTTGTCTGCAAGCGATTGGCCATTGCGGCACGGGTGGCAGCCACTCCTTCGGGTAGCAAGACTAACAGTGCGATGGCAATGCCGACGACCGAACGGGGCGCACCGACGCTATCGATTGCCGCTTCGATTGCGGGGCTTAGCGCCTTGGCAAGTAAAACCACCACCACCAACGAAATGAGTAGCAAGATCAGGCTGATGGCTGTTTTAGTATTTGACGGTGCAGGTGCATGGCTTTCGGGGTCAGCGAGTGCAGCCTCGTGTTGCGGTAAAAAATAGTCACGATGACGCACGGTTTGAATAAAAACAAAAGTGCCATACAAAACCAAAGACAACACACCCGCAAGCATCAATTGGCTGTTTGAAAAGGTTGGACCTGGCGTGGTTGTCGTGAAATTTGGCATAACTAGCGTGAGCACGGCCAGCGAAATTAAAACCGCAAGGCTTGAGTTCGTGCCTTCTACACGAAAGGACAAAATACGATGCCGCAAGCCACCTAAAAATATCGAGATGCCGATCACGCCATTCATCACGATCATGACCGCAGCAAACACTGAGTCACGCGCGATCAGGGCGCCATTACCCCCTGCCGATAACATGATCGAAACAATAAGTGCCACTTCGATAATCGTGACCGATATCGCCAAAACAAGCGTACCAAAAGGTTCGCCTGTTTTGTGCGCGATCACCTCAGCTTGATGCACGGCGTTGATCACAGCTGCAATTAAAAGCGCCGCCATCAAGAGAATTTGCCATAGTGCTTCAGGGTGAGGGATCATTGATGAACGCTTTTTTCGATTAAGTTAGGCTTGTATTGTAATCAATGCATCCAGACAAATAGCGCCTTTATGTCGTACCAAAAATGGATTAATGTCGACTCCTTCGATCTGGTCTGAGTGCGCCACTGCAAAATGCGATAGCGCTATCAGTGCATCGACCAAGGCCTGCTGATCATAGGGTGCTTGCCCACGCCAGCCCGCCAAAAGTTTTGAAGCACGAACCCGCTTGATTAATGCTAAGCCCGAGTCTTGCGAAAGAGGTGCTGAGGCAAAGGCAACATCTTTGAACAGTTCGACCGAAATGCCCCCTAGCCCAAACATCATCATTGGACCAAAGACAGGGTCTTGGTGTACGCCCAAAATAGTTTCTAGTCCAGCGCCTGCCATCTGTGACACCAATACGCCTTCGATCCGTGCGCGGGGCATGGCAGTCAGGGCGCGCTGGATCACCAAGTCGAACGCGTCGGCAACTTCTTGCTCGGTATTCAGATTTAATATGACGCCGCCAATCTCGGTTTTGTGTTGAATATCAGGGGAAAGAATTTTGACAACTACCGGCATCCCGAGTGTTTTTGCTGCTGAAACAGCCTCGTCGCGCGTCGCACAAATGTGCTCGTGCAACACTGGGATTCCATACTGGGCTAGTAGTTGTTTGGCTTGTGCTTCAGTTCTGGTTGGTTGAAGCTTCTGGGTTGTAGCTTGTTGAAGATGAATGGGGACTAAGCGCTTGCGGCGCTGCGCGATGGTGATGCAGGCATGGGCTGCAACGACGGCTCGGGTTGGATCCGTCATGACAATAAAACCATCGTTTTCAAGAGAAAGACGTACTGCATCATCCGAGGGGCCAACCAAAATCAGGCTGCGAGCTGGATATTTTTGCTTAAGCGCGATCAGCGCCAGTCGCATGGATTCAAAGCGCTTGGGTGCACAAGCACTTTGAGCCATGTATAAAAATAGAGTCGACCAATCGGTCTCAGTCAGGATGATTTCCATTGTACGCGTCGTACCATCTTTGACTGCAGTCACCTGCGCGGTGGTGTCCAACGGATTGCCAATTGGTGCAAACGGTAATAATTCGACCATTTTTTTGATGGCAGCCTGCGGCAGGTCGGGCAGCGTAATTGAGTGAGTTTCGGCCGCGTCGGCCATTAAAATTCCGATACCGCCCGAGACTGTCACGATCCCTGCTTGATCGTTCTGTGGCACCGGCAATTTCGAACAAAAATAGGCGACATCCAGCATCTCTTCGATCGTCTGTGCGCGCCAGGCTCCGCACTCTGCGAAGATCGCGTCATAAATCGCATCGTTGCCCGCTAACGAGCCTGTGTGCGTCGCTGCGGCGGCAATGCCAACCAACGACGTACCCACTTTCATGATGATCACAGGCTTATTGTTTTGCGCCGCTTTTAATAACGCAGCCCGCAAGCGATTGCCATCCTGACAGCCTTCAATCGCTGCACAGATCACCTTTGTGCCGGGGTCTTGTGCAAAGTAATCGATACACTCAGCGACATCAATATGGGCTTCATTACCCGTCGCCACGATACGACTGAGCCCCATGTTTCGTTGAATCGCAATCGAGTAGGCGCACGAGCCAAACGCACCGCTTTGTGTAGCGATCGAGATCGTACCAGTCGAGGGGGTGAGCGCTTCAAGTGCGGTTGAAAAGGTTGCAAAGAAGCGATTGACCACACCGACGACTCCTAGGCAATTTGGGCCAAGAAGTTTCATGCCATAGCGCTTGGCAGTGGCGACTAACTGCTTCTGCGCGAGCACTCCTTCGGGTCCGACCTCGGCAAAACCTGAACTGAACACTTGGACAACCTTTACACCTTTTTCGCCACACTCTTCAAGGGCCGCTTGGCAAGCCGGCGCGGGCAAGATGATAATGGCTTGATCGACTGGGCCTGGAATATCTTTAATTGAGGCAAACGCAGGATAGCCTTGGATCTCGGCATTACGACTATTAACGGGATACACCTTGCCCTGAAAGCCGCCATCGCGCAAAAAGCGAATGGGTCTGCCACCTAATTTATTGGGATCAGACGAGGCGCCTAAGATTGCGACCGTTTGAGGTTCAAACAGTCCGTGTAATGGGTGAGCGTCAGCGGTCGTTGTCATAAAGTGTAGATATGTCTTAAGGTTAGTGCGATGACTTACTGGGATTGCTTGGGCACTGGGCTTAAGCGTTGGGTTCAACTGGGTGACGTAACGCCTTGGCGTAAAAGAGCCGGTCCCCGTAACGATATTCATTGGTGATTAAACGTTGAGCCAAGCGCGCAGCAAGTGTTTCTTCGCTCATCCCCATGCCACCATGAAGCTGAATAGCAGCCTGTGCTGAAAAGCGCGCGGCCTCGCCCAGACAAAGTTTAAGTAAGGCAAGGCGTCGAGGTTGATCAGTGTCTGTTAGGGAATGACGTAGACACTCTTGCAGCATGCCTCGAGCTGACTCGTAACGTACATACATCTCAACGGTACGATGGCGCAGGGCTTGAAAGCTTGACAGCGTCACCTCAAACTGAGTGCGTGTTTTAAGGTATTGAATCGTTTGTTCAAGTAACGAGCCCATGGCTGACACCGTATCAACGGAGGTCGCCAGTAGCGCCATGTTTTGCGCTGCCGTAATCGCCGCAACGGCTTCAGGGCCCTGTATTAGGCACTGACGGTTCGGGACAGCAGTATTTTCAAAGGTAAGATCAACCGTTTGAACCCCATCGATTGAGCGGTAGTGCTTGGTCGGTGCTGGCAACTCTGCTGCGGCGACTAAAAAAATTAATGCCTCGTCGCTAGAAGTCTGTTTGGCAAAAATGAGATAGTGCGTCGCGTGCGCGCAGAGCATGGCGCCTTGCAAATTACCTTGTAATGAAAAACGATCGCCGCCTGAGTCACGTGTGGCGGTCAGCGCGCTTTGGCCCAGATCAGGCTGGGTTGTACTCAAAGTTGAAATCGCGTAGGTTCCGTCAGCAATGCCGGTTAACCATTGCCGACCACTAGATGACTGCTCAATCGCGGCAAGCAAAAGCGGGATGAGTGCACAACGCTCAAGTAGTGGTAAGGCAATCGCGTGTTGCCCTAGCCCGTCAATGATTGCAACGAGATCGTCCAGACTGCCACCCGCGCCGCCTTCCTGTTCTGAGATCAGCGTTGCCGCCCAGCCCATTTCCACAATCGAATCGATGTTGGTGGGTTGTTGTTTAGAATAGGCAGCAGCGAAACGTAGCGCAGAGTCAAAAACCGGGCCATCGACTAGCGCCTGAGTAGTAAAAGTCATTGGTCATTCTCCGAAAATTTCACGAGCAACAACATTGCGTTGCACCTCAGTCGTTCCGCCAGCAATCGTGCGACTTCTAAAGTACAAATAGTTATGCGCCCACAGTGCAGTATCGTCTTCTGTGCCATCCAAATGAATAAAGCGCGTCGCGACTTCAGGGCCCACTGCATCAATTGCCAGTTCTACGAGTTGTTGAGCGAGATCACTGCATTGCAATTTCAGTGCAGACGGCTTCATCCCTAAGGGTTGCTGCTGCATTAAGGCTTCGGTTGCGCTAGAGAGCATTTCACGTGCACCCAACAGCGCACCTTCAATGAGCAGTAAGCGATGCGAAAGGCTGCTGAGGTCTCGAGTGTTTGCATCTTTGCTAGTCTGTGCGTCGATCAAAAGCTTTGCGCGCTGCCACAACAGTGTTAAGCGCGATACGCTGGCCGGGGGGAGTCGTTCGCGGTCAAGCAAGTATTTTGCATAGCGCCACGCGCGGCCTTCTTCGCCAACCAGATGGCTATGATGCACACGGACATCCGTTAAAAACACTTCGTTGACATGGTGCCAACCATCGATGGTGCGGATGGGTCGAATTGAGATGCCCGGGGTATCTAAAGGAATCAAGATTAACGAGATCCCATCCTGCTTGCGCGTTTCTTTGGCCGTCCGCACAAGGGTGTACATCATATCGGCCTCATGGGCATGCGAGGTCCACATTTTTTGACCATTGATGACGTAGTGTTCGCCGTCACGCAAGGCACTTGTACGCAAAGACGCTAGGTCAGAGCCAGATCCGGGCTCTGAATAGCCTTGGCACCACCACTCAGAACCATCCAAGATTCTTGGCAAGAACCGCTGTTGTTGCGCTGGGGTGCCGAACTTCATGATGACAGGACCAATGTGTCCAATGCCATGGTGATATATAGGCGGGCAGTGCGATTGCGCCATGACTTCTTCAAAAATCAAGCGCTGTTTGACGTCCCAGCCAGTGCCGCCGTGTTCGACAGGCCAGCTCGGTGCTCCCCAGCCGCGTGCAAAGACCTTTTTTTGCCAAGCGCTGTATTGCTCTCGCCCGAGCTTGCCACCGTTCGCGACAACGGCTCGTACCTCGGGTGGACACTGCTCGTCAGCAAAGGCGAATAGTTCGCGGCGAAATGCTTCATAAAAAGCGTCATCTTTGAGTGTTGAGTTCATGGTGATATCAATGTTCGAAGGCTTTTGAGGAGGTAGATTACCGGCCCTTGTAGACCGGCGGCCGTTTTTCTTTAAACGCACGCTGAGCCTCAGCCGTATCCTCTGTTTTTGATAAGGCAACGGTTAGGTTTTGTTCAAAGCGGTAGCCTTCGCGGCGAGGCATCACAGCGGTGACTTGAGCCGCTTCTTTGGCATAGCGAAGTGCGATGGGCGCTTTACTTGCAATTTCACGCGCAAGATCCAGGGTGTAGGGCATCAAGTCTTCTGGCGGTAAGCTTGCTTCGATTAAGCCCAGTCTGTATAGCTCATCGGCTGAGACTTTCATCCCAGTAAAAAACATGCGCCGCGCTCGTGATTTACCAAAAACGCTCTGTAGCATGGCCGTACCGCCAGCTAAACCTACATTGATCTCGGTCATCGCAACGAACGCGGTGTTTGACGCAATCCAGATATCGCAGGTGGTCATCAAACCAAAGCCTGCACCAATTGCAGGGCCGTTCACCGCACAAATCACAGGCTTGTTGCACTCGACAATCGAGTTTCCGGTTTCGCGTACTAACCGATTGTGACGCCAGTAAGCGCCCTCCTGATCGCGTAATCCTGGACGTTCGTTCAGGTCTGCCCCTGCGGAAAATATTTTTCCGTGTCCAGTGAGCACGACGACTTTAACCGCTTCGTTGTCATTAAATCCGTCAAAGGTTTGAATCAACTCACTACGCATCTGAGCATTTTGCGCATTTGCAGGGGGTCGGTTGAGCGTGACGGTGGCAATGTTGTCAGCGATCGTAACGTTGATTGTTTCTAAGGTCATCGTGTATCTCCAAGTGTTTTTACTCAACCGTGATGCTTGCGCTTCCGGATTCGGTCAGTTGTTTTAATCGTGCACTTTCATTTTTCAAGAACGATTTAAATTGCTCTTGTGTTTTGTTTTCAATCACTAAACCTGTTTTTGCGATGATCCCGTGCACCTCGGGGTCGGCAATCGAAGCCTCGATCTCTTTAAAAATCGTGTTTTGCAATGGTTGCGACGTTGCACTGGGTACAAAAAAACCAAACCAGCCTCCAAACACCATGTCGACCCCAAGCTCTCGAAAGGTGGGTAGGTCGGGTGCGCTGGGGTGTCGTTGTGCAGACGCAATTGCGATTGCACGTAGCTTGCCGTTGCTGACATTGCCCAAGGCAGACGTGCCGTCAAAAATGCCATGCACCTGACCGCCTAGCAAATCGTTCATGGCCGGTGAAGTCCCTTTATAAGGGATGTGAGTAATTTGAATGCTGCTGGCTTTGGCAAACAGTTCAGCGGCAACATGAGGGCTCGAACCATTACCCGACGAGGCAAGTATGAGTGCGCCAGGTTTTTCTTGTGCCATTTTCAATAGCTCGGCCAGATTTTGATAGGGCAATTTGGCATTGATGACCAACATGTTCGAGGATGTGCCGATCAATAAAAGTGGCGTTAGTGAAGCTGGATCGTAGGGGAGGCTTTTGCGAAGAATAGGATTAGAAGTGAAGCCATAGCTGGTGAGTAAAATGGTGTACCCATCAGGTGCCGCACGGCTCACATGCTGCGTTCCGATGATGGTGCCGCCGCCTGCGCGATTATCAATAATGACGGTTTGCTCCCACTTACGCGAGAGTTTCATTGCGATGGCTCGGCCGAATACATCCGTGACACCGCCTGCAGTGTAGGGCACCACGATTGTCACTGGCTTGTCAGGGTACGCCGCACCATGCACTGAGGCCGACACGAGGCTCAAGCCGAATAGTCCAACGGCCAACGTGCGAGAGAGTGTTCTCATAAGCTTTCTCAGGTTTCGATTTCTTTGGCTATAACGGTGGGGTGCCCTCGTCAGTTCGCAGTCGCACGGGACTGATCGATAATTTTTTTCCACTTCGCTGACTCAGAGCGAATCAGCACATCCATCGCTTCGGGGCTACTGCCTTTTTCGGTTGCTCCGTTCTGAGCAAACTGTTCGTGTACAGCTGGTAGCTTCAGCACGATATTGATTTCCCGATTCAACCGGTCAATGATGGGCCTAGGCGTGCCGGCAGGTGCCGTGATGTAGTTGACAGGAGCCGCAGAAAAGCTAGGTAGGGTGTCGGCAATGGGCGGCAGGTCTGGCAGGATCGGGTTGCGCTCAAGCGTTGAAATTGCCAGCGCTTTCACGTTGTTAGCCTTAATTTGCGGCAGATAAACAGACACTGTGTCGATTGTCATCTGAATCGATCCGCCCAACACCTCAGTGATCGCAGCCCCTGAACCTTTATACGGAACATGCACGATATCGATACCCGCCATCGACTTAAAAAGTTCGCCTGCAAGGTGGCTTGACGAGCCGATCCCAGAACTTGCAAAGTTGATCGTGCCAGGCTGAGCTTTGGCCAGAGCGATTAATTCTGCAACCGAGTTCACAGGCAAGTTTTTGTTCACAACCAAAACGTTGCTGCCCTCAATCACTTGCGACACCGAGGCAAAACTATTTAGTGCGTCGTAGGGCATTTTGTCCATCAGATGCGGATTCGTCATCTGCTGACCCGGCGTGGCATACAACAAGGTATAACCGTCAGGTGCCGCATTGGCGACGATATTGGCACCGAGAGTGCCACCTGCGCCCGGTTTGTAGTCAATAATGATGGGTTGTCCGAGTCGTTGCGCAAGGGGTTCGGCAATGATTCGGGCGTTGTTGTCGGCACCGCCCCCCGCTGCAAACGGTAAGACTAAGCGGATAGGTTTGGTTGGATAGGATGGTTGCTGCGCGAGTGCCGCAGCAGAAAGGGCTAGTAACGTAGGCGTGGCCAATATTACCGTTGCAAGGCGCCGCCAAATTGGCTTCGTAAATGGATAGAAGCCGAGTCGGCCCATGAAGTCTGTCTCCGCATATAACCAGCGTTGACAACCAGTCAATCGCTTAGCTTTTTATATTTAGAGTAATGATAACGTCAAAGTGCGTTTGAGCGCGCTTAAGCTTGTTTTCAAAAGATATTTTTCTAAAAAATTTTTATGCGGTGAAGGGGGTGACGCTGAATTGTCACTCATCGTTTAGCGTAGGTGCTCGGGTCGTTGCTGCGATCAGTCGCCAATGCGCGCTTGTTGAGGGCCTTGTATTTTGCTTAAGTTGAGCGGCAAAATGGCAGGTATGTCACCTGACGCGGTAACGAGGCCGTTGTCAAATATCAAGCCAAGGTTGTTTTGAGCTACTAAATATGGGTGACCTAAAAGTTCAGAAAATATGTCTTAACGTCAATTCTTTTGTTAATTTAAACCATTTACCTTTTTGTGAACTTGAAACTTGAAATTTGTCTTAACAAGAATTTTTTAGCTCGGAGAAGTATATGGCACTAACCCGTCGACAATTTATTGTTGGTTCCGCTGTTGGCTCTTGCACTTTGGCACTCAACGGTAACGTACAAGCTCAGGTAATGGTTTCGCCAAACGATTATCAAGCTAAAGCTTTAGATTATGTTAGTGACAATAGAAAAGTTGACATGAATAGGCATCCGACAAAGCCTAAAGGCTCAAATTGCGCGAACTGCGCTCTTTATCAAGGAAGTTCAAACTCTGTTGCTGGTGGATGCGTAGTGTTTAAAGGTAAACAAGTAGCTAGCAATGGTTGGTGCTCGGCTTATTCTAAAAAAAGTCGATAGAATGTCAGTGATTGCAACTGGATCTGACAAGCTTTTTTGTATGGAGCTAGATGGGTGCTAGCTAGGGCTTTTTTGATTAATAAATGCCGCCAGCTGCAGTCGCATGGGTACTGGTGCCAATGAGGGGAATCGAACTCCTGACCTTCTCATTACGAATGAGCTGCTCTACCAACTGAGCTACATCGGCTTGGTCAAAAATTATATCAGAGCTGCAGAGCTGGCGATGGGTCGAGGTTAAGGCGTACTAAATGCTTTTTTTCGTCACCGCCGCTGACTCGAGCAATTGTGCCTCAAGCGCTTCAACGGGTAAGGGACGATGAAAGGCATAGCCCTGAAATGACCGGCAGCCAGCCCGAACCAGCATGTCGAATTGTTCTTTAGTTTCTACGCCCTCAGTGATGACTGCCAAGCCTAGCGCCTTACCCAAATTGATAGTCGCGTCAACGATACTCGCACTGGTCGGGTTAGTCGTGATGTCCACAATAAACGACTTATCAATTTTCAGTTCATCAAAAGGCAGGTTTTTCAGATAGGTCAGTGAAGAGAAGCCCGTCCCGAAGTCATCTAACGAGAAGCGGATACCTTGTTGCCGTAAGAAGTGCATTTTTTCTAGAGCTTGCTTCGAGTCAGTGAGGTAGACGCTTTCTGTGATCTCGAGCGTTAAAAGTTTTGGATTGGCGCCAGTTTTGTTGAGCTCAGCCATTAAGTCGTTTGCAAACTCTGGGTGTTGAAACTGCTTGATGCTGACATTGATTGACAAGCGACAGCTCATAAAAACAGGTTGAGTTGCCCAGCGCACCAATTGCAGGCAAGATTGTGCGATGACCCACTTGCCGATTTTTATGATCAAGTTGGTTGCTTCTGTCAGCGCAATAAAAGTGCTGGGCAGTAAAAATCCTCGGGTAGGGTGTTGTAAGCGTATTAATGCTTCAAATCCTTCGATAACGCCATGATGATCAACTTGTGGTTGAAAATAAAGAACAAACCAATTTTGCTCGAGAGCCTGCTGCAACATATCCAAGTTTGAATTTTTTTCAACGTTTGCCTGTTGCATATCTTCATCAAAGAATTGCAACCGATTGCGTCCCCTCGTCTTGGCTTGATACATCGCCAAATCAGCATCTTTGACGATTTCTTCGAGCGTGCGTGACTGATCACCTGAAAAAAGCGTAATGCCAATGCTAAACGTTCCAGACCAACCGTGGTCAATTTGCTCTTGTACTGAAGAAAATGAGGATAGCATTCGCTTGGCGATAGCGTCGGTGATAGACGCTGCAGTCGCAAGATCCTTGCCAAGGTTATCTAACAAAATAATGTATTCGTCACCACCTATCCGTGAAATCGTATCGCCTGCGCGCATGCAAAGGGATAGTTGTTTAGCGACGCTTTTCAACACCAAATCACCCGTTGCGTGGCCTTGACGGTCGTTGACTAGTTTGAAGTGATCTAGATCAATGTAGAGCAAGGCGCTGTGTTGCTCAGAGCGCGTGTTGCTGAGCAAGGTTCTGCGCATGCGGTCATAAAATAGGCGGCGGTTAGGTAGTCCTGTTAAGGGATCAAGAAACGCCAGATCATATATTTGCTGTTCTGCAATTTTTCGCTCAGTAATGTTGCGTTGAATCGACACCCAATGGGTAATCTCACCCGACGCATTGGGCAGTGGAAATATATTGAGCTCTTGCCAAAACGCCTCACCATTTTTTTTGTAGTTCAGTACATCTTCTCGCATCGATTGCCAAGTTTTGAGACCCGCTCGAATACGCGCTAGTGTTGCACGGTCTGTATGAGGCCCTTGCAAGATTCTAGGATTTTTGCCAATGATGTCTTCTTGGGTGTAACCGGTCTCTTTCGAGAAGGTTTCATTGGCGTAAATAATGAAGGGTCCAGGTTCGTCGATCTGGTCAGACCGACTAATCAAGATTGAATCATTTGAGTGTTCAATGATCCGATTCGCAAGGCCTAGTGCAGCGACCAGGCTGTTGTCGCCTTGATCGTTCAATGAGATATCTGAGAGCCTTATCGTCACGTGAGCCTCTGAGTATGCTCCTGTCGTTTGACCCCTAAACCGCGAGTAGCTTCTGATAGTAGGCTAGTTTTTAGAGCGCTAGTCGATTATTTTTGTCAGCTCAAAAATACTGCGATTCTATTTTGATGTTTCAGGCGGTTTTTTGAGAGCGCTGGCGACTACAACGCCTCTGACCTCGACTTTGATCCGATCAAGCGTAATCCCCGAAGCGTCGAGTAAGGCGATTTCGTGCAGCCCCGGCCAAGGTTTCCAGGTCGTGCTATCACCATCGGCAAGAGTGTTTCCATTGATCGTCCAACGTAGCGGGTGCTGGGGGCCAAACTGCTCTGCCTTAAGCGCAACTTGTTGGGCAGAGCTTGGTATGTCTGGATCAAGGGCCAAAATTGTGCCGTTGGTGGGGGTCACGATTTTTGCATGAGCCCTTACAGTAGTTTGTGCGCCCTCTGATGCTCGTTTGATTGTGTGCAACGCTGGGTTCGTTGAACTGGCTGAGGCAGGTAGCGCCTGAAGCTCAAAGCGATTTAAGGTAAATAGCGCTTGCTCGGTGCCTTTGATAAACCACTCTAGATACGGGGCCTCGAGGTGTTTGCCGGATTCGTCGGTGAGTTCAACTGTTTGTTCGATGACACCCGGCGGCGGTTGTGGCGGCTTGCTCGATTTTTCTTGGTGCAGATACGACATGACCTCTGCCCAGATTGGCGCGGCCCCAGTGGTGCCGCTGACATCCCACATCGGCGAGCCGTTCGCGTTACCTACCCATACGCCAACCGTGTAGTGTTCTGAGTAACCCAGCGCCCAATTATCGCGCATGTCTTTGCTGGTGCCCGTTTTGACAGCACTCCAAAAGCGAGTGGTCAGGATGCTGTCTGTGTCGAACGTCGCAGCCCTTGCGTAGGGGTCACTTAACATATCACCAACAATAAAAGCAGCGTGCGGATCCAGGGCTTGAGCTGCCATAAAATGAGCCGTTTGAGCTTGAGCTTCACGAGCCTGATCATTATGCTTGTTTGTACTGGCGCGATTAGTGGTTCGTTCGACCAGGCCTGAGCCAGGTCGAGCAGTGAGTGGGGTGTAGCGCCCAGCGTTTGCCAGAGTGCGATAAGCGTTGCTCAAATTGAATAGCGACACCTCTGCGCTTCCTAGTGCAAGGCTGTAACCGTAATAATCACCCGATTGCTTCAAGGGTAAACCAAGCCGCTTTAA
>Ga0114958_10001442_pt1 | contig 18776 bp, 18 predicted proteins | sample C_130208_EF_Meta_FD_89577 | JGI IMG/M metagenome (GOLD analysis project Ga0114958, IMG submission 89577) | Freshwater microbial communities from Lake Croche, Canada to study carbon cycling - C_130208_EF_MetaG | ecosystem: Environmental > Aquatic > Freshwater > Lake | place: Lake Croche, Canada...
CAAGGCGTTGGTGGAATACGCGCCAGCCAATCCGCGGTCAGAGGTGACGACCAAGACCGCGGCACGCTTGGACGCACTTCCCGAAGCCAACAGCGGGTGATCAACACTGGCAGTTTGCGAGGCCGCAGCACTAACAGCACGACGAAGCTCGACCGCGTACGGACGCGCCGCATCAACCCGCGCCTGCGCTTTAACAATGCGCGAGGCCGCGATGAGTTCCATCGCGCGGGTGATCTTCTTGGTTGCCCGCACCGAACGAATTCGGCGCCGGTAAACCCGAAGCTGTGCTCCCATTTAACTGATTCCTTAGCGGTCTACGGTGATGCTGGCTTGGTCAACGTCCTCTTGGCCAAGGGCATCCACTGGGACATCCTTAATCAAGAGTTCGCCATTGGCGGTGGTGAAGGTCTTCTTGAACGCATCGATGGCCTTGATCAGCTGAGCAACCGAGTCATCGGACAGTGCCTTGGTGTTAGCAATCTCGGAGACAACACCGGCATATTGGTTTGCGACGTAGTCCAGGAATTGCGCTTCAAAGGCGCCAATGTCTTCGACCGGAACATCATCAAGGCGACCTGTGGTTCCAGCCCACAACGAGACAACCTGACGCTCAACCGAGAACGGTGAGTACTGAGGCTGCTTGAGTAGTTCCACCAGACGCGCACCACGCTCAAGCTGAGCCTTGGACGCCTTGTCCAAGTCCGAACCAAAGGCAGCAAAGGCTTCCAACTCACGGAACTGGGCCAAGTCCAAGCGCAAGCGACCAGCCACCGACTTCATGGCCTTGACCTGTGCCGAACCACCCACTCGAGAAACCGAGATACCTACGTTGATAGCTGGGCGCACACCCGAGTTGAACAAGTCGGTCTCGAGGAAGATCTGACCGTCGGTGATTGAAATAACGTTGGTCGGGATGTAGGCCGACACGTCATTACCCTTGGTCTCGATGATGGGAAGGCCGGTCATCGAGCCCGCACCGAGTTCGTCATTGAGCTTGGCGCAACGCTCAAGCAGACGGCTGTGCAAGTAGAAAACGTCACCGGGGTATGCCTCGCGGCCTGGTGGACGACGTAGCAACAAGGAAACGGTTCGGTAGGCCTCGGCCTGCTTGCTCAAGTCATCAAACACGATAAGAACGTGCTCGCCCTTGTACATCCAGTGCTGACCAATGGCTGAGCCTGTGTAGGGGGCCAAGTACTTAAAGCCCGCTGGGTCAGAGGCAGGTGCGGCCACGATCGTGGTGTACTCCATCGCACCGGCTTCTTCAAGAGCTCCACGCACCGAAGCAATCGTGGTTCCCTTTTGTCCGACGGCAACGTAGATGCACTTAACCTGCTTGTTCTTATCCCCAGTCAACCAGTTATCCCGCTGGTTGATGATGGTGTCGATAGCAACAGCGGTCTTACCGGTCTGACGGTCACCAATAATCAACTGGCGCTGTCCGCGGCCGATTGCCGTCATAGCGTCAACAGCCTTGATACCCGTTTGGAGCGGCTCCTTCACGGGCTGACGCTGCACAACAGTAGGTGCCTGAACTTCCAAGGCGCGACGGCCTTCAGCCACGATCTCACCGCGACCATCGATGGGGTTACCGAGCGGGTCCACGACTCGACCGAGGAAGCCATCGCCGACGGGAACGGACAAGATCTCGGCGGTGCGGCGCACCATCTGTCCTTCTTCAATCTTGGTGCCATCGCCCAACAACACCGCACCGATCTCGCGGATGTCGAGGTTCAAGGCAACGCCGAGGAGTCCATTTTCAAACTCCAGCAACTCGTTGGTCATCGCAGAGTGCAAGCCTTCAACGCGCGCGATACCGTCACCGGTCTCAACAACGCGGCCTACTTCTTCGCGGGAGGTCTCGGGCGTGAACGCAGCAACGTTCCGCTCGATCGCGTCTCGGATCTCATCCGGTCGGATCGTTAGCTCGGCCATGTGTCTTCGCTTCCCTCTTGTTAGCGCTAGCGGGTGCCAGCGTGTTGCTTTGTTTGATTAGCCCTGGCCACCCACGAGCAGGCGACGTGCCTGCTCAAGGCGCTGGACGGTAGTGCCGTCAATAATTTCGTCATTAATCGTCACGCTGACTCCACCGATAACGGTGGGATCAACGATGTTTTGAATCTGGACTGGCTGTGAGTAAATGCGAGCTAGAACTGTGGCCAGGCGCTCACTTTGCTGAGCCGATAGTTCTACTGCTGCACGTACTTGAGCCAAGATCTCCTTGCGACGCACAGCCGCGAGTTCAACTAATTCCTCAAGTGCATCATCAAGTCGACGGCCGCGTGGATTTTGCACCGCGTCCTTGAGCAAGATGGCTGCCTCATTTTCAACGCGCCCCTCAACGAGGGAATTAACTACCGCTGCACGTTGGTCACCAGGAACTGCTGGATTCCCAAGCACCATCTGGAGCTCACCGTTTGCCGCTACCGCTCGGGAGAAATCGAACAACTGATTTTGTACAGAATCCAAACGCCCACCGGTTTCGGCTTGGATGAACAACGCCTCTGCACCTAATGTCCCGAAGGCTTCTACGAGGTCGCGCCCACTGGACCAACGGCGGGAGACCACATCCTTGGCCAAGGCCAAAGCAGTTGCCGAGATCTTGCCGGACAAGAGCGATTCAACAATGGCGATGCGCTGAGCAGCTGGGCTTCCCGGGTCACCAAGGGATCCACGCAAGGTGGATTGAGAAGCAAGCAGTGTGGCAATAGCCAACATCTGCTCCCCGAGTTCGGCATCGCCAGGATTGGTCGCGAGGACTTCACGAACCGAATCAAGAGATGCACGACTAGCGCCCAACATCAGCGATTGCCCTCCTGTGAGGATGATTCCAAGTCAGCGATGAATCGATCCACCGTGGCACGTGCGCGGGCATCGTCGCTCAACGCTTCGCCAACGACGCGGCTGGCCAAGTCGAGAGCGATGCGCCCAACTTCGGCAGAAAGTTCGGCCTTAGCAGCCAATCGATCCGCTTCCATTTGAGCCGCCGCACGTGAAGTGACCTGTTCAGCAGCCGCAGTGGCTTCTGAGCGTGCTTCTTCAACAATGCGTGATCGTTCCGCCTGAGCTTCGCTGCGAATAGTGGAGGCTTCACCACGTGCATCGGCCAGCTGCGCTTGGTATTGAGCCAACGCGGCAGCGGCTTCAGCTTGCGCCTTCTCAGCCTTTTCAATTCCACCCTCAATGGCTGCGGTGCGCTCTTGGAAGGTTGCCTCAAATTGCGGGTAGGCAAATTTCTTGAGCAACCAAAGCAGCACCAAGAAGCCCAGCAACCCAACAATGAGTTCCTCGGTCTTGGGCACGAGAGCAGAAATCGACTCCTCAGCGGAGATGACTCCTGAACTAGCCAGATACGTCAATGACATGGTGTCGGTTTCCCTTTGTGTTTAGAGGAACGCGAAGACCAGACCGATGAGGGCCAAGATCTCAACGAGGGCGAATCCGAGGAATGCGATCGGACGCAAGATGTTGTTGGCTTCAGGCTGGCGAGCAACTCCGCTGACGTAAGCGGCGAAGATCAGACCAATTCCGATACCGGGGCCGACGGCTGCGATGGCGTAAACCAACGGGCCGGCAAGAGTGAACTTCTGTGGATCCATGGTGAAACTTTCCTTTCGAGTGAGCGCGGGTTTCCTTTAGTGCTCTTCTGACATCGCTTCCGCGATATAGAGAGCCGTAAGGAGGGTGAAGATGTAAGCCTGCAGAACTTCAATGAAAGCTTCGAAGGACGTCAGACCAATTGCACCCGCGAGCGAAAACGGTGCCAAGACTTTCAACACCAGATTTTCATTCGTGAGCATGTAGGTGCCACCCAAGGTGAACAAGAGCAGCAGGATGTGACCAGCAAACATGTTGGCGGTAAGACGCAGCGCCAACGAGAACGGACGAACAACTAGCACCTGGAGCAATTCAATCGGTGCTAGCAACGGATAAATAAAGACCGGTAGTCCCGGTGGGAACATGACGGACTTGAAATAGCCGAAAAATCCAGCTCGACGAATGCCGATGCCGAGATAGACAAGCCAACTGCAAATTGCCAGCATCAGCGGGAAGCCGAAGCGAGCAAGGGTTGGAAACTGAATCAGCGGGATGATGCCGAACAAATTGTTGACGGCGATAAAGGCGAAGACGGTGACCAAGAAGGGCACGTACTTTTCAAATCCATGACCGATGACATCGCGAGCTACGCCGTTACGAATGAAGGTGTAAGTGGACTCAACAGCAAACTGGAATCGGCCCGGAACCAGAGCACGTTTGCGAGCGCCCACAGTGAAAAAGACAAAAACAAGGACGGCGGCAAGAACCGAAGCTAGGAGTGGCTTGGTGACCCATTCCACGGCGGTGCCAGGAAAGATCGGTGGGTACTTGAAATCACCAATGCCGGGTGGAACAAACCCTGGGTCGGCGGTGTGAGCCATTGCCACGATGGTCGAACTCACCAAACCTCCACCTCACACGATCGAAGAACTGCTAACAAATAAAAACGAGCTAAGCCTTGCCGTACCGAACCCATACCAAGTAAAGGCCGAGAACAGATCCCAGCGCTAAACCAATGGGGAAGAAGATGGATGTTTTCAAGAAGTGATCTGCGATCGCGCCGATTCCGCCCCAAGCGAGCAGACCCGAAACCAGATACCCGAGAACACCCCATGCCGCTTCAGAATCTGAATCTCCGCGTTTGGAGACCGGACCTTCCTGCGGCACGTGCGGAATCTATCAACTCAAGAAAGACACAAAATCACAGGGTCAGGCACGAACACACACCTGTGACATCGGTCACGGGATGACGTAGGAAATCTTGACCCGAGACCAGAGGATCACGCCTGCAAGTGATGCGCCAAGACTGCCAACAATGACTACAACAATCAGGCTCGGGTGGTCGATTCCTGAGCGATGACGAAGCACCAACAACGTCAGCAACACCAGTAACAACTTCACGACATAAAGCCCGACCATCAAGGCCGAAACGTTCAAGGCCGGCCAACTGCGGGTGCGCCATAGCGCCAGGACGTCAAGGCCAAAAAAGGTGAACACAATCGTCAGGCCGACCAGGGATCCGATCAGGCCTGCGCTCCCCTGCCGAAGGGTGCAGCCAACGATCAAAATCGCAGCCAGCACAACAAGGCTCAGCCCGATGCGGCGAACCAACGCTGAGTTGTCAGCCTTTGCCTGTGAAGGCAAGGAGTCGTCGTAGAGAAAACTCACTGAGCGCCTTTACCGGATAACACGGTAAGGACACTGCGCCAGACCACGCTTAGGTCAACCCACGGTGACATGTGGCGCACGTAGTACAAGTCATAGGTCAACTTTTCAATTGTTGCTTCAAGGTTGTCTGCGTATCCGGAGTTGACTTGGGCCCAACCTGTGATTCCTGGTCGCACCAAGTGTCGATAACGATAGAACGGAATGACCTCTTGAAATTGCTCTGCGAACAAAACTTGTTCAGCTCTGGGTCCTACCAGGGACAGATCGCCCTTGAGAACATTAAGCAGTTGAGGAACTTCATCAAGACGCGTGCGCCGCAAGAACTTGCCAATGCGCGTAATGCGCGGGTCGTCCTTGATCGTGAATTGGGGACCATCCTTATCAGCGTTGACCACCATGGTCCGAAATTTATAGATCGTGAATGGCTTGTCATCTTTGCCCACTCGCACCTGGCGAAATACCACTGGACCACCGGAATCAATCACGATGGCCAGGGCTGTCAACGCCATCACGAGCAACCAGGCAGGCGCCATAATTGCCGTGAAAATGACCTCTAAGAGCCGCTTGAACGGTGCGTAAAACGCTCTTCGCCCTAGCGGGACGCTGATCTCCCATCCTTCGGCCAAGTGCACGAGCGGAATTCGCTCGGTGTGCTCTTCGTAGGTTTGACTAAAGGGACGAACTTCGAGACCAGCCAGGGTTGAGGATGAAACAAAACTTGCCATTGAGTCACTGAGCACTGCACGAAGATCAACGACCAATGTTGTATCGGAAGGTAACGACTCAGGTGGGGCGCTTGATTGCGGATCAAGCACGCTACTTACCCGCGCGTGTGGCGCAGCTGCCAAGTCAGCAACCAAATACTGCTCATCGGTGATGACCACCATCGGCTCAATCCACGGCACGGTACGGCGAAGCGCTCGATGCAGCACCGCAATGACCAACCAGATCGCCAAACTCAAGAAAACAAATTCGCGAGAGAAATAGGTACGCAGTAAGAAAGAGCCAGCCGCCACCACTGAGATGGCGATGGCCAAAGTAAACAGGGCATGCCCATAGTTGGGGCGTGAGAGTGCTGGGTCGATGACCCGCAGGGCCAACCAGGAACCCAGGAACACGCCCAAAATCAAGAGCCCCAGCATGGGACGTGGGTTTTGACCAACGAGAAGCTTTGCCTGGGTGAGCCAGGCGACGTTGAACACCCGAATCGACGCAAGTACTAACCCCACCGCCAGCGCAATGAGATCAAGAATCAAGGTTGCAACAACAAACCTTGTGCGTTGCCTCATGTATCGCCGTTCGTCGAAGTGGTGTGCGACAAGCCCATGCTAACCAACCGAAGGCTAATTACCGGCGTATGCCGGATGCTTACCAACCAAAGCTGAAACCTCTTCAGCAATTGCTGCGCTCTGCGATCCATCAACGTCTCGCACAGAGCGTCCAATCAGATCAGCAACAACGCTCATGTCTGCTTCCACGAGACCTTGGGTGGTCACCGCTGGTGTTCCAACCCGAATGCCAGAAGAAATCATCGGTGGTTGTGGGTCATAAGGGATTGCATTCTTGTTCAACGTAATACGAGCCGCGTCGCATCGAGTTTCTGCATCCGCTCCGGTTACGCCAATACCTTGAAGGTCAATCAAGGCCAAGTGCGTATCGGTTCCACCGCTAACCGGACGCATACCTTGCTCCGCCAATCCAGCGGCGAGCGTTTGTGCGTTGGCAATGACCTGCTTGGCATAGGTCTGGTACTGCGGCGAGGCAGCTTCACGAAGCGCAACAGCCTTTCCGGCAACTGCGTGCATCAATGGCCCACCCTGCATGAAGGGGAAAACGGCTTTATCGATCTTTGCGGCGTGCTCTTGTTTGCATAAGATCATTCCGCCGCGTGGACCACGCAACACCTTGTGCGTGGTGAAACACACCACGTCAGCAAATGGCACCGGGCTTGGAATGGCCTTGCCAGCCACCAGACCAATGAAGTGGGCTGCATCGACCATCAAGATCGCACCAACCTCGTCTGCGATGGCGCGAAATGCGGCGAAATCAATCAGGCGTGAGTACGCAGTGGCACCACAAATGATCATCTTTGGACGGTGCTCAAGGGCTAGCGAGCGCACCTGGTCATAGTCAATGAGTTCATCGTCTTCACGTACTCCATAGGAGACGGTGTTAAACCACTTACCGCTGAAGTTCACCTTTGACCCGTGCGTTAGGTGACCACCGTGAGGCAATGACATCGCCAAGACAGTGTCGCCCGGTACAAGAAAAGCTGCATAAGCGGCAATATTCGCGCTGGCACCAGAGTGCGGCTGAAGGTTTGCGAGCTCGGCTCCAAAAAGTTCCTTGGCGCGGGTAATTCCGATGGTTTCGGCTTTATCGACTTCAGCACATCCACCGTAGTATCGCTTGCCTGGGTAACCCTCGGCATATTTGTTACTCAACGTGCTACCAAGGGCGGCCAACACAGCCGGGCTGGTGAAGTTCTCGCTCGCGATGAGTTGCAATCCCTCACGTTGACGATCAAGTTCAGCCAAGAGCACGTTCGCGATTTCAGGGTCTTCACGATTTAGTGCGTTGAAGTCAGGTCCCCAAAAGGGAGCGTGATCCATGTGAACTCCAATGACGTGTGAGTGAGCGTAAATGTGATTCTAGGACGTAGGCGAAGTAAGAGCATGAACCGGCAACGTCGTCTTAATCACACCACTCACTCCAGTACCACCAGGTCACTAATCACTGCTCGGATCTGGTCTACAGTGATGCCACCAGCGCGAACCAGCGTGGGTGTTGAACTAGTGAGATCAACAATTGAACTTGGTGGAGATGGAGTTAATTCACCATCATCCAAGATCAAATCCAACGACTCAAGCTCGCCAAGAACCTGCTCTGCCTGGGCTAGCGATGTTGGAGCAGGCAGCCCTAATCGATTTGCACTCATGGCGGCAACCGGTCCGGTGCGCTCTAACAATTCCAGCAAAAGCGCGCTGCTTGGCATCCGCACGCTGACCGTCCCCAAGGTTGCACCAAGATCCCAAGCAAGCGTTGGGGCACTACGAAGAATCAGAGTCAACTCACCGGGCCAAAATGCATCCATCAGTAGGTGGGCATTGCTATCCATCTCATAGACAAGCCCAGAAACAGTTGTCGAGGAAGCAACGAGCACCGGAACTACACTGCTGCGATCTCGACCTTTGAGCTTAAGTAATTCACCGACTGCATCTGGATTAAATGCGTCGGCGATAAGCGCATAGCTGCTATCGGCTGGAGCCAGCACCACCCCACCACGATTGATTAATGTTGCGGCCAATCCCAAGGCGCGCTCGCGCTCTTGCCGGTCAGAACATCGATAAACATTAGTCATCAATCTCAGCTCGCAACCGCGGTCGTGTAGCGGGGACGATCATTGAAGTCGCGATGATCCATGATCTGACTCCATGCTGCGCCGCTTGCGTTGCGCGCACTGGCCAGCAAAAGCGGCAAGGACTCCCCCTGCACATCGGCATGCTCAATTACGACCAATCCGCCTGGTTTAAGTAAGCGGGCCGCATTGGCTTGAATGCCCCTGATGACCTCTAAGCCATCGCTGCCGCCCCACAGGGCCAAGGGGGGATCGAAGTCAAGAACTTCGCGATCTCGAATTGTTGCCCCCAGCGGAACATAGGGCGGATTGCACACCACAACATCTACTGCCGACTCAAGTTCTGGCAAGGCGAGAACGGCATCAGCGTGATGGGCTCGCACCCGCGAACCGAGGTTCAACAGTTCCACATTCTTTTGCAACCACAGGTAAGCATCGTCATCGAGTTCGACTAACTCCACGCGTGCTGTGGGATTCATCTGCGCAATAGCTAATCCGATGGCCCCAGAGCCGCTACACAAGTCCACGACCAAGGGATCAACGAGCTCACGCAGGTGCGCATTCGCGCGCTCAACGAGCAATTCTGATTCAGGTCGCGGAGTGAAGACCCCGGGCCCAACCGATAACTCAATGGTGGCAAATGCTGCCGTCCCAGTGATGTGTTGCAGGGGAACCCGCTGCGCTCGACGATCGACCAGGACCAGAACAGCGTCAACTTGTTCCTGCGTCAAACTCACATCCAAGGCCAACCAGGTTCGAATCGCGGAGCGTTCGGCATCCAATACAAAACTGACCAGAACCTCGCTGTCGTGGCGAGCTGACTCGATTCCGGCTTGAGCGAGCCTTTTCTCACAGTCTCGCAACACCGAATTCAGGCTTAGCTCGGCTGTACTCATGTTCAGCTCTGACCAGACAATCGAGCAGCGTTGTCGGCATCAAGACATGCCTGAACTACTGCATCAAGGTCACCGTCGAGTATCTGGTCCAAGTTGTATGACTTGTAGTTGACCCGGTGATCACTGATCCGATTTTCCGGATAGTTGTAGGTGCGAATGCGTTCCGAGCGATCGACGGTGCGCACTTGAGATCGGCGAACATCGGAGGCTTCTTTGTCTGCGGTTTCTTGGGCAGCTGCCAGCAATCGGGCGCGCAAAATACGCATCGCCTGCTCACGGTTTTGTAATTGTGACTTTTCATTCTGGCAACTGGCCACAATCCCGGTCGGCACGTGGGTAATGCGAACTGCAGAATCTGTGGTGTTCACGCTCTGACCGCCAGGTCCCGACGATCGATAGACATCAATGCGCAGATCGTTGGGGTCGATGGTGATTTCAACATCTTCAGCTTCGGGCAGGACTAAGACGCCAGCGGCTGAGGTGTGCAGGCGACCTTGAGATTCGGTCACCGGAACTCGCTGCACTCGGTGCACTCCACCTTCATACTTCAACCGCGCCCAAGGGCCTTGGCCTAACTCTGCGATGCCTTTGGATTTCACGGCAATGGAAATGTCTTTATACCCGCCGAGGTCAGACTCAACGGCGTCAATGATCTCCGTCTTCCAGCCACGACGCTCGGCATAGCGCAGGTACATCCGAACCAGATCCCCCGCAAACAGGGCAGACTCATCGCCACCTTCGCCAGCTTTGACCTCAACGATGACATCCCGATCATCATCAGGATCACGCGGAATGAGCAATTCGCGAAGTTGACCTTCGAGCTCTTCGCGTTGTGCATTCAGGGAAATAATCTCCTCGCGAAAGGATGCGTCCTCTGCCACGAATTCCTGTGCAGCAACGATGTCTTCGCCCAGTTGCTTCCACTGCTTGAAGGCTCGCACGATCGGAGTCAGTTCGGCATAACGACGATTCAAGGTTCTGGCTTTTCCTTGATCCGCATGAACGGAAGGGTCGGCGATAGCGCGCTCAAGTTCAGCATGTTCAACAACTAGTTCTTCAATGTGATCAAACATTGCGCTCACCTCCCACGTTTCTGAGGATAATCATCGGGCAAAACAACAGCGCCGGATGCGCCGTGATTCCACGGGCATCCGGCGCTGCAGAAAATCTACTCGCTGGGGGCTTTGCCGAAACGCTTCTCGAAGCGGGCAACGCGACCACCGGTGTCCAAAATCTTCTGCTTGCCGGTGTAGAACGGGTGGCACTGGCTGCAGACATCAGCATGAATGACGCCATTGTCGGCCGTGCTGCGGGTTTCAAACGTTGCCCCACAGGTACAGGTGACCGTTGTTTGCGAATACGCAGGGTGAATGTCGTTCTTCATGACTCTCCTATCAAGGTTCCGGATCGATCGTGCAGGGGCGCAGACCGTGAACCGGAACTGTTCATATTGTGCCAGCCGTTGTATGGCCTATGACCAGCGGGCTAAAAACGCTTTAGTCCTCGTCCGACTGCCCAGGACCAGCCGGAGTCGTCTTTTGTACCTGAAGCAAGAAGTCATAGTTGGTCTTGGCCTCACGCAATCGGCTGAGCAACAACTCAATGGCCTGCTGCTGATCCAAGGAATGCAGGACTCGACGAAGCTTCCAGGTGACTTTGAGCTCGTCGGGAGCCAACAAGATTTCTTCCTTACGCGTTCCCGACGCATCGACATCAACGGCGGGGAAGATGCGCTTATCGGCCAAGCGACGGTCAAGTTTGAGCTCCATGTTTCCGGTGCCCTTGAACTCTTCGAAGATCACTTCGTCCATTCGCGATCCGGTGTCAACCAAGGCCGTGGCCAAGATTGTCAACGAACCACCATTTTCGATGTTGCGAGCGGCACCGAAGAATTTCTTTGGCGGATACAAAGCAGCCGAGTCCACACCACCGGAGAGGATTCGACCACTGGCGGGAGCGGCCAGGTTGTAGGCGCGCCCCAACCGAGTCATCGAGTCCAGCAGGACGACCACGTCATGGCCAAGCTCAACTAAGCGCTTAGCGCGCTCAATGGCCAACTCAGCAACGATGGTGTGATCTTCAGCCGGACGGTCAAAGGTGGATGAAATAACTTCACCCTTTACCGAGCGCTGCATGTCGGTAACTTCTTCTGGACGCTCGTCCACCAAAACCACCATCAAGTGACACTCAGGATTATTAACGCTGATCGCATTGGCAATGGCCTGCAGCACCATCGTCTTACCCGCCTTGGGTGGGGAGACGATCAATCCACGCTGACCCTTACCGATAGGGGCAACAAGGTCAATGACACGTGCGGTCATGTTCCCAGGCTCGCCCTCGCCCTCGAGGCGCAAACGCTCTTGCGGGTAGAGCGGCGTGAGCTTGCTGAACTCAATACGGTTCTTGGCCAAATCCGGTTCAACGCCATTAACCGAGTCAATGCGAGCGATGGCATTGAACTTGTCGCGACGCTCACCCTCAACTTGTTGGCGAACAACGCCGGTGATGGCATCACCCTTACGCAGGCCAAATCGACGAACCATTGACAAGCTGACGTAGATGTCGTTGGGACCAGGTAGGTAACCAGAGGTCCGAACAAATGCGTAGTTGTCCAAGACATCGAGGATGCCCGCTACTGGGAGCAGAACATCATCTTCTGAAATTTCGGGTTCGGAATCTCCAAATTCACGGCGTGGGCCTCGGGGCGAACGGTTATCGCGGAAGCGATCGCGACCACGACGGCGGCGACTATCGGCATCGTTGCGGTTGTAGCTGCCACCCTGACGGTCCCGGTTGCTGTCCCGGTTGTTATCGCGGTTGTTATCTCGGTTGCTGTCCCGGTTGCTGTCCCGGTTGCTGTCTCGGTTGTTATCGCGGTTGTTGCGATCCCGGTTATTACGGTTGTATCGCTCTGAACCCGTCGAGCCCGAGGATTGCGACGTGTCGGTAGCCGCAGCTGCCGAAGTTGATTCGCTCTCGGATTTGGGTGCCGATTCTGAGGTGTCCGATGCCCCGGCCGCGCGCGAACTCGTGCGTCGAGTCCGGGTGGCGGATGTGGATGACGCCGAGGATTCAGCCGAAGCTGTCGATTTTGATGATGCAGATGATTTTGACTTGGCGCCCTGATGCTTCGCAATTGCAGAAACTAGATCGCCCTTACGCATGGCTGAGGCTCCAGAAATCCCGAGTTTGCCCGCGAGCGTTTTGAGCTCGGGCAGCAACATCGTGGAGAGACCATCAGATTTAGATGTGTTGGCCACTTATGACCCTTTCGAATTTTTGTTTCCCCTACGAATCGGCCTGACAAAGGTGCTGTGAGGCACTCACCGTGCGAGAAACTAGTGAGTGGAAACCGCAAGCCAAGAACAACTATGCGGTGGAGTATCCGTTCTAAGCTCATCGGTAGAAAAGGGAAGTTTTAGCTTGATGAGCGGGCCATATCAGAAATTTCAATTGACCTGAACGCGATGTTTGAACCATAACACGCCATGGCGGCGGGGGTGGCCAAAGGGGCAAAACGGGGGAAATTAACCGGAAATGATCGCTGCGCCGGCGGGGCTTACCGGCAATGCCAAGGCACTGAAGTCAGGACTTGCCGATGCGATCTGAGCTATGGCTGTTTCGTGCTCTGCGCTCACAGCCAAGGCAAGAACACTGGGTCCAGCTCCACTAATCGTGGCTGGCACACCGGCTAGCCGAAGGCGATCCATCAATTCAACCGAGGCTGGCATGGCTGGCCTGCGTTGCTCTTGGTGAAGGTAATCCACGGTGGCGTCAAACAGGTTTGACGGATCGCGGGTAAGTGCATCCATCAATAACGCTGCTCGAGCAGAGTTCATTGCTGCATCGTGATGCCAGATGTGGTCAGGCAAAATTGCGCGTGCATGTTCGGTCTTGACATTGAATGCGGAGATAAAGACGGTCGGCTTGATTGATTCGTGGATCTGCCGATTCAATGAATGAACAGGGTTTCCCCAGGAAAGCACTAACCCACCGAGCAGACAAGGCGCGACATTGTCAGGGTGGCCTTCAAGATCAACCACAAACTGCAGCAAGTCCTGATCCGACAGCAATTGATCACCGTCAACTACTAGGCCCCGAGCAAGCAATGCGCCGGCAACAATGGCTGCAGAGGAAGAACCCAGACCACGGGCTTGCGGAATGGCATTCACACAATGCAGGCCAACAATGGGCGCAGCGATGTTCATCGCGGCAAAGGTCTTGTGCATCGTGGCAATCACTAGATGCGAATCATCAAGGGCAAGTTCGCCTGCGCCTTCACCCTCAACCACGATTGTTCCCACACCAGAGGTGACAACTGCGCTGACTTCATCAAAGAGTTCAAGGGCCAGGCCCATAGAGTCGAATCCTGGACCCAAGTTGGCCGAGGTCGCAGGTACTCGAACCGTGACCGGTTGTTCCCAAAAGGCCATCGGGTTAGTCAACTAAGCCAAGTTGGAGAGCTGCTGCGCGCGCATCAACGGCAACGGTGATCGGAGCGGGCGCTCCGGCAATGGCCCACTCTGGGTCCTTAAGACCATTGCCGGTAACCGTGCAGACAATGGTTTGACCAGGATCAACCAAACCGGCTTCCAAACTTTGGAGCAGTCCAGCAACGCTGGCGGCTGAGGCTGGTTCAACGAAAACGCCTTCTTGCGCAGCAAGTAGACGGTAAGCGTTGAGAATTTGGCGGTCAGTCACGGCGTGGATCAATCCACCCGAGACATCGCGCGCTTCTTCCGCCTGTTGCCACGAGGCAGGGTTACCGATGCGAATGGCCGTTGCAATAGTGGACGGCTTAGCAACGGGGGCACCATTGACGATCGGTGCAGCACCAGCAGCCTGGAAACCCCACATCCGTGGTCGCCGAGATGCAAGACCATCCGAGGCGTATTCGCTAAAGCCTTTCCAGTACGCCGTGATATTTCCAGCGTTACCCACCGGCAGGCAGTGAATCTCTGGCGCATCGCCGAGCATGTCCACAATTTCAAAAGCAGCAGATTTTTGTCCCTCAATGCGATCGGGGTTCACGCTATTGACCAACGCCACCGGGTACTGGTCAGACAAATCACGAGCGAGCGTGAGGCAGTCGTCAAAGTTGCCCTCTACCTGAAGCAACCGAGCACCGTGTGCCAAAGCTTGCGACATCTTGCCCAGAGCAATCTTTCCTTGGGGCACTAAAACCGCACACACCATGCCGGCCCGCACTGCATAGGCAGCCGCGCTGGCACTGGTATTGCCGGTCGATGCGCAAATCACCGCTCGGGCACCAGCCTCTGCGGCCTTGCTAATAGCCATCGTCATACCGCGGTCTTTAAACGACCCGGTCGGATTGGCGCCTTCGACCTTGAGCCAAACCTGGCAACCGGTCAACTCAGAAAGCACGTTCGCGCGAACCAGCGGGGTGCCGCCTTCGCGCAAGCTGATGATCGGCGTCTTATCGGTCACCGGCATCCGGTCGCGGTACTCCTCAATAACCCCGCGCCATTGCGGAGATGCGTGAGTGCGAGTGGGGGTGGCAGTCATGCACTAAGCCTAATCCCCAACAACTTGCATGACAGTGGCCACATCTCGAACAGCATCAAGGGCCCGAAGCGACTCAACTGTGGCCACAACATCCCAGGTACGCGCCACGTGAGTCACGATCACCAAGGACGCATCATCGCCGCGGCCATCCTGACGCAAGGTTTCGATTGACACCTCGTGCTCGGCGAAGGTGCTGGCCACTTGAGCCAGCACTCCGGCGCGATCGTCAACATCGATGCTGATGTAGTGCCTACTGCGTGCTGCACCGGCTGGTGAAATCGGTAACTGCGCATACACAGATTCACCTGGCGAGAGGGCGCCTTGCACCTTGTTACGAGCAAGTGCCACGACATCTCCTAGAACTGCCGAGGCAGTCGGGGTGCCGCCAGCGCCGCGGCCATAAAACATCAATTGGTCAGCCGCTTCTGCTTCAACGAAAACGGCATTGAAGGATTCGCGCACACTGGCCAACGGGTGAGTCCGAGGAACCATGGCTGGATTCACGCGTACGCCGATTCCGCCATCGTCAGCTCGCTCAGCAACGGCGAGCAACTTAATGACATGGCCCATGGCTCGAGCAGAGTCGATGTCGGCCTTACTGATTTTGGAAATGCCCTCAGCCTGAACATCGTTGATGGTGACTCGGGTATGGAAGGCCAGCCCAGCCAAAATCGCAGCCTTAGCGGCGGCGTCGTGACCTTCAACATCGGCCGTTGGGTCTGCTTCGGCAAAGCCGAGCGCCTGGGCTTCAGCCAAGGCATCCCAATAGTCAGCTCCGGACTCATCCATCCGAGTCAAGATGTAATTGGTAGTCCCGTTAACAATTCCTAGAACCCGAACAACCTTGTCGCCAGCTAGGGATTCTTTGAGTGGGCGAAGAAGCGGAATCGCACCACCAACGCTGGCTTCAAAGGCCAGGTCAACGCCGTGTTGGGCAGCGGCATCGTGCAAGGCTGCACCATCGTGGGCGAGCAAAGCCTTATTGGCCGTGACCACGCTGGCTCCCCCAGCGATGGCAGCGAGAATGAATTCACGCGCAGGATTAATGCCACCGATCAACTCAATAACAATGTCTGGCTTGATTCGTGCCATTAACTCAATGGCATCTGTGGCGAACAAATCATGAGGCAAGGAATCCGGTGCGACAGCAAGGTCATGCACAGCAATGCCGGCTAGTTCAATTCTCACCCCGGCGCGTTGCTCAAGGTCACTGGCATTTTCATGCAACAGCCGAGCGACCTGCGAGCCAACAACACCGCAACCTAAGAGAACTACCCGAAGAGGATCCACCCGCTAAGACTACGGCACGAACGGATGCGAATGGCTCAAGGATTTCAGTCAACATCCAAAGCAAGGATGTCTTCAACACTTTCGCGACGCACTATGAGGCGGGATGCATCAGGGGTCACCGCCACCACGGGTGGTCGGGGCACATGGTTGTAGTTGCTGGCCATCGAGCGGCCATAAGCTCCAGTGGCGGCAACTGCGATCAAATCGCCCGGAGCTAGGTCACTGGGCAACCATGCATCGCGCACCACGATGTCACCGGTTTCGCAGTGCTTACCGACGACGCGAACCAACATCGGTTCAGCTGCACTTGCGCGCGAGACCAACGAACATGTGTACACAGCGTCATAGAGCGCTGTCCGAATGTTGTCACTCATGCCACCATCAACGCTGACATAGGTGCGGGTGATGCCATCAAGGTCAATGGGCTTGATCGTGCCGACCTGATAAATGGTCATGGTGGTTGGACCTGCGATGGCCCGCCCTGGTTCAACAACAATGCGGGGCATTGCCAAGCCACTGACTTGACATTGCTCTGCCACGATCCCGATCAGCTGCTGTGCAATCACCTGTGGTGCGAGTGGATCATCATCTGGCGTGTAGGCGATACCCAATCCCCCACCTAAGTCCAGCATTGGAAGCTCTACTGAGCATTCATCGCGCACTTGCACCAAGAATTGAGTTAAGCGATGCGCCGCAACCTCAAAACCTGAAGTGTTGAAGATTTGACTTCCAATATGTGAGTGCAAACCTTGCAAGCTCAAAGCCGAAAGCTTGTTTACTCGCTTAATGGCCTCCAATGCCTGGCCACCGGCTAGTGAGAAGCCAAACTTCTGATCTTCATGAGCCGTAGCGATGTACTCATGGGTATGGGCCTCAACACCAACCGTGACACGGATCAATACCGCTTGGACTTTGCCTGCCTGCGCCGCAATATGCGCTAGACGAGCGATTTCTTCAAAGGAATCAAGAACAATCAGCCCGACGCCGGCTTCAACTGCCTGAATGAGTTCGCCCTGCGACTTGTTATTGCCGTGCATCAAAATTGCAGCCGGATCAAACCCTGCGCGAAGAGCAACCGCCAACTCGCCGCCGGTGCACACATCAAGGTTGACACCTTCTTGGGCGAGCCAGCGAACAACCGCCGAACATAAAAATGCTTTACCTGCGTAATACACACTTGCAGTTGAATTGGTTGCCTCATCGAAGGCCGACTTCCAGGACCGAATCCGATCACGAAATTCAATTTCATCCAGCACATAAGAAGGCGTCCCGAATCGTTCAGCAAGTTCGCGAACATCGTGTCCGTGCATGGACACCACACCCGTGTCCGGCGAACGCTGCACGCCAGCGGGCCACACATGTGCAGCCAGCACATTCAGATCGGCCGGAATGCCAACGGTTGAGGACATGGTGTGATCTTCCCACTGCTTTGGCATTTAACAGATCACTGGGCGTGTTAAAGACAGGGTTAGTTGGCAGATCCCAAACCAGCGGGCAGTTCAAGTACCTCACCGGCGGCAAAACCCGTCCGACCAGAACGATCCAGCCGCCACACCTTGCGATGACCAGCAACGCGCCAATGAGTTGGCCCACCAATCAGGGCCGTTTCCTCATCAATCCCCAGCAACGTCACATCATCGGATCGATGCATGAGCAACCGGGAAAAACCTTCGGGCATCCAACCGGCCATCCGATCAAAATGTGGAATGACCCGAAGGTGCGGCACTAGGCCCAAACCGGAGGTCTCGCCAGCAACGGGATGACGAAGAGATGGGATGCGTTGGGCCATCACCATGGCGCCGGCACTGCAACCAGCAAGAGCTGAACCTGCTCGCCACGCATTCTCGATTGCGTTCCACACAGGTGAATCGCGCAAAGTCTGAGCAAGGTAAGTCGGGTTGCCACCGGAGAGGTAAATCAATCCTGCGCCTTCGATCGCCGACACCCAACGGCTCTGGCTTGCATCTTCTGCTGTTCGCACATCGATGATGACTTGTTCAACGCCCAAACGTTGTGCCTGCGCTGCCCCTAATGCATGCCAGCGATCAAGGCTTGCTTGACCTTCGGGAGCTGCTGCCGTAGCGAGTTGGACATAACGGGGCGGGCGGTCGGCGATCAACTCGCGCTCAATATCAAGCATGGATTCCAAGTACTCGCCACTGCCCACGAGTGCGATCGGTCCAGGCTCAGTACTCATGCAACTAGTGTGCCGGAGAAAGGCTTAAGCAGCACTACATACGCTCGGGGGCCGAGACGCCAAGTAACTGCAAGCCATTTGCCACCACCACGCGCGTTGCCGCGCACAACCGTAAACGAGCCAGAACTAAGGGCGTGACTTCCTCGTCGCCGTGGGGCAATACCCGGCACGCGTCATAGAACCGGTGATAGGTGCCGGCAAGCTCTTCGAGATAGCGAGCCACTCGGTGCGGTTCGAACAGTTCGGCAGCACTGGCAACTACCCGCGGAAATTCAGCTAGCGCGCCCAACAAATCGCCTTCGCG
>Ga0114958_10001443_pt1 | contig 18775 bp, 29 predicted proteins | sample C_130208_EF_Meta_FD_89577 | JGI IMG/M metagenome (GOLD analysis project Ga0114958, IMG submission 89577) | Freshwater microbial communities from Lake Croche, Canada to study carbon cycling - C_130208_EF_MetaG | ecosystem: Environmental > Aquatic > Freshwater > Lake | place: Lake Croche, Canada...
ACACCCACAACAGCTTTATTGCAAGCAACATCTCTAACTTTAGGTTGGACAGGTCAATTAGGAATTGCAAGAGGCGGCACAGGTTTAGGAACTTTAGGAACAGCAAACCAATTGCTTCGGGTAAACGCAGGCGCAACATCATTAGAATATTTTACCCCCACTTATGGAAGTGGAACTGTAACAAGCATAGCAACAGCAGGCTTAATTAGCGGAGGTACAATAACCTCAACAGGAACAATAACAACCTCTGTAAGCACCAATAAATTAGTTGGTAGGGCAACAGCAGGCACAGGGGTAATGGAAGAGATTACGCTTGGTACAGGCTTGTCTTTTACAGGCACTACACTAAACGCAACGGGCGGTGGCTTAACAATAGGAACAACAGCTATCACAAGCGGAACAGTTGGTAGGATACTTTATGAAGGTACAGGCAACGTATTACAGGAAAGCGCAAACTTATTTTGGGATAATTCAAACACTCGTTTAAATATTGGTGCGGTAGCAAGCCCAACAGGTACAGTAACAATAAAAAGCCCTGCCACAACAGGTATAGCTTTGCAAATACGTAACAATGCCGATACGGGCGATAGGCTAACACTAAACGGCAATGGTTTACTTACGCTTACAGGTACATTAAACTCCTTATCAGCTTTTGACAGTGGATTTGCAAGTAGCCGCTATTATATTGGCACATCAGGCAGCATAAGTGCAAGCAATAGTTATGTATGGTGGGTACCAGGCAGCGGTATTAATGTTATATGTAATGGTAGTACACCTGCTGCAAGCATCAATTTAAGGCAACAGTTTAGCAGCAATGCGCTGCAAATAAATAACTACAACGATAGTTTTAGGGTAACTCATGCGGGGTGGGCAAGTACATGGCAGTTACACGGTGTTAATGGTAATTGGGGTATGTCAACGGGAACGGTGGCAGCAGCAGCGACAAGAGGTGTATTCTTTATTGAAAGCGGAACAGCCCCAACAACAAGCCCAACGGATATAATTCAGATGTATTCAGCCGATATTGTGGCGGGTAATGCAGCCCCACACTTTAGAACTGAAAACGGGGGTATTATTAAGTTATACCAACAAACAACAGCAGTAGCAGCGGCAACGCTTGTAAGCAATCTTGGAACACCATTAACCTCAACCGACACATTTGACGGTTATACCTTACTACAAATAGTTAAAGCACTTAGAAATTCAGGACAATTAGCATAATGGCACTATCAACGATACAACTTAGCACACCTCACCCGCTTTTAGGCTTTGAACGTGAAGCTGAACTTGAAGGCATTACAATCAACGCTAAACAGGTAGCATTAGAACTTACTATTTATTACAAGTTAGACGGTGAGAGGATAGTCAATAATTCTATTATCAGCCCTAAATATGTACTAAGCGCAACGCCTGATAGCACTATTTACCGCAATGCTCAAACAGGTGCAATGATGGAATATGAGGATAGTCCATTATGCATACAGGAATACACTTTATTTATGCTAATGCTTAATCAGTCAGTCAACATTATGAGTTTAGCATCGGGCATTGTTTTGGAATACGAACAATTAGGTAGGTACGATAACTAATGGTATATACTGACGGACATAAAAATGATTGCTTTATGCTTTACGAGGCGGTTGATTATACGCTGACTAATGGCATTAGCATTGTGTTACCCGTGGGTTTAGAAACTGATTTTGCAAGCATACCCCGATTGTTTTGGGCAATATACCCACCTCACTTAAAAGAGTACAGAGTACCCGCTATTGTGCATGATTATTTGTATATGGAGCAAAAAACAATAGTAAGCCGAGCCTTTGCCGATGCGGAATTTAGAAGGTTGCTATTGCGTGGAGGAGTAAGCAAATTTACCGCCTACCTATTTTGGGTGATAATACGTATATTTGGCGCAAAACGATGGAACAATTATAAAAAGAAAAAGATATGATAGAGTTAACTATTCAAGAAGCAAAAGATATGATGGCTGTAATTGGTCAGCTACAAGGCAACATAGCGTTTCAGCCTATGGCATTTATACAGAATAAAATCATAGAGGCTGAGGCTAAAGAAAAAGCAATCAAAAACTCAAACCCTATAAAAGACAATAATTAATCATGCCACAGAATATGCAAATAGACAATACCGAAAACAGCTACATAGGAACGGTAATATCAATATTGTTAGCTGTCTTTACCTTTGCTGATATAGAGACATGGGCTAAGATAGTAGCCTCTATTGCAGCTACCATAGCAGCCTGCACCACTATTTACTTTCAATTCAAAAACAACCGTAAAAAATAATGGAAACAATCTATGAGATTTTAGGCACTACTGATATTGCTAAGGTAATAGCCTCGTCAGTATTTTTAGTATTGGGCGCATTTATAATCTCGGTTATAAAGTCAGGATTTGACGGTAAAAAGCTAATCCACGAAACCCGTTGGTTAAAGTCTTTTATAGGCTTGCTGTGTAGCGCAATACTAATGCGTTTCTTAAATGAGTACACCACCATAGCAACAAGCTCGGCACTATACGCCTATGCCTTTGGTCTTGGTCTTGGCTCGGACTTATCTATTCGTGGCGTAATGTCTATCCGTAAAAAGGTAGCCGATAAAATTGGAAAGTAATGGTAGGGCTATATAACGATGATGAGCTGTTGATTAGAGTTAGTCAATTACAAGGCTTTACACATATCCCAAACTACCTGTTAATAGGAGTTCGTTCAAAAGCCGATGAGTTTAATAAGTATGACGATAAGTTTTACTTTTATATCAACGGTCATTTTTTAACTGTATCTATTGGCACTACCAATTCGGGGGCTTACTCGCTTTTAGGTGGGTGGAAAAAGGCTAATCCATACGGCTCGGCTATAATTAAGTCGGACGAGATATACTACGATGTTTATGAGTATGGGCTACACAAACAGCGTATGCCCGCCCTGCGCCAAGTAAAGCCTATGAAGTATTATCGTGATGGCAATAACGATAAGAAGGTTGACGAAAGCGGAAAAATCTATACAGGTATTGCTAATACCAATTTTCACTTTAACAACTACGATATAGCAAGCAAGGTAATGGCTACTGTGATAGGTGGGTGGAGCGAGGGCTGTCAGGTAAGCTGCGAGACAATCCCATACAATAAAATTATAAACGAGGTTAAGAAAACACGACTGCCTGTTACATACGCACTAATAAAAGAATTCTAATGTTTGCCGCCCTGTTGATATTATGTATCTTCGGGGCTTTAATGAGTTTCATTAAAAACAAAAACGAATGAGCCAACCTAACATTAAAGTATGGCATCAGCGAATAATAGATACGCCAAGAGGGGATTTAACGCCTTATGAGTGGTATCGTAAACTATCCGAAACCTACAACTGCTCATTTGATAATGCAAGGCGTAAGGCTACTAAATATGCTAAATATGCTAAAATTGCAGAGGAGCAAGCCGTTGGTTTCAATCCTATTATTGATAAAGAAGGTATTGATTATAGCGAAGTTTCTCACGGGTGGTTAAAAACTACCAAAGCAGACAAAAACGGTCATAAACATTCGCTATTCTTTAAGGTTGGGCATGAGGGGGATTTTATAGGAAACTTAGCTGAAATACTAAAAGACTATAAATTTACCGTACCTCAACTTGCCAATAACCCAAACCCGCAAAGCAGCATGGCGGTCATTAACTTGGCTGACCTACACTTAGACAAGCTCTGCATATTAGATACAACAAATTCGGAGAGTTCGTTAGAAAAAAACATTGATATAGCAAAAGCCGCTTTTAAATTATTGTTAGATAAATGCGTATTGGTTGGTATTGAAAAACTTTATATGCCATTTGGTAACGACATATTAAACGCAGATAACCCACAAAACACGACCTTTGGCGGTACGCCCCAAGATAGTATTTTTGATTGGAAAAACTCTTACAAGGCGGCATTAAACTTTCTTAGATGGAGTATTGATTATTGTCTATCATTGGGAATACCCGTTGATGCAAGGGCTGTTTATTGTAACCACGCACCAACAAAATTGTTTTACTTAGCGCATGGACTTGACCTTGTTTACGAAGGCTCTCCTGATGTTAAAATAGAATATCAAGAACTACAAAGAACCTATTATACCTACGGGCAAAACTTATTCGGAACAGCTCACGGAGACCGAGAAAAGGTAAATGCGCTACCAAGTCTTATGGCATTAGAGCAGAAAGAAAATTGGGGCAATACAACACACAGAACTTGGTTATTGGGTCATTTGCATACAGGTAAAGGCTTTATTGCTAAAACAAGCGAAGATAATTCGGGGGTAGAAATGATTTGGCTACGTTCATTAAGCAATACCGATAAGTGGCATCACAAACAAGGTTATGTTGGCTGCCCTAAATCGGCACAGGCGTTTATATTTGGTAAAGAAAAAGGATTACACACTACATTTAGAGAAACATTTTAACCCATGAACACAGCACTTTTAGATAGCGTATTTGCAAGCGAAACGCAAGACGGTTATTTCTTTATTTTAAACGAAGGGCAGGATACCTACTATGGTGGTAACTATAAAGAAGGCTGCCTTATGGAGATGCTAATTACGTTCTACGAAACAGAACCGTTAGCCAAATCCGACCTATTGCAGTTTGCGGAGTATATTATGAAAAACACAGATAATTAACAAATTAACTATATTTACCACATGAAATCACTATCAACAAGAGAAAAGGCATTATGGGCTGCTATGGCACTTATCGTAGGTGCTTTTGTAGTGTCTATCCAACAATGCAATAAAGCGCAACACAGCGCAGGTAAATGGGCTTTAGACTACCAAAACGCTAACGGTACTATCCAATCCTTTAAACTTGACCTATCTAACAAGGATAAGGTTATAGCTACCCAAGAAGCCCTAATCGGCTCGGAACGCAATGCAAAGATTTTAGCTGAACAAGAAGCTAAGAAATACAAAAGCATTGCAGGGGTGGTTAAGGTTAAGACGGAATTTGTTATTAAAAACGTACCTGTACCGTACCTAAAACACGATACCGTTACAGTTGACGGTGAGTTATGTGTCTCTATTGGAACTCAAGCATATATAGCAGATAAATACTACTCTATCTTAGCAACCATTGATACTAACAATATTCGTATAGACAGCCTACACATACCTGTTAATTTTAGTTTGCTTTGGGGCAAACAAAAAAGAGGCTTATTTAAAGCCCCTGTTGAAAGTTATTCGTTGGTGGTTGACAACCCTTACATTAGCATACAAAGTTTGCAGAACGTAACTGTAAAGCCTAAAAAGCCAAAACGATTAGTATGGTTACTTACAGGCTTGGCTTTAGGTATAGCAACAAACTTTATTCATTAGCTTTATCCTTCATTCATCATAAATGTTAGATTAGCCTCGGTAACTCGGGGCTTTTTTATTTATTCTAATTGATTTACAGTTAGTTGCACAATCTTTGTATAATTTTTTGTACAAATACTTGCATAATATAAAATAATCTTCGTAGTATTGCAGCATGGAATTAACAGACAAAGCAAAAAAGCAACTAAAGGCTATACTTATTGATATAGATATTAGCTATAACGATATAGCAGTCAAATCAAAAGTTAGCGTACCTGAGATAAGCCGTGCGCTTAACCCTATCCCACCTAATCAAGTTAAGGCTTTAAATACCATAGTGAGTATTATAAAGCGTAAACGCCCCGACCTTGACATTGACGCAATACTAAATTCGTAACCATGAAGCAAGACTTAGAATACCGTATAGCTACCTTAATAGGTAAAGCGGCAACACACGAACAACTACAAAGCGCATTGGTAGCCTTTGAGCGTGCAGCACCTAAATTAGAGGCTAATGCTGCTTTGTTTTTGGTAAATCTAATTGATTTACAAGGCAAGACCATCAATACCCAAGTAAATGCTTTTAACGACGAGTGTTTTGCTATTCATGCAGAATACCCTGTGCCTGTTGATATTTTACCAAGTGAAAGCGATGGGACACCTGTTATTACCGACTTTACCAATGAAACGACAGTTAAAGAAAATACTATCTAAATTATGTTAAGACAAGAAACAAGCCAAGCGTACATATTTCCTTTACTTGATATGAAGGCGCAAAAAAGCATATTAGCAGGCTATGATGTACGTAACAAAGAATACCTATCCGATATTGAGGCGTATATTGATTTTATCTGCCAAGAGCGCAACATTACCATCAAGCAGATTAGGAGTAAAAGGCGAGATAGGTTTATAGTAGAGGCGAGGCAATGGGTGTGCTACTATTATACCAAGTTTTGTACCGAGAATAGGATAGGCAGGCTTACCTATAATAAGATAGGTGAGGCTTTAGATAAAGACCACGCTACTATAATCTATACGATACGGGCAGCACAAAATATGCACGATACGGATTTAGCTTATAATGAAGATAGTAGTAGGCTTTATGCTAAACTGATTGATAAGGCTAATATCATTAACAAATAAAAATCAACCAAATAAAACAAGCAGCATGAATGCAAAACTGACACAGAACCTTTACGCATTAGTTAAACTATATGGTGAGTTAGCTGATTTTCAAGGTCATTTTTACCATGTAGAGGCTACCGAATACAATGTGAGGTTGCAAGGCTTTCTAAGTAGCGAATTAGAATATAAGCTGATAGATATGGGTTTTATTCTTGATGAGGATAGCAGTTCATTTACCCGTTACATCAAAGGCAACATTAAAATAAATTTAGAAGAACAGTAAACACACACTAAATGAGCAAAATCCACCGAGACCCAATTACGGGCGATATTACAACCAAAGACGACTACTACCCGAAGCGAGACAAACCGAGGCGGGTCGTAAAGGATAAGAACGTAAAAAACAATTCAAAAACAAAATAACGTATGAATAACGAAAAAGAACTTACTCATTGGCGCAAGTTGGTCAATACCAACTACATAGGCGCATATTCGATGCCAACTGACGGCTCTAACATTGTACTAACAATTAAAAACGTAGTACGAGAAAAGGTCAAGGGCGAAAACGGCAAAGAGGAAGAATGTACGGTTGCCTACTTTATGGAGGATAGCAAGCCCATGATTTTAAACCGTACCAACTGTAAAGCTATTACCACAGCCTATAAAACACCGTATATTGAAGAATGGTCGGGTTGTAAGGTAGAGATTACGGTAGCTAACGTAAAGGTGGCAGGCGAGACAGTAGAGGCTTTACGTATCTTACCAAAGAAACCCGCCAAGCCCGTACTAAAAAAAGACACCGAGGCTTATAACAAAGCGGTTGAGTACGTTAAAAAAGGTAACGACCTGTCTAAGATTAAAGAGAAGTACGAAATTGATGCAGTAACCGAAAAAGCTATTTTAGATGCAGCTAAGTAAAGACCGTATAGGCTGCTTTACAGCGAGCCGTATCAGCGAACTGACAATAGGTGTTAGGGGCGGCTCGGCTACCCGTGATAAGTATATCCGACAAAAAGCGGTAGAGAAAGCCACAGGGATAACTAACAGAGGTGTTAAGACCTACGCAATGGAACATGGCTCATTTAACGAGTACGAAGCATTAGAGGCGTTTCAAAACGTATCGGGGCTTAATATTTTTATCGGTAAACAGGAGTACTTTAAGATAGACCATAATAGCGGGGCTACACCTGATGGGTTCGTTATAGACTTTAACGATGTTATTATGGCTACTATTGACGCTAAATCACCACAGCCCGATGGTTTTTATGACCAAAAGATGATGGTTATTAATGAAGGTAAGCCCGAATATCAAAATGTGCCTAAAAGCTATTTCTATCAGGCTCAAATGCAGATGATGTCCGCTACGGTACATAACGCTTTTCTTAATCTGCCCCCCGTTGAGGAACATTACCTTGTTCGGTACTTAGCAGAATATTTTGAGGACGAACAGGGCGAATTGGTGCAGGTTGAACTACCAATAGAGGAACGTATCTTTTGGTCTCATATTAAAGCGGATAAAGACTGCCAAAAAGAGATAACCGAAATGATACGTACCGCCTCGGATGAACGAGACTTACTTATACAGATTTTTAAGAAACCGATTATCTAACCCCCATGAAATCCACAGCAACCAACCCCATACAATCATTCGCTACTAAGTTATTAGCGCAACGTAAAAGAATGATAAAAGCCGAGAAAGGTAATTATACCATTCGTGTCATTGCCGCCTTTGAGCGCATTGAAAAGGACTTTATATCAATCAACTGCGGACGGCACAAAGATAACGAATTTGTATGGGGAAGGTTCTTTCGGAATAATGAGGAAGATTTACGTACAATAATGTTCGGGCGCACAGCTAAACAGTACGAAAAAATGAATGAGCTTTTTGATGAGGCTTTTAAACATACATTGACATTAAAAGAGAAATAAGATATGAAAACGAGGATTATAAAATTCCCTAAAATGGGTAATAACGGACATCGGTTGCGCTTAGATGACCCTTACAATACAAAAGAAATAGCATTTGTAGCTCAGATAAATCAAGAATTAGGCTATAATAGCATGCTTTTAAATCAAATTGTTGACCATACAGGAAAAACATATTTAGATGAAGAAAAAGAAAGGCTTATCGTTAGCGTTATACAATGGTTAGGCTCTCCCGTTGGGCAAGGTTTTTTAGCTCAGGTTGAAAAACGAATAGATAATGACAATTCAGATATGTTAGAAAATTCTGATTTTGTGGTAATTGACGAAATTGATAAAGATTAAATTGTTAATAACTCGCCCGTGATAATTTTGACGGGTCGGGAAAATAGTGTAAATTGCACTCCGAACAAGTCTTTTAACGGTCAGATGAAATCAACAGTAATACATAAAGATATTCCCGCATAGGGTAGCAAACGCAGAGGGTTCTGACCGACCTGTTCGCCTGTGTTTCTACACCGATTGCGGGATTTAATTTTATTATTATGGCTGATAAATACGCAGACAGGATAACAACCGAGCTTATTGAATACGTTTCAAGCAACGGAGAAATAGTAGCAACAGAGTTATATCACAGGGGCTTTAGGTCGGATGTGTTTGTATATGACGAGAATGGTGTTTTTGTTGATTATGAGGTTAAGACATCTGTTGCTGATTTTTGGAACGACTTTTCTAAAGTCAACAAAAAAAAGCAAAACAGGCACGATTTATTTGAGCAGGGATTTTTGTCAGAAAAATTCTTTTTTGTATTTCCACCTAATCTTATTCCTTTAGATAAGATACCTAACCATTATGGAGTAATTCACTATTTGGGAGACGGACAATTTAAGGAAGTTAGAGAGGCTGCTGAATTTGACATTTTGGAAAATCACGATGAAATGTATAACTCATTTGTCTTGCATTTATGTAAAAATGATGAGTTCTGTTATCTCCGAGAAAGGTATGATTTAAAAATTGACCGATTGGAATATGAGAATGAACAATATGATGTAGGCGCACACAACCTTGAATATGAATTGTCTGCTTTAAAAGTAGAGTATGAGAAATTAAAGATAGAGTTTAACTGCTTGCAAAGCGCAGTAGAGGAGCGTTACGAATATATAGAATATTAATATGACTAAAAACTTATTCACCCCTGAATGGTATCCGTTCTATCAAAAGAAGTTTACCTCTGCCACGCAACTATATAATGCAGAGGCTATCGGAGCATATATAGTGTTACTAAACTACCAATGGGATAACGGGGGGCTGCCTGATGATATACAAGAATTAATGTCTTTAGCTAAATGTTCAGAGCCTACCATTATCAAAGTGCTAAAAAAATTTACAAAAAGAGAAGATGGGCTTTATTGGAACAAACGACTTGAAGATGTGCGTGAAGAGCAATATCGTAAATACTTGGTTTCCAAAGCAAGAGCCGATAAAGCTAACGCTACTATAAGGGAAAAAAAGAAAGATGCGGACGGGCGTTCAACGTTGCGTCCAACGTCAAATCAACGTAACGATAACGTAACGTATAAAGAAGAAGATAAAGATATATCTAAAGATATAGTTAATGACGGCACTGTTGTGCCTAATGAGAAAGTTGTTGCCAAGAAACGTATAAGGGCTACATTTAAAAAACCCGAATGGAAAGATGTAGCCAATTATTTGCTTACCTACTTACCTACAAAAAACATTAATTGGAGTAGGGAGAAAATAAAAGAAAAATCGGAAAGTTTTATAGACCACTATATATCTAATGGTTGGATGGTAGGCAAAAACCCTATGGCTGATTGGGAAGCCACAGTAAGGAAATGGATTAAGAATGACGAAAAATTTGACACATCACAAGCCAAGCCAACAGAGACAATCAAACCAACAAAATTTTTAGGCGAAGAGTAATGAAAAGGAAAGATACAAAATATGTAAATTTTGCTGAGTTTGATGGTTATATGCCACCACAGGACGTAGAACTTGAAAGAGTAGTGCTTGGTAGCCTATTGCTTGAACAGGGCTTATTGATAAAGGTTGATATGTTTTTAGACGTTGATACTTTTTATTACCCTCCTCATATTGAGATTTACAAAGCAATTGCTTCTTTAAGCCAAGAGCAACAGCCGTATGATATTATGACAGTTACAAGTAAGCTAAGGGCTGATAAGTTATTGGAGTTTGTTGGCGGGGCTTATTACATAGCAAAATTAACTAATCGTGTTGGAGGTACGGGTAACATACAGTCTCATTGTGCCATATTAAGGCAAAAGTCAATACAGAGAAAGTTGATACTTACGGGCTACAACATGGTAAAAGTTGGGTATGATGATACAAAGGATTGTTTTGACGCAATTGATGATGCAGAGGCAAGCGTTAAGTCTATAAATTCATCTTTAGTATCGGCTAAAAACAACTTAAAGACATTTAGGGATTTAATTATGGAGGAGGCTAATGCTTATGATAGCATAGCAAGCGGTAAAAACATTGGGGTTAAAGTAAATATAGACAATTTAGATAGGCACACTAACGGTTGGCAGAATGGTAATTTAATAATAATTGCTGCGAGACCAAGCGTTGGAAAATCAGTTTTAGCATTAAATAACGCTAAAGAAGCAGCTAAGAATGGAGTACCGACAGCTATGTTTAGCTTAGAAATGAGTAGTGTTGAATTAATGCAGCGTTTAGCAAGTGATGAAGCTGATATTGATTTTGGCTTGGTGCAAAAAGCCAAAACAAGCACAGATGAAAGAAGCAGGGTAAACCTTGCATTAGGTAAAATTGAAAATTTACCCCTTTACATTGACGACACGGCACAAACTACCGTACTTGGGATATGGAACAAGGCTACCAAGATTAAAAGCGAATACGGGCTTGGTTTAATCGTTATTGACTATATACAATTAATCAGCGCACCTGAACTTGGTAGTTACGCAGATGCTAATACAAGGGTAAGCCATATTTCTCGAAACTTAAAGTTAATGGCAAAAGAACTAAACGTCCCTGTAATAGCACTAAGTCAGCTAAGTAGGGATGTTGAAAAGAGGGGAGGCATGAAGCGACCTATGCTATCTGATTTACGTGATAGTGGTAGCTTGGAGCAGGATGCAGACGTTGTAGCTTTTCCTTGGAGACCAAGTTATTACGGAATTACTAACGATGGTAATGGATTTGATTATAGAGAGGATTATGCGGAACTTATATTTGCCAAGCACAGGAACGGTATATTAGGCTCTATACGTTTAAGTTTTAATGGGGCTAAACAAAGGTTTACAAGCTACCAAGACGGACTAAGTCAGCCAAACTATCCCGTTAGGGATTTTTCAGAACAGATTAAGCCAAATGGTGATTTTGATAAAGAAGTACCATTTTAAACAACACCACCAACAGGTTAAGAAAGAATTAGCGAAGATATGAAAATACTAAATTTATATGCTTGTTTAGGCGGAAACCGTTATAAATGGGGGAACGAACACGAAATTACAGCCGTAGAGTTAGACCCAGTGTTAGCGCAATTGTATCAAGAGCGGTTTCCGAATGATACCGTAATTGTAGCGGACGCACACTATTATTTAATAAACCACTTTAGGGATTTTGATTTTATTTGGAGTTCGCCACCGTGTCCGAGCCATAGTCGTATTAGAATTAGCCAAAAAAACACCAATGCTTTTATACCTGTTTACCCCGACTTAAAGCTATACGAGGAAATAATATTTTTAGAAAATTACTTCGACGGAAAATATGTTGTTGAGAATGTTATACCTTATTATGAACCGCTAATAACAGCACAAAAAAGGGGAAGGCATTTATATTGGTGCAATTTTAATTTACCCAAAAACATAGGAGAACGAAAGGCGTATAAAAATATGATTGAAACTGGCAATATAAAACAATTATCGGAATTTCATAACTATGACTTTACAAAGTATAAAGGCGAACAACGATTAAATAAGATAGCTAGAAACCTTGTTGATTATGAAGCGGGTAAAATCATACTTGATACCGCTATGGGAATTATTAACAGCCAAAATGTCAATCAACCAAGTTTATTTTAGAAATAAGTAAAAAATAATTTGGATTGTAAATAATTAGTTCTACTTTTGTGTAATAAACGATAGATATGTACAAGACCGTAAAGATTAAACTAAAAGAGGCATACACGCCCGCTAAGGCTTATTGCGATAAGAAAGGTATTAAGCTACAACACTTTATAACAGAGGCTATTGAGGCTAAGTTAAAATCCGATAAGAAAAACTAATCCAACAAGGTAGGATATAACACTAATAAATTTTAACCAATAACAAAAACGTATAGACAATGGAAAATACAGAAAATAAAATTGAGCCCCTTCCTTGGGAAATTAAAAAAGGAGGTAAAATAGTAAACGCAGAAAACACCTATGTAGCTTTAGCCGCTGCGCCTTATAACTTATATATTGTTCACGCTGTTAACTCTCACACCACTCTAACCGCCCAAGTAAAAGAACAAAGGGAGTTGATAGGGGAGTTAAAAGCAGCTTTAAAAAATAGAATACAGGCAATAAGCGGGGAGTATCAATTATCAAAAAACGAACTTGAAAAAAAGGAATTAGAAACTGAAATTAATTTATTAACCGACTTACTATTAAAAGCCGATAAACTTAAATAACTATAAAATGAACGTAGAAGAATTGAAAGCAAAGCACACAAGATTATGCTTGTTAAATATAGCTTACGAACCTGAAGCTAAAATACACGCAGAATGCCACACCGAAGCAAGCATTGACTACGCTATTGCAATGTTGGAGAACGTTGACAAATTCAGCATTAGTATAAATGCGAGGGCTATTATTCAGTCCGAAATAAAGAAACTAAAAACCCTTAAAAACAACCTATAATTATGTCTGAATCAAATTTAACAGCCTTTGATAAACTTACTATTGAAGGCATACAAAAAAGATTAAAAAAATTAGAAGCTATTGTTACACCCCCTGCCGAACCAAAAAGCGAACCAAAGGAACAACAAAATGCAGAGCCTAAGATAGTAGAAGCAGAGCAGCCAGAAGGTAAGTGGCAACCGAAAGTAGGTGAAACATATTATTTTGTTAGCCTTGATGGAAATCATGGAGTATCGGAATATACATGGGACGGCGGGTATAGCGATAAAAACTTATATAATTACGGAAATTGCTTTCAAACCGAAGAAATAGCACTAAGCCGAGCCTCATTAATCAAAGCCGTACTACAACACCAAACCGAAGTTAAAGCGTTTTTAAATACACTTAAAAAATAAAGCCATGAGCGAGAAAACAAGCATTAACCAAGCCATAGATAAGCTAAAATTAGAAATTGAAGCTATACATATAGACACCTTTACAAATAGGCGTATAAAAGCAGCGTATAATAACGCTATTGATATACTTACCGACCTTCTACCAACAAACCGCAAGGAGATAGAGGAGGCGTATAGCAAAGGTTATCAAAAAAGGATAATTGAAACACTTGAAAATGCCAATAAGGGTATAAAAAATAGTTCTACCTACAACGATTTAGAGCTAAGAGAAACAGCAACCGAATACTACACCAACAAATACGGGATATGAGCAAGAAAGGATTAACGACAAATGCCAAAAGTGCGGACTGCCCCGATTGCGTTAGGAGGGGTTAGTCTTTAGCTATTTTCTTAGCTGCCCGTTCCGTCCTTTTCTTGACAGCTTTAACATCATAGTTTGCAGGAACAGGTGCTTCAATCTCCTTATCGCCAAAGAACTTAGTCTTATACACTTTAAACCCTGCCGATACAAAGTTGTTAAATAGCTTCTGTCTATCTTCGGGGGTTAGTTCTGCTAAGACATCCTTTTCTTCAATAACTCGCTGTTGAACAAATTTAGATACTGCAACCGATAGTTTTGTCCTATCGTTAGTATTCAGCTTATTGCCATTTAAGTCCTCATTTGATATTTGGTAATTGGTAGATATACCTAAGTCCAAGACAATACGCCACCCTTCGCCTAAATCACGTTTAGTCCCCAATAAAGCCTGCATTTCTTTAACAGCGTCTTGCTGTGCAAATGGAACGGGAAACACATTGTAGTTATTTGCTGTTACCTCATACCCCATACGGTCAACAACCTTATTTTCTATAACGTCCTCAAAATACGGGATGCCTTTAGAGAACTGCTCTACTATTGCAGAACTAATATCGTCGGAGAAATTCTGTGGACGGTATTCAGGTAGGTTGTTTACAGTCTTATATCCTTTAAATAGGCTTTCGTAAAATTTAGGGTATAGGATATTTTTGACAGTCTGCACGGTAAACTTACCCACTTTATCCCCCGCTTTACTGCTTGTGGCATTTTCAAAACGACCACCAATAGAAAGCATATCGCTTATTCCTTGTAAGAAAGACTGTTCTTTAATAAACAGGGCTGCGTTAACCATATTGTCAGCCATTAACGTAGTGGCTTCTTTTTCGTTTTTATCAAAGTTCTTAGCGTCTAAAGAATATCCCATCCAAGCAAACATAGGGGCTAATACACTTTCTTTGTAGCTAAATTCAAAACCACCTTTAAAAGTAATAGTGTAAGGTGTAAAACCATTGTTACGGGCTTCTGCTACCTTTGCAGGGTCGTCTGATATATTACCCGTTACGTTCTGTATAATATTCCATGCGCCTTGCTCGGGGTCATCGTCAAGCAAATCTTTTAAAGCTAACGCTATGTATGTCAGGGCTAATGTTCCCAAAGAACCACGTATAAGGTGCATTTTTCGGTCATCAATCCACTCAGCCCCACCTTGCTTACCTATCCTGTATTTGTTCCATGCTCTCTCAGGATTGCCTACCATAAATCCACGTCCAAAAATAGCACGCTTCAATCCCCAAGGCGAATAATCTAACCACGTATCTACCATGTTAATACCAATCTTAACGAAAGGAATAACAGTAAAAGCACCGGGTATTTTCTGCGCTAAATTCATTACATCATACAACTGACCCAATGTACCTTCGGGCTTATTGTTTAAGGTAGCCCTTTGTGCCATAATCTCGGCAAAGTCCGCTACGTTGGCTTGGCGTTCCTCTTGAGCTAACTCCGAAGCACGTATGCCTACAAAGTTCTTATCAATAGGTATCCCTGCCGCTTTGTATTGGGCAGCCTCTATACTTGCCTGTTCTTTAAAGCGGGCATAATCAGCCTTGGTATTATGGGCAACCTCATGTACCTTAACCCAAAAGTTTTTAGCTTTGCTATCGTAACCTGCACTAAGTAAAGTATCATAGGCTTTTACCGTAGCAAAGTATTCCCTAAAGCCTTGTTTAGCTAAAGCGTCCGTAGCAATAAAAGCCCGAACCATTTTAATAGGTACGTAAAGGAATGTTTTAATAGGTAATTCATACCAATCCATTTCTTTCATGGATTTAGCCATTAATGCTTTCAATGGCCCGATTGGTTGTTTTGCTTCTTCACTACCATACTGCGAGTTAAAGCCGTCTGCCAATATCTGTTTAAAGATAGGAACGCCTTGCTGAAACCCTTTGATTAGGTTTTTAGTGCTTTCAATATAAAGTTTCGTTCCGTTACCCTTAGCCCCACCATGCACCATTGCGGTAATACCTGTTAAAGTAACCCCTGTATGCAATATACCCCTTACGTTGGTGTAAATAGTTGACGTACCCGAAAGTAGGTTATTATAGAATAGTTCTTTTGCTACCCTAAAAGTTAATATCCACCCTCTGCTCCACGATGATTTCTGCATTAAGTCAACCTTATCCAAAAATGTATTAAACTTTTGCAGTCGTTTGTAGTAAGCAGTAGACCCTTCGGGAAACAATTTAATGCCGTCTTTTAAATCCGATAGCTGTTGGTTCATTTCAGGCGTAAGCACCACAAAGCCCATAGCATCGTCAAACAGATTAGAAAAGTCCATCATGTTAACCTTCCCAAGTAACATAGCTTTGTTAATCTTCTGCATTAGCTTTTTATGGGCGGCAGTAGCTAATGTATTAGCGTCTTTTGGTATAACCTTATCAATCTGCTTTTCAATCTGTTCTTTTGCTTTTGAAAGCAGTTTATCATATTCACTCTCTACAACTTTAGCAAACTCTTTGGCTTCACTTTGAGACAATCCCCCGTCAGCCATTAGTTTGTCCGTTAGAGAGCCTTTAAAAGCATTGCTATCCTCATAATAGTCTTTAGCTATTTGGCGCAATGTAAGCCCGAAATCATCGGCTAAATTCTCTTTGATAAACTGTTTAGCTTTTTTATTCTGTTCACGGGCTACTCTATCCGAAACTGATTGTTTTAAATTGTCTACATTAATATTTTTACCTATAAGGTTTTTGTCTTTTAACAAGGCAATTACCCTATCAATAGCTTCTTCAATAGTTTCTGTGGCTTGTTTTGCGGCTACGGCTGCTTCTGCTATTAGATTAATAAGATTGCCAACGGTCAACCCATTAGCGTTCATATCGTTGTTAGGCGTAAGATTAATGCCTAATTTTTCATTAAGGTAGTCAATAGCTTGTTTTAGGTCTTTCTTAACCCGTTCACGGTAAACAGAATTACTCTCTCTTACCTGTTTTTTCTTAGCTACCTCTTTGGCGGCTTGTTCAACCTTTTTGCTTTTATCTATATTTGAGGTAGCCTCATTAACCCCTTGTGTGAAGGTTTCGTGTATATCTTCAATCGTTTCTTTGTTCGTCTTACCCGTTGCTTTATTTTCTCTTTTAAGGGCAATATCTTTGGTTAATTCTATTTGTGCTTTTGCCTTAGCTATAATCGCTTCGGGATGGCTTTGCGCTGAAAATACCTGTATAAACTTACCTGCATTGGTAGCAGTCTTAAACATCTTACCATAGGCAGCAGCAGCTTTCTCCATTTGCCCCGTAGCCTCATAGTAATTAGCAATCTTAGACATCATCATTGCCTTGATAGGAACAGCATTATCGTCTAATGAGGCTAAGTCAACACTACTCGCCTCTTCCCATAAAGCGTCTATATCTCCTGTTTCTTTAGCTACCTCTATCATTCCATCAGCCATACGGCTTGTGAACTTGTTAGAGCTTTCTAAGTAGTATCGGCTTGCTTGTTCAATAGCGTCCCTTAATTCTTTAGGCTTGCTTGGGTCTTTGGCAAAGCGGCTATAAAGTTCCCTAACCTTTTGAACGGGCGTATCTTCTCCTATATCTTCGGATTTAATTTCCCCCTTCTCCCTAACAAAGTCGCTTGGTTCAAGTTTATCAATATTTTCAAGTAGCAGCCTTTGTAGGGCTGATACATCGTCAATGGGAATACCAACACTACCGTCTTTGGGTTTGCCGTTTACTACGTCGGATATAGAATAGAGTTTACAAGCCATAGGACAAATATACTAAATTTAAACTTTTTTCACATTTTTCTTGCGTGGTATTGTTTTATGTGTTTTCTTTGTCCCGTTCAAGTTTTGACAGGCAAGAACATTTTAATATTACCTTTGTACATATATTAACGGATTAAGTTCCGTGGAAGCCCTTACCGCAAGCCCTGTCAAAACTCTTTTTGGTGGGGCTTCTGTTTTAAGGGTATTTGCTAATTCGGGTTGAAACTACGGCGGGGCTTATATCTGATTAGAGTGATACGAACTGCGGGGTTGCAAAGTATCAAAGGGGCGCACTAAAGGACAGCTTCCTTGCAACAACGGTGATTACAACCGTAAGAAATGTGTCCGAGGCTTGTAGTAATCTAACAGGCACGACTGAGCGAGGGGTTAACGCTGAAAAGCAGACTTAAATCGTTAAGGGAGTGACAAGGAGAATAAACCCTCCTTTAGGCACACTATCTCCCTTACTCAGGTATTACAACTGAAAGCAGTGTTATTTTAATAGTATTAATAGCTATGTATATATACTTTCTAAAAAATAAAGTTAACGACAAAATTTACATTGGTAGCACGTCTAACCACGAAGCCCGAAAGAAAGCACATTTTACCCAACTCAATGTACGTAAACATCAAAATAAAAATATTGCAAAAGATTTAACAACACACACAGCTAATGACTTTGAATTTATAGTAGTATCAGAACTTGGAAATATATCAAAACTTTGGTTGCTAAAAATTGAAATGCTTTGGATTGATTATTTAAGAACAGCCTTTAGTCTTTACAATATAAACGAAAATACATTAAGGTTTGCAGGCAAGCAAATGGTTGAAGACACTACAATCATGCCCGAGAATAGAAAAGAACGTTTAGCGTACAGAAAAGTAAGGAAATTAGAGGCTATTAAGGCAGGGAGTATGTTGACACAACTTTGTAGATTTAAAGATTACCAAGTTAAAAATCAATACGAAGCTAACATAGCCCCATTTTAAGCAAGAATAAACTTTACATTAATAATTAAAAAAAATA
>Ga0114958_10001444_pt1 | contig 18770 bp, 18 predicted proteins | sample C_130208_EF_Meta_FD_89577 | JGI IMG/M metagenome (GOLD analysis project Ga0114958, IMG submission 89577) | Freshwater microbial communities from Lake Croche, Canada to study carbon cycling - C_130208_EF_MetaG | ecosystem: Environmental > Aquatic > Freshwater > Lake | place: Lake Croche, Canada...
CAGATTCAAGGCATTTCCAACCTCATGGGGGGCTGGCAGAACATCGGCAGTGCGATAGCCGGCACGGGAACCACGGTGAGTTACCTGACCGTGACGCGCACAAACACAAGCCAGTTCTTCCGGGTTATTCATACTCCTTAACAACGGACTGCCCCGCTTATTCCGGGACGACCCGGATCAGTTCAGGGACAGGGGACCGGCATTTGCCCGTGATGGGCTTGCCGGCCCGGAGGGATGATGGCAGGAAGGCATGGTCTCAAGCAACCAAACCGGTCCCCTTGTAAAAGGCCTCACCTCCAAATCCAAGTCCCTGCCCCAAGCGACTCTGGTTAAATCGTCCAGAGCAGCCTGCAAAACCGGCTGGGCCTGGAAGATTCACCACCCAACCCGTTCGAGCCTCAAAACTTTCAACGTGCTCCGGGCTGGAAACCCTGGAGCTCACCGGCCCGGCGCAACCGCTGCGCGCTATCCATCAATCACCCCAGCTTCCACGGGCCACGATAAGGACGCCCGAGCATTTGACTGGCCGCGGCATCATCCAGAATCAGTTCTTTCTCCGCATCCCAACGGAGCGTGCGCCCCGTCACCATGGCAATCAGCCCCAGATGCCCCGGAATGGAAGAATGATGCGCCGTCTCCGCGGGAGTGATGGTCGGCTGGCGCGATTTGATGCAGTCCAAAAAGTTGCGGATGTGGTCGCGCGAGCGATAGAGCTTCACCTTGCGCATCTCCTCAGGCAGATCCTTGAAATCCCGCCAGTCCGGATTTGATGACTCAAAGCCTCCCCGGTCCACCCACACCCAACCGTCGGTGCCGATCCATTTCGTTCCGGCACGGATATCGTGGTGCCCGCCGGCCAAGGTCATGGTGATGGCATTGGGATATTTCGCTTCGATGCGATACCGGGTGCAGACGTTCCAGTTGTAATCGGCCGGCGGGAACTCGCCCTCCCCCGACACCTCCAGCGGCCCCGAATTGTCACAGTCCATGCCCCAGTGGGCGATGTCACAGTGATGCCCGATCCAGTCAAGGAGCTGACCGCCGCCGGTGTTGTAATTCCAGCGCCAATTGTTGTGAATGCGGCTGCCCACATAGGGCATCATGGTGGACGGCCCGATCCACAGGTCGTAATCCAGCTCCGCCGGCGGCGGGGTGGAATCCACTTTTCGCTGCTCTTTCGGGTTTTTCGGCCCGCTGGGCAGGCCCACTTCCACCCGGATGATCTTGCCGATCAACCCGTTGCGGACGATCTCGGCGGCCTTGTGGAAATTGGCGCCCGAGCGCTGCCAGGAGCCGGTCTGCCAGATGCAGCGGTTTTTCTTCACCGCCCGCACGATGGCCTGCTGTTCCACAATGGTCCGGGCCAGGGGTTTCTCGCCGTAAATGTCCTTCTTCTGTTTGGCCGCCTCGACGGCAATGAGGGCATGCCAATGATCGGGCACCGCGAGCATGACCGCGTCGATATCCTTGCGCGCCATGAGTTCGCGGAAATCACGGTAACCCCGGCAATCCTTGCTGTTATATTGGCCGTTGACCTTTTGAAGCATGTTGGCCAGATGCGTTGCATCCACATCGCACGCAGCCACAACCCGGCAGTCGGTGTTACGCAAAAAACCGTCGGTGTTGCCATTCCCCTGCCCGCCGCAACCCACCACGCCAATGTTAATACGTTGGGAAGGGGATGCTTGGCCTCCAAGTCCCAGCACCCTGCCGGGCACAAAGGCAGGCAGCGCCACGGCGGCACCGGCCGCGGCCAGAAAACGGCGCCGGCTGACTCCGGCGTTAGATTCGCTTGGTTTCATGTTCGAGGTTCCCATCGTCACCGCAAATTCCGAACCATCTGGCGGCAGCCCACAAAATGTGCGACCGATCGCCTTCAAATACATGGATCGTGAAAAGAAGAATGCTCGAAGGCGGCCATCCCTGCATATCGTTCATTTGAACGACCCAAATGTGTCGGACCTGAATCTTGACCCCGAAGCCACAGCGGCTAATGTGCCGGCAGGAAACTCAAAACATACCGCGACAACTTATTGTTCCACAGGCCCCTTACTCATACCCTCCATGAAATCAATCCTGCGACTCGCCATTGCCCTCATCACGGCGCTCAATCTGGCACCGGCAACGACATCCGCCGCGGACACGCCCGTCAAAGTGATGATTGTCGCCGGCCAGAACAACCATGCCTGGCAGAAATCCACGCCCATCCTCCAGCAGATGCTGGTCAAGAACGGACATTTTGAAGTGATCATGAACAATTCTCCGGCAAGCGGCGCGCCCGCATCGGCCTGGGACGCCTGGCAGCCTGACTTTGCGGGAGTTGGGTGCGTTCTGCTCAACTACAACGGGGAGCTGTGGCCCGAACGCATCCGTAAAGCCTTCACCGCCTATGTCGCCGCGGGCGGCGGCGTGGTCTTGATCCATGCCTCCAACAACGCGTTCACCGGCTGGAAGGAATTTGAAGAGATGGTGGGCCTGCTCTGGCGCCCCAAGGATTTCGGCTACAGCCTTTACTTCGACGACAACGGCCAGATCGTCCGCGAGCAACCCGGCCAAGGCCGCGGAATGGGACACGGCGGCCAATACGATTGGGTGATGACCACCCGTGATCCCAATCACTCCATCACTTGGGGACTCCCGTTGCACTGGATGCACAAACACGACGAACTCTATCACGGGCAGCGCGGGCCGGCGGAGAATGTGCATATCCTGCTGACGGCCTATTCCGATCCGGCGCCCGGCCGAAGCGGAACCGGGAAGAACGAGCCCATCGTCTGGTGGGTGCCCTACGGCAAGGGCAAGGTGGTGGTTAATCTCATGGGACACGTCGGCGAAGTGGGCAGCGTGCAATGCGCCGGATTCCAAACCGTGACCTGCCGTGCCTGCGAATGGGTTGCAACCGGCCATTGTGCAACGCCGGTGCCCGCCGACTTTCCCACCGCCGACAAGGTGAGTTTCCGGCCGTAGGACGGCAGGGAACAACAGCGCAGGTAAAAAGGGGAGGACCGCAGCGCCTCACTCAATCGCGAGGGCGCGCCTCCCCAAACCAACCCATGAAGAGACTCAGCCCGCAGGGTGATGCCCTGACTCTTGGCTACGCCTTGGAATGCGGGTTCAGCCCGGCCGGCAACCTCCCAGCCAAGGCGTGTTGACCCAGAGCCTCTTTAGAAAGGGGTCAAGCCGATTGACACCCCAAGGTGCCGCCAGGCAGGCCCAGCAGCCGGCCGCCACGACATCGGAAAAATGATGATGTCCTCCGGCCACGCGCGACCACGCCACGAGCAAGGCAAACACCCCGATTGGAAGACCGGCCCGGCGCCTGACCATCCATGCCGCCACCGTCAACCCTGCCACGGTGGCTGTATGGCCTGAGGGGAAAGAGTTGAACGCGGCCTTGCCCACAACCCAGCGTCCCTCGCGCCGCGGACCATAAAACCCCTGCGGTGCCGGCGCCCCCGGACGCGTGCGACCGGTGAAACTGCGAATCACTGTGGCACTCAGGCCGCTGAGCATTCCAGCCAAAACCACAAGCGACACCAACCGTCCCGCTTCAAAACGGCGCCGCCGCACCGCCGCCAGCACGATCAGCAACCCGGCCGCCAGCAAGGGCGGCCAGTCGCCTATTTTGCCAAGCCAATAGGCCAAACGATCCAGATGCGGACTGCTGTGGATCCGGATAGCGTCCGTGACAAAGTCATCCACAAGGAAAGCACCGAAAAGAGCCGCCCCTGCGGCCAACGCAAAAAAGAAGCGGCTCGATTTGGAGAATGGCTGGGAGTTGAAAATCACGAGGGCCAACTTAGGCAACCCCTGCGGAATTGACACGCAGAAAAAGCAAGCCGTTTCCCGTCACCGAACCGTGTTTTCAAAGCTCGACGAATGGTGCGCTCAAAACCTAGATTGCGCTGGGATGCGAAAACTCTTGGACAAGTGCGCGCTGCGGCCTTGGCGGGCCATGACCTTGTTATGCTTGAGCCTTTATCTGAGCGGCGCATGGATGCTGCCTTTGGTGGATCGGGACGAACCCCGCTTCGCCGAGGCTTCCCGCGAAATGCTCCAGCGCCATGACCTTGTCATCCCCTGGTTCAACGGCGGCTACCGTTTCGACAAACCGCCCCTGATCTACTGGTGTCAGATGGCCAGCTTCCGGATGTTCGGTGAAAACCCCTTTGCCGCGCGCCTGCCTGCCGCCCTTTTCGCCACCGCCACAACACTGGTGGTTCTGGGTTGGGGACGAAGGCTGACCGGCCCCAAGGCGGGCTGGCAAGCCGCCCTCATCCTGGCCACCTGCGTGCAAATGCTCATCCACGGCCGGCTCAGCGTGGCGGATCTGCCGATGGTTTTCTTTGTCACTCTGGCCATCTGGAGCGGTTGGGAAATGACCCGGCCGGGGGCAAGCCGCCCACGCCTATGGTGGGGCGTTTTCCATTTGAGCCTGGGTTTGGGTTTTCTGGCCAAGGGCCCCGTCGCCTGGCTGCCTCTGGCCGGCGTGCTCATCGGACGCTGGCGACGTCCCGATGATTTTAAAATTTCCGGGCCCGCTCTTGGGCTGGGCATGATGCTGACCCTCTTGGTGGTGGCTCTCTGGGGAGTGCCGGCTTTGATCCTGACACACGGGGAATTTATCCGGATCGGTCTGGGCAAGCATGTTATCTCGCGGTCCATAAGCGCTCTGGAGGGCCACGGTGCCAGCGGGTGGCAGGCGCTGGCGCTACTGCCCTTTTTCGGCCTCACCTTTTTCGCAAGCTTTTTACCTTGGGCCTTCCGAGTCCCCGGGGCACTGCGCCAGTGGTGGGTCTCAGACCGCGCCGACAGCGCCGGCTGGTATCTACTGCTCCAATCCGCCCTCTTCTTCGCCGTGTTCACCGCGGTTCAAACCAAGCTTCCCCATTACACCCTGCCCGCTTTCCCTTGCCTGGCGCTATGGCTGGCGCGCCAATCCAGCCACGGCGCCATCCCGGAACTGCCCGTTCACAAATGGGCACTCGGCATGACTGCCCTCACCCTGATCCTGTCCACTGCGGGATTTGCCGCCCTGAACCCCCTCTTCGCCGCGCATCAGCTTTTTGAATCGGCACGCCCCCGCCTGCGCCCGGAAATGAAATGCGCCAGCGTCGGCTATGACGAACCGAGCCTGGTTTGGGAGTTCCGCGCTGTGGTGACGAACGTTGTTCAATCGGCCACTCCGGAGCAGGCCACGCGCCTGCTGCTCGAGGGAGGCCCGATGGTGGTGGTGGTGCCAACCGGTTTCTATCAGACCAACCGCGCCTTTGCCGCCGCAGCCACCAACACCTTTACCACGCGGGTCCGGACCTGGAACCCGGTCAAACTGAAACGCCTGGACCTGACTGCGGTGATCCGGGAGTGATTCCACCCAGGCTTTGGGGTGTTTGCTCCCGGGCACACTCTTCGGGGAGCGCGCGTTTGGCCTGCAGGCAACGGGCCCGATACCAGCGCATGGCCAGGCAGTCGAGAATGCCGCGCCAGAGCCGATTCCCGATGCCATACTTGGCTATTCCCTTGTACCGGGAACGGTGGTTGATTTGAAGGTGCACCACCTTCAACCCCTGAAACCGCAGGATGGTCGGCAGAAACCGGTGCAACCCGTTGAAGGCGGGCAATTCCACCAGAGCCGAACGGCGAAGCACCCGGAAAGTACACCCCGCATCCCTCACCTCATCCCCCGTGATCCAGCGCGCAAACCGGTTGGCAATCGCCGACGAAATCCGCCGCCGCCAGTTGTCATGCCGCTGCGCACGCACACCGCACACGGCCGCCACATCCCCGTTCAGCGCCGAGAGCAGCGCCGGAATATCCGCTGGATCGTGCTGCATATCCGAATCCATGGTGAGGATGACCTCGCCGCGGGCCAGTCCAAAGCCCGTCAGAAATGCGGCACTCTGACCTGAACGCTGCCGGTGCCGTATCGTCCGCAACCAGGGGCGGGAGAACTGCAGTGACCGCAGCAAATCCATCCCACCATCCTCGCTGGCATCATCCACACAAACGACCTCAAAAGGCCGTCGCAGGGCGCTGAGCGCCCCTTCCAACTCCACAAGCAGAGGCTCGAGATTCTCCCGCTCGTTGTATAACGGCAGAACGACTGAATACTCGACTGGCACCGTCATTTTCATTTTTAATTCCATCCAACCACCACCCGCCACACTGTCCACCCGCTGCCGGCGTGGAAGGCCATATCCAACAGTTCACAAAGACTCTCGCAGAAAAAGCCAAACACATCGGGAATCACACCGAAATAAAAAAACCTGTCTTTTTAAGACTTTTCCCCGGCCCGGTGACGCCCCGGACTGATGGTCCGCAGTTCGCCGTTGACTCGGACTTTCGCTTCCCGCATCCCAGTGGAGACAAGTCGATAGTTCGTCACCTTGCCCGCCTTCCATTCGATGTCCACAATGAATCCGCCCCGGGCGCGCAGACCGGTGACGCTGCCATCCGGCCAAGCGCTGGGCAGAGCCGGGAGCAGCTCGATTTCACCGGCGTGGGATTGAAGCAGCATTTCACAAACGCCCGCCGTATAACCGAAGTTGCCGTCAATCTGGAAGGGAGGATGGGTGTCGAAAAGATTCGCATATAATCCCCCGCCGTGATCGTAGTCGGTGCTGGTGCCACCCACCAGACGCAGCAGATTGCCCATGAGTTTGTGGGCGCGGTCGCCGTCGTGCAACCGGGCCCAGAGATTGATCTTCCAAGCCGTGCTCCAGCCGGTGCTCACGTCCCCGCGCGCATTGAGCGAGACCCGGGCGGCGGCGGCCAACTCCGGGGTGGTCAGCGGCGTGATCTGGCGACCGGGATGCACCGCCACAAGATGCGAGAGATGCCGGTGGGTATCCTGGGGATCGTCACGGTCCACCATCCATTCCTGCAGCTGCCCCCACTTGCCGATTTTTGGAGCGAGCAAATGATCGCGCTTGGCGATGATAATATCCCGAAACTCCCGATCCACCCCGAGAACTCCGGCGGCCTGAGCGGTGTTGTTGAACACATCCCAGATCAGCTGCTGATCATGCGAGACGCCGTCCTCCCGCGGCCCGTGCTCGGGCGAAAATCCGTTGGGGGCAACGAGCGTGCCGTCCGGCAGAGGCTTTAGCCGATCCACCCAGAACTCGCAAACCTCCTTCATCATCGGATAGGCCAGAGTGCGCAGATAATGCTTGTCGCCGGTAAATGCGTAATGATCCCAGAGATTCTGCATACACCAAGCGCTGCCCGACTCGACCCATTGCCAGGTCGAACCGCCGAAGACGCCGTTCTCGCCATGCATGGTCCACCCCCGGGTTTGGAAGGCGGCCTTGGTCTCCGCCTGACGAACCTGGCGAATCGAGTCAAGCCAGACCGCATAGGGCAGGAAACATTCGCCGAGATTGGCCTGGTCAGCCATCCAGTAGTTCATCTGAACATTGACATCGGTGTGGTAATCGCAGCGCCAAGCCGGGTGCAGCGAGTTGTTCCACAGCCCCTGCAGGTTGGCGGGCAAGGCGTCACGCGAAGAGGAAATCAGCAAATATCGGCCGTATTGAAACACCAAGGTTTCCAGAGCGGGTTCGCCGACGCCCGCGGCGTGGTTCACAAGCCGGCGGTCGGTCGGCAGCGGGCTTGCAACACCGCCCAAACGGAGAGTGACACGGTCGAAAAGGTTCCGGTAGTCGGCGACATGATCCGCACGCAGAACCCGGAACGGGCTCCGGGCTGCGGCCTTTATTTGCGCCGTAACCCGGCCATGCGGAGGCTCGCCCCGCCAGCCCCGACCATGCTCGTTCACATAATCAGTGCCGGCGGACAGCAGGAGAGTGAATTCATTGACATGGTCCAGGCGGATCAGGCCGTTGGTGCCTTGAATGGAACCGCCTGCATGCAGGACAATCAACTGCGCCTCATAATCCAGGGCAATGTGATAGGTCGGGCCGGGATCCTCATACTTATAGCCGGCCAGCGAGCCGGAGGACGTGAGCCGGTTGCCCTCTGCAACCACCCTGCCCCGGTGCATGTCCGTCAACCGCACTGATCCGGTGTAGGCTCCCGGCTTGTCGGCGGTGAAACGCATGGCAATGACGTTGGCCGGATGACTCGCAAAAGACTCGCGCCGGTAATGCACCCCGCCCCGAGTGTAGGTAACGGTATGAATGGATCGGGCAATGTCCAGTTCGCGCCGATAATCCGCGGCAACGTGAGCGCCGGCATTCCGCTCCGAAGCGGCGCCATCGTTGTCGAGATCGATGAACACATCCCCAAAAGGCTGGTAGGCCCCGGTATCCTGCTCGTCGCCGAGCCAGAGGCTCGATTCATTAAACTGGATTTGCTCCTGCTGCGCCCCGCCAAAGATCATCGCCCCGATCCGCCCGTTGCCGATGGGCAAAGCCTCCTTGGCCCAGTCCTTGGCGGGTTGGTCATACCAAAGCTTGGCATCGGTGCAGGCACCCCGGAGAGGTGGAGCCAGGGATCCGGCCAAAAACACCAGCATCAGTATGGTTTTTCTCATGAACTCTCTTTCCGCAGAACCAGCCTTCCTGCTGCCCCGCCATCGAAGGCCGGCATGCCGGCAAGGGAAAATGGCACAGGCCAAAAAACGAAGGCAGTTTGAAGACTCCCGATTTGAAAGGGGCTAGAAATAGCGGACGAAGGTTTTTCTCTTCAGCCGATCCAGCCACTGTTTCTGCACCCGATCGTTCTCCCGGGCCAGAAGGGCTTTTTCAATTTCCACCCGGACATCGCCCAGCGGGCGAACATGGGCCGGTTGCCGGCCATCCAGCTTGATCAAATAACAGGCCCCGGACGTTTCAATCAAGTCGCCGACCTGACCGACCTTGAGCTTGACAGCGGCCTCTCTGAGTTCCTGCTTCAACTTGGAGAGTTCTTCCCAGTCACGGGCGCCGCCGGCGGTGCGCTCAGAACCCTGCGAGTAAACCGAAGCCATTTCGGCGAAAGCAGCACCGCCTTTGATCTTGAGGAGAATCTCCTCGGCCAGCTTGCGGGTCTGCCCGGCCTCGTCAGCCGGCTTGCTCAACAGGATCATGCTCAGCTTGACCTGCTCCTCCTGCTTGAATTGATCCTGATGATCCAGATAAAAAACCTCGATCTTGTGCGGGGAGATAAGTCGGGCGCTCTCGCTGCGCACATAGCGCATTTCGGTGATGATGAAATCCTCGCGGAATTCGCGGCGGTACTGCTCGAGCGTCTTGCCCTCGGCTTGGAGTGTTTTGGTGAAAGCCACCCGGTCGTTGTTGTATCGGGTGCGGATGGTTTCCTGCAAACGCTGCTCAATGATGCTCTGGGGCAGATTATACAGCCCGGAACTTTCGAAATCGTGGAGGATGACCTGGTTTTCCACCAACCGCTCCATGGCATCCTGCACAGCGACATCCCTCTTCTTGTCGAACACCGCCGGCTGGTCCCGGTATTGCCGCTTCAATTCCTCCACGAACGGCAGCGATAAATTCTCCACCTGTTGATAGGTGATGACCGAATCATGGGCGATGGCCGTGATGCCGTCGGCAATCTCCGCCCGGGCCGCCAGTTGGACGCCGGCCAAAACCGCTGCCACCAAGATCGCGCTGGGATGTTTCATTCAGTTGCGCGTCAATGTAACAACCAGACCGGACCGGTCAAGCGGCGCGTCGCCATGGACGTTGATTTGTGCCGCCGCTTCCAACCGCCGAGTCAACGCCGCCACTTGCCACACAGCGCCCAGCCGGAAGCCCAAAACCCTCTCCTCCTCGCTGACGTGAGCAATAGCGATCCCTATGCGGACGAAAAACCGCTCAGAGAGTTCGTCCAAGCCGTGTCCGCAAACACACTCCCGCCGACTTGCCCCTGCCGTCATGGTTTCCGCGCCGCCCGGATTTTATCCGCACGGTTGCGCCATTGATTTTCCAAGGTCATTTCCATCAACCTAAATCCCAAACATATTATAATAATAGACTTGTGAATATTCGCACCTGAAGGATCCAGTTGGCGATCGAAAATACCGGGGCATTCTCAGCCGGCAATTCTTCGCCCAATCTTCGGATCTCCTCTGAGGTCTTGGACTCAAAGTGCGGTCGCAATCCCTCCCGGAGCCGGGTCAATCCCATTGGCGATCCGGTGAAGACGGCGCAGAACAAACCCGCCTTGCAGCCGGAAGTTGAAACCCTTTGTTTTGCCCGGCACAGAAAAACTAGCCGCCACCCAACACCGCGCAAGCTTGCTTTGCCCCGGCAATCGCCTACAGTCAAAAATCTAAACGTCATCACCATGTATAAAATCATCGGCGCAGACGGCAAAGAGTACGGCCCGGTCACCGGCGACCAGATCCACTTCTGGATCACTGAGGGCAGGGTCAATGCTCAGACGCGGGCTTGCCCCGCCGGCGCCACAGAATGGCAACCCTTGGGGGCTTTTAGCGAATTTGCCGGCGCCTTAGGGATGGAACCGAAGCTGAACATCCCCCCCGCTTTTCCGACCGGTGCTCCCACCGGCCCCTCGCTGGAGACACTTTTGGATTCCGATTACTCCCTTGACATCGGAGGGTGCGTGAGCCGTGGGGTCGATGTCCTAAAGGAACAGTTCGGCCTGCTCTTTTCGGCGGGCTTGATCTATCTGGCCATTGAATGCGTGATTGCCGGCTTGGGGGCGATCCCGTTTGTCGGGCCGGTGTTTTCCCTCGTCAACCTGATCGTGGTGGGGCCGCTGGAAGGCGGTTTGTTTCACCTCAACCTTCAGGCGTTGCGCCGCAAACCCGCCTCTGTGGGGGATGTTTTCGCGGGTTTTCGCCACGCCTTCGGCCAGCTTATTCTTGGCCGCATCGTGCCAGGCCTGCTCGCCGGCTTATGCCTGATCCCGGCACTGATCACGGCCGGATTCACCCTGCTGCCCGCAACCTTGCATCATCAGGCTCTAGGGCCGAAAAACTTTATCCCGGTGATTCTGGTTGGGGCCGTGTGTCTGATCCCCCTGGTATTGTTGCAGGTCAACTGGATTTTCACCCTGCCCTTGATCATGGATAAAAAACTGGCCTTCTGGCCCGCCATGCAGACGAGCTGGAAAATGGTCTCCAAACACTGGTGGTCGGTCTTCGGCCTGGTCATGGTGCTGGGATTGATCAATATTGTCGGCGTTCTGGCCTGCTGCGTCGGGCTCCTGTTCACCATTCCCTTGGGAATTGCGACCCTGATGTGCGCCTATGAATCCATCTTCTCGCCAAAAACCCCCGCGAACACTTGACCGGGCGGCGGCAAGGAACTGTTTTCTGATGAACCAGTTCGCCACCCCCGGCTTGGGCACCTTGATGGCCGGACGCCTGCTGAACGGCTTGGGACAACTGACGCTCTCTCTTGTCGGATTCGCCTTGGTTCTGGCCTGGTTCGTCCTGACCCTGACACAGGCTTACAACCAGATCACCTTGGAAGTGCCGGCGCGCCCCCAGGGCTGGATCGGGCTGACAGGACTGGGGATATTTCTGACTGCCTGGCTATGGGCACTGCCTTCCAGCCTGAGCCTGCTGCGCGAAGCAGAAAACACAAACGCAATGACACCGGTGCCTCCCCGGATCGTCGAACAACCTCAAAACCCAGCCCAAAAATGAAATCTCCACCCCTTGGAAACCCGCACTATGTATAAACTCATCGGAGCAGACGGACGCCCTTACGGCCCGGCCAGCGCCGACCAAATCCGCCACTGGATGGCCGAAAAGCGGGTCGACGCCCAAACCCTACTCCAACCGGATGGCGCCACGGACTGGAAACCACTGATGTTATTTCCAGAGTTTTCCCCGCCGCCACCGCTCACTCCGCCACCGCTCGCGGAAATCCAGCCCACCCTCCCCTCCCGCGCCTCGAACAAAATCCCCGCCGGCATTTGCGGAATCCTGCTTGGCGGGTTCGGGGTCCATAAATTCATCCTCGGCTACACCGGCACCGGACTGCTCATGCTGGCCCTGTCCTTGGGCAGCTTTCTGGCAGGATTTGCCACCTGCGGAATGCTCTGGCCCACCATCGGCGTCATGCATGTCATCGGCTTGATTGAAGGAATCATCTACCTGACCAAATCCGACGAGGACTTCGTGCGGCTCTACGTGCAAGGCCGTAAGGAATGGTTCTAACCGCCATTCTAGCCATGCCGAAAACCAAAACGGCAATTTCTCACCCGGACCTGCCCGCCCCCAAAGCCTCTTTGATATTCAATCAGATGGGGTCTTTTTTGCCATTTTCCGCGTGACGATAGCTTGGGCCTATGACCATTCTGGCTCATGGCAACACTCACCCCCGCCGCAATCAATTCCGCACCAGCCCTCCTTCCGAAATCAAAGTCAGTCATACAAACATCGAGATCCGCTTGAACAAAGCCAGTGACCTTGACCACTCACGACGCCGGAGGACTGACGCAGCAGGGTTTTCTGCCGGCCAACAGCTTTAAGAATGTTTGAAACACCAGCCCCCCCTTTCATCCAACCAGATCCCATCCATGTCACCACACGATTTTCACGAGGCACAAGCTCTCTATAAGAAACATTTTCACCACACCGCCCTGCACACAGTGCGTGCGCCGGGCCGGCTGGAATTGCTCGGCAACCATACAGATTACAATGCCGGTCTGGTCATGGCCTTGGCCGTCGACCGCTTTATCACCGTGGCAGCCCAGCCCCGGACAGACGGGAAAATCGAGCTGGTTTCCTCGCTCTTCGCCGATTCGGAAGTTTTTCCGGCCGACGAATTCAAAAAAAACCCGGCAGCACCATGGGCCGACTACGTCAAAGGCACCTTGGCTCAACTCCACAGGCGCGGCGTCCATTTCACCGGTTTCAACGCCGCCATCCACGGCACCATCCCCATGGGTGCGGGCATGAGCAGCAGCGCCGCACTCGAGGTGGCCACCGCGCTGGTGGTGCGAAAACTCTTTCCCTACCGGCTCACGCCGGGCGGCCTGACCACCGCCCCGGTCCGCAACCAACGCGGCGCACTGCCCCCTCCAAGCCCCGAGGAACGCTTGGAAATCGCCAAACTCTGCCAGGCCGCCGAGAACCAATTCGTCGGCGTGCAATGCGGCATCCTCGACCAGATCTCCTCCCTTTTTGGCAAGGCGTGGAGTGTCATCGACATCGACTGCCGCTCGCTTACAATCGAGCACGCGCCGATGCCGGGGGAGGCGATCATCGTTTGCAACTCCGGCGTCCGTCACGAGCTGGTGGGTGGAGAATACAATGAACTGCGCGCCAGCTGTGAATCCGCCGCCAACAAACTCGGCGTCAAAACCCTGCGCTCCGTTGCAATACCCGACCTTGAGGCCCGGCGCGACCACCTGACACTGCGGGAATATCAATGCGCCCGGCATGTCACCGGCGAAATCGCCCGGGTGGTGGCTGGCGCGCGGGCGCTGAGGGAAAACGACCACGAGCAGTTTGGGCACTTCATGTTTCAGAGCCACGAAAGTTCGCGCGACCTGCTCCGCAACAGCACTCCGGAACTGGACTTGCTCGTGGAACTTGCCCGCCAGCACCCCGGCTGCCTCGGAGCCCGGCTCACCGGTGGCGGCTTCGGCGGTGCCACCATCAATCTCGTCCGCCACCATCAGGCCGCCGACTTCATCACCCACATACAGCAGGCCTACGAAAAAGCCCGGAATATCAGGATCACTCCAATGGTCTGCCAGATCGTGGACGGCGCGGAATGATTCCCAAGCCAGGATTACGGTTTCCCTCGACACCGAGTCATGCGGGGATAGCCGCCCGAAAAGATTCCGGACTAGTCTTCCCGCTGAAACACCAGGGTCAAAAGGGGCGTAATGACGCTCAACCGGTCCCCCTGCACCGTGGCTGACACTTCCTGGCTTTTGCCCTCGTCATTATAAGAAAATGTGTAGTTCCCATCCGTGTTCTTCCATTCCCCGTGCAGATTTCGCCAGCCCGAAGCTCCTGAACCGCCCTTCAGATTTGGGAAGTCCTTGAGAAAAACCTGATTCTCTGTCGTGGCCAGCAACGTCGCCTTGGCAAAACTTTGCCCGACCCAATTCCGATACCGCTGCATCTCTTGCGATGAGATTTTCGGATTGTTTTTGCGCAGCAGCAGGATCGCCCCGCTCACGTCGAAATCCCATCGGCCCAAAACCGGCTCCGCGTCGTATTTCGCCGACTTGCCCGTCTGCAAATAATTCGTCAGGTCCGCCAGATTCGCAGCAACCGTGTCACAGACCAGTTTGAACACGTCTGGATTGTTGAGGATGGCCTGCATCTTGGGGTGATCGAGCAATTCGAAAAGCGGGACCTGCTTCTGCCGCAGCTCGGCAAATTGCGCGTCCCCGGCAATGTCCTTGAACTCGGCCCTCTCCCCCAGTCCCAGAAAGGCGGGATATCGGGCCAATCGCGCCTCCAGCAAATCGTTGTGATAGATCAAACCAATCGCATCCGCCGCGTCATACACCGCCCCCGGCGTGCGGTCCACGGCCCGGGCCACCCGGTTCAATCCGCTGGCTTGCAAGTCGGCCCCTAAGCGGTTGAGCAGGCGAACCCCTTTGGACTCCGCCTCGCCCGCGGAAATCTGATAAGTCCAATAACTCAGCAGATATACCAGAAGTGACAGCAGAACAAGATAGCTACTGCCGTTGAGCAGTCCCAGACATAATCCCAGACGCCGGCTCAAGCGCTCCCAAAGGGCGAGCCTGAGCTCTCCGTTGTGGTATTTTTGAAACACCTCCACCTTCTGATGCACCATGAATCCGCCCGCCTTGAAAACCGTCAGCACTAGGAGAAAAACAACACATGGAGGCAGCAGCCACAAAAGCACCGGGCTCTGCACCCCGCAAATCGACACCAGCGGTTTGATCAGGCGGGCCAGTGGCAACGCCAGAATGGACCCCATCAGAATGCCTCCCAGTGAAAAAGCCACGCGGACCGCTCCCTGCCGATAGCCCATAGCTGCCACGGACGCGAGCAGCAACAAAGCCAAAATCCAGATTGTCATAAGCCCAGTTAAATTACTTTTCCTCCCGATAGCACGCAGAAAATTCCACCGGGCGGGATCGCAAAGAGAGGGGAAACAGCAACGGTCGCAGCCCCTTCCTCCGATCCGGAATTTCAGCCAGCCTCCAGGTGAGTGAACCATACTAGCGCTGCAGGAGCGGCACGGATTGTTTGCGAAACGTCCTTTGCCTTGGGGCAGCCGGCATGAGGAGTCTCAGATTCATTAGAACAAGCAATCCCGGAAGCCGCCGGTTTCGCAAACGAATCATTAAATTACGGAACCGAGAAAACACGGTCGCTCGCCGATGGCACCGCTGCTCCCGGCAACCTCTGCTTTTGACGCGCCCGATCCGCAAACCGGTCGCTTCTGCGGTAACCATAAAGACCGATTCAAATCAACTCCTCAGCTTTCACACCCGGAGAACAGAGACAGACCCGGCCGCCGGAGTGCGCGTTATCAGCAAACGCCGCCTTGCCACCGCGGGACGGTTCGCTTAGCGTTGAGGCCAGTGAGCAAACAATCAGAACCCTGTGAAATTCTGGCCGGCGAATGTGCCGACTCGAACGTTTGTCCGCTAAGCCAGATCAAGGCCGGCACCGTTGTTTGCATCAAAAAGTTGCTGGCCGAACCGGCGATGCGTGATCGCCTGAGGGAAATGGGCCTGGGCGAAGAGCAGAAGATCAAGCTTGTGAGCCACAATTTCAATTTCATCTGTCAGGTTTGCAATGCCCGCTTGGGCATCAGCAAACAACTGGCCGACGCCATCCTTGTAGCCCCGGTTTCCAAGCAGACCCAAGCGGCCTGAGCCCATGGCTGAAGTCCTTCAACCCCTCACGTCCTTGGCCGTGGGTGCCTCCGCGACAGTGGTGGAGATCAAACTGCCTACCACCTCGCGCCAGCGCCTGATGGAAATGGGCCTGCTGACCGGCAGCCGCATCCAACTCGTCCGCTACGCCCCCTTGGGCGACCCCTTGGAAATCAAAGTCCGCGGCTACAATCTCACCCTCCGAAAACAGGAGGCGGAGCAGATTCTGGTCACCCCGACTCCCTGACCACCCCGGGCTTTGCAATGAGATCCCCCGCCAAAGCAACGCACCCCCCCCACCACAGTGGCTGGGATCGCCCCCCCCTCCGCAAACACTTCTGTTCACCGGCCATGGGACAGGGGCAAGCCATTGAAGGACCATGATTCCTGTCACAGCCTCGCAGAATTCCGCAGGAGAAAGAACCCCCTCCACCTGCATCGTCCTGACCGGAAATCCCAACTGCGGCAAAACCACCCTTTTCAACGCGCTGACCGGACTGCGTGCCAAGGTGGGAAACTATGCCGGCGTCACGGTGGAACGGAAGGAAGGCAAATTGCTGGGCGCCCCAGCCGGGGCGGATATCCGAGTGTTAGACCTGCCGGGCACCTACAGCCTGAGTCCACAATCCCTTGACGAGCAGGTCTCGCGCGACGTCCTGCTCAACCGGTTGCCGGATCTGCCCGCCCCGGACCTCATCGTCGTGGTGACAGACGCATCGAATCTCCAGCGCAACCTTTACTACGCCACCCAAGTCATTGAACTGGGACACCCGACGATTCTTGCCCTCAACATGGTGGATGTGGCCGAGTCCAACGGCCAGCAGATCGACCCTACAACCCTGTCCACACTGCTGGGGGTGCCGGTGATTCCAGTGGTGGCCAGCGTCGGCACGGGGTTGGCCGAATTGAGGACCAAACTTCTGGCCGCAGCCGGAAACAACAATGAAAAGCGGCCTTCTCCGCGCTTGTTCTGCCAATTGCCGGGCCCCTTCCGGATTGAAGCCACCAAGTTGGCGGACCTGTTGACTCAAACGTTCAGCGAACGCCGCCTTCAGGCCACCGCCGAGGCCCTGCTCATCCTGAGCAACGAGAAAGCCGTGGCCTCCAGCGGCGCGCATTACCCAGCGGAAATCCAAAAAGCCGTCCAGACCGCCCGCGCCCGGCTGGAAGCCCAAGGCGTCGACTGGCGGGGGGCACCCATCGAGTGGCGCTATGCCCGCATCGCCGAAATCCAACAGTCCGTCACCACCGAACTGACACCCCCGGGCCCCAGCTTCAGCGACCACTTGGACGGTGTGATCACCCACAAGGTGTGGGGGACGGTGATTTTTGTGACGATCATGACTCTGATGTTTCAGAGCATCTTCACCTTTGCCAAGCTGCCCATGCGGGCCCTTCAGGGCGGCGTGGACTGGTTTGGCGCCCTGGTCGGCGGCCTGATCCCCCCGGGCGAACTCAACAGCCTACTGGTCGATGGAGTGATCGCCGGGGTTGGAGCGGTGGTGGTGTTCCTGCCTCAGATCCTGCTGCTTTTCCTTTTCATCGGTTTTCTGGAGGACACGGGCTACATGGCGCGAGCAGCCTTTTTGATGGACCGACTGATGAGCCGGGTGGGCTTGCACGGCAAAAGCTTCATCCCCATGCTCAGTTCCTTTGCCTGCGCCATTCCCGGCATCATGGCCACCCGCACCATCGAGACGCCCAAAGACCGGCTGGTGACCATTCTGGTCGCCCCGCTGATGAGCTGCTCGGCCCGGTTGCCGGTCTACACACTGCTGATTGCGGCCTGTATTCCGGACGTGATGGTTTTGGGCGTTCTCAAGCTGGCGGCAGTCACGATGCTGGCCATGTATCTGCTGGGGATTTTCGCAGCACTCATCATGGCGTGGATTTTCAAGAAAACCCTGCTCAAGGGCGAGACCCCCATGCTTATCATGGAGTTACCCCCTTACAAGCGGCCCCTGCTGCGCGCCGTGATCCGGCATATGTGGGATCGGTCCCGGCTCTTTCTGGGCCGGGCTGGCACCGTGATTCTAGGCATCAACATCCTGCTCTGGTTCCTGGCCACCTACCCGAAGAGCACGGAAGCGGTGAAGGAGTTTCAGGCCCAACGCATCGGGCTGACCAGAGTCATTTTCCCGGAAATTTCCGGGGCCGATGAATTGCGGCAAAAGGCCGGGGAGTTGCGAAGCTCTGTCCTACAGGCTCCCAACCGGGCGACCGGCCTGCCGGAGGGTTTCAGAATTCTTCTTCCGGCCGGATCGACGAATATCGCCTTGGGCAAGGCTCTCACAGAAATCCAAGTCCGCGGTTTTGAAGAGTTTCAGAACCTCGACAGGATAGAAGCGGGGGAAAAACTCCGCCACAGCTTTGCGGGCATGGCCGGCCGGGCCATCGAACCGGTCATTGCGCCGCTGGGCTTTGATTGGAAGATGGGCATTGGCATCATCTCCTCATTTGCGGCGCGCGAGGTTTTTGTGAGTAGCATGTCCACGGTCTACAACGTGGGAAGCCATGAGTCCTCTTCAGAAGGCCTCAACGGCCTGGCCCAGACCCTCCAGAGTCAGACCCGGCCCGACGGAACCAAGGTTTACACCCCACTGACCGGTCTGACGCTGATGGTGTTTTATGTTTTCGCCCTGCAATGTGTGAGCACCGTCGCCATTGTCCGGCGGGAAACCAACTCTTGGAAATGGCCCCTCTTCCAATGGTTTTACATGGGATTGCTGGCTTGGGGACTGGCATTGGCCACGTTTCATCTGGGCAAAGCCTTGGGGTGGGGATAGGCGTCGCAGCGGAAAGGGGTTTGCGTCTTTGTAGTTCCGGGCCGAGTCGGAGGGTTTGTTGTCGGAGACTCGCATGGTTCCTGCAAGGGTTTTGAGCGCAGTTTTGAATGGACAAAACACGGGCGTTACATTTCACTCTAGGGCCTTTATTCCGTTAAAAGCAGCAACCGATTAATTTAAAATGGATAAACAGACCACAAAATCCGCCAAACCAGCCGCATCCAAACCCGG
>Ga0114958_10001447_pt1 | contig 18757 bp, 14 predicted proteins | sample C_130208_EF_Meta_FD_89577 | JGI IMG/M metagenome (GOLD analysis project Ga0114958, IMG submission 89577) | Freshwater microbial communities from Lake Croche, Canada to study carbon cycling - C_130208_EF_MetaG | ecosystem: Environmental > Aquatic > Freshwater > Lake | place: Lake Croche, Canada...
ATACGCCGGTGGAGCTCGAATATTGGCAGGTCGAGAAAGCCTAACCGTTCTGACGGCGGATTTGGGCGGATTGCGGTGTTATTGCTGGCTTGCGGTATAAGGATATACCGCTGCGTTCGCATGCCCGGCCGTTGCTGCGCATCCGTTACGGCTGCGCTCGATTATTTCGGATCCGACTTCTTTCACTTCGGGCTTAAGACGTCGGCCAGCATTTTCCTAGCTAGGACGAGGTCGCTGTAGGGGGTGCGCTTCCGCTGGTACTTCCGTTCGAGGATTTCAATGAGCGACTCGACATCAGCCGCCGGGGGCTTGGTCTTCTTGTTGTCGTAGTATGTCCAGACTTCGGCATCTGTCCTCTTCGTCTGGAAGCGGAAGAGACTGGCTTCCTTGATGACACGGAGTTCACGCTTCACTCCATCCTCATCACGGACTTTCCATTCATGGTTTCCTCTCATGGCTTTGGCTGGTAGCTTCCCCTGTGTGCGCTCCCTCGGGAAGATCTTTCTCTACCTTCTACTCGTCCTGATCGGCGGGACCCTGGCTGCACCCATGGCTTGGCATCTGATCCAGATGCTCCCGCCTCATCTTTTCGGCGGTCTGATCGGGAAGATACAGGGGATGCCCTTCCACCGCTATCTCTCACGTAGTCTGCAGGTAGCTGCCATCATGCTGCTCTGGCCGCTACTACGCTCGCTTCGCATCCGATCTGTTGGAGAACTCGGACTGCATGGCAGCTGCCGCCCCCTGGGTGATTTGATGGTCGGTTTGTTTTCCGGAGTCTCCTGCCTCCTCCTCCTGGAGTCGGTTGCTCTTTATTCCGGAGTTTTTGTTCTCCATCCCGGCTGGAGCGCGGGCTTGATGACGACTCTTCCTCGCTTTCTGTTGACCGCCGTTGTTGTCGCCACGGTAGAAGAGTTTCTTTTTCGGGGCGTGCTTCTAGGATTTTTCCGTCAGGTGATGGTTCCATCGATGGCCATCCTGCTCTCGGCCATCATCTTTTCTGGGGTTCATTTTTTGAATCTCCCTGCGGCATCGTCGGGAGAAGTTGCTCCTATTTGGTGCTCGGGACTTTCCGTTCTTGCTTCCCTCGGAAGTTCACTCCCTCCGTGGCAGCTCTTCTGCTGGGCGTTTACGACCCTCTTTGTGGCGGGAATCATTCTGGCTTGGATGACGGTGCACACTGGTTCTCTCTGGGCGGCGATTGGACTCCATGGAAGCTGGATCCTCGGACAACAGGTATTCAACGCGCTCATCGGTTTCCGCGTGCAGCCTCCGGATCGTCTTTTGCCGATGTTCGGTCCTCCACAGTGCCACGGCATGGTGCCCGTGGGGCTCATTCCGCTGGGGGCATTGCTGCTCGCGGGCTTTCTGGCAATGATCCTGCTCTGTCACCGCAGGCAACCGCCACTCCATCCCCTTGGGAACCGATGATTATTCATTGCTCCGTCGAGCCGGGGCATCGTTTCTGAGTCCCCTGTTGAGCCTTGTTTACCCGGCCCATTGTGCCTTGTGTGAATGTAGTATTGAGGCCAGAGAAAGCCGGGACAACTTTCTCTGCGGAGAATGCAGGAACGGAATTCTGGCTCCACCGGAACATCTTTGCCCGATGTGCTCCCATCCGATGCTCGGGACGTCGCGCTGTCCGAACTGCGACGGCCATAGCTGGCACCTTTCCACCATCGTAGCGGCCTGTCGCTATGAGGGGGTTGCGGGAGAGTTGATCAAGCGTTTCAAGTACGGCCGCGACCCGACACTGGCGCCTCTTCTGGGTGATCTCCTGCTCGGGGCTATGAACGATCCCAGACTGGTTGGTAAAGAATTCGACATCATCGTCCCGGTACCTCTCCATCGCCTGCGGGAGCGCGAACGCGAGTTCAATCAGTCAGATCTTCTGGCCGCCAGGATTGGGAAGCATCTCGGATGCCCTGTGAAAAACCTGCTGAAGCGTACCCGTGCCACGGCCCCTCAAGCCGGTCTCAGTCGTGAGGAAAGAATGGAGAATCTCGAGGGAGCCTTCGAAGTCAGGAAGCCTCCACGGGCAGGAGTTTCCATGCTTCTGGTTGACGATGTCACGACGACGGGGGCCACGCTGGATGCCTGTGCTGCCGTTCTGATGGAGGCTGGAGCCGCGGAAGTCTGCGCGGTGGTGGTGGCGAGAGGCTGATCGGCAATGAGCAATGGGCAATAGGACATAGGTGATGGGGTAAACTGGATTTGGCACGGATCTCTTCTTTCCACGCCCCACGCCTTTCCATTCTCCCCCTATAACCTATCTCCTAGAACCGATTCCCCCCATCAGGCTTTCCATCCACGGCAGATTTGTTGCAGAATTGTAACCCATGACCATGTTCAAAAAGCCGACGCTTAAGTTTTCGGGGAAAAAGCGGCGCGAAATGCCCGAAGGTCTCTGGACAAAGTGCCCCGGATGTTCCGAGATGGTCCATCATCTCGCGGTTGAGGAAAATCTGCGTGTCTGCCCCAAATGCGGCCATCACTTCGCCATGGGGGGGCAAGAGCGGATCTCCACACTGGTTGACGAGGGGACCTTCGAGGAGACGGATGCCGCGATGTCATCGGTGGATCCGCTCGGATTCAGAGGAGTCGCCACCTACGAGGATCGACTCAAGACTTATCGGGAGAAGACCGGACTCGTCGATGCCGTGATTACCGGTTCTGGGGTGATGGGAGGTCATCCCGTCGGATTGGCCGTTATGGATTTCTCCTTCCTGGCTGCCACCATGGGCTCGGTAGTCGGTGAGAAGATCACCCGCATCATCGAGGCCTCCACGAAGGCCAAGCGTCCCGTGATCATCGTCTGTGCCTCGGGAGGTGCCCGTATGTACGAGGGGATGCTCTCCCTCATGCAGATGGCCAAGACCAGCGGCGCCCTAGCCCGCCACAGCGAGGCGGGTCTTCCCTACATCGCCGTCCTGACGAATCCGACAACGGCCGGCGTCATGGCCAGCTTCGCCACGCTCGGTGATATCGCCCTGGCGGAACCGAGGGCCATGATCGGCTTCGCCGGTCCACGCGTGATCCGCGAGACCACCCATCAGGAATTACCCGAGGGATTCCAGACCGCCGAGTTCTTGCTTGAGCATGGCCTGATCGATGAGATCGTGCCTCGTTCTCGAATGAGGGAGACCATCATCACGATCATTGCGAACCTGATGGGAAAGTAAGGAGGCGTGGGAATCCCCACAGAGATCAAGGTGTAACGAGTTTTTCATAGGGATAAAGGGGATCAAAGGGATCTGGAATGCAGATGTTTTCGAAAAATCTCCTTCTTCCCCTTTAGCCCTGTGAGTTTCTTTTCATTTAGATGATCTCCGATTCCTCATCCCTCGATTGGCTGATGGCCACGCAGTCCCGGGGTGTGCATCCTGGACTCGATCGGATGGAGCGCTTGCTCTCGGCGTTGGGAAATCCCGAGAAGAATCTTCGTTGTCTCCATGTGGCGGGCACGAATGGTAAGGGCTCCGTTTGCGCCGTTGCCGAGTCCGTGCTCCGGAGCATTGGAATCCATACCGGTCTCTACACCTCACCCCATCTGGTGGAGTTCTCCGAGCGGATCCGGATCAACGGGGAGAATGTCACTGATGCCATGATCGATGAAGGAATCGCGCAGTTACGGGAGATCACGGAATCGTGGAGAGAGGAGGAACAGCCGACGTTTTTCGAGTTGGTGACGGCCCTTGCCTTCGGTCTTTTTAACCGGTCTGACTGCGAGGTTGTGGTGTTGGAAACGGGACTCGGCGGTCGACTTGATGCCACTAACACCGCCACCAAGCTTGCTTGCGCGATCACGCCGGTCGCCCTCGATCACTCGGAGTGGCTGGGAGGGACGTTGGGCAAGATTGCGAGGGAGAAGGCCGGGATCCTCCGGGAAGGCATACCCGTTGTCATCGCACCCCAGGAGCCCGAGGTCTCGGAGGTTCTTGCAAGGACAGCACAGGCGATTGAAGCTCCCTGCCAGTGGGTCACCGCGCCGATTCCCTCGGACATTCCGCTCGGTCTAGCTGGATCTCATCAGCGCTGGAATGCCGCGGTGGCTCTTTCCCTGATCCGCGCGGCTGGATTTGAGCCCTCTGCCGACGCCCTCGATAGAGGGCTCCGTGATGTGTTCTGGCCCGGCCGCTTTCAGCGGCTTCATATTCACGGGACTGAGCTGATCCTTGATGGTGCCCACAATCCCCATTCGGCCCATCAACTCGCAATCACGTGGCGGGAGGAATATGGAGAGCGCCCTTGCAGACTGATCTTTGGGGCGCTTGCGGACAAGGATCCCTCGGCGATGCTCTCCAAATTGATGCCGCTGGCTTCGGAGATTTTTCTCGTGACGGTAGCCTCTCCGCGATCGGCTGATCCTTGGAAAATAGCTTCAGGGGAGTGCTTCAGCGGTTGTTCACAACCCATTCCCAAGGTCTTTGGGTCACTTCGGGAGGCCTTGGAGGAGCTCCTGGACCATGATTCTGCTTCGGAAGCCCCTGTTCTATTGACTGGATCGCTCTTCTTGGTCGGAGAGGCCCTTACTTTGCTTTCCGGCGAGGTATTCCTGCCGCGCAGCCAATAAGGGCCAGCCCCCCCGTAAACGACCAGAAGGGAGCAATCTTTTTCCAAGTTATAGTTATTCACAATAGGTTCTTGTGCTTGCTGAGATGATTCTGGGGCAGGAAAATCATGGTTCACACCCTGTTTTTTCACCCCCTCAAAAGAGAAAAAAGAAAAAGAAAAAGATTTCTGCAATTCTGGTTGACCCGATGTCACTGCATAATCTACAAGTTGCGGTCATCTAGTCCTCGAGACACAACATATAGTGTATAATGGACTTTTTCCCCAAAATCAAAAAACCTCTTCCTAAATCTATGGAACCACTCTCCGGACAACTCTCCCTGAGCGGAGTCGACCCCCTGCAGGGTCGCGAATTCATCGTCCGCAAGCGCGACGGCCGCAGCGAACCCTTCAACGAGGAGCGGATCCGACTTGCCGTGGAGAGCGCTTTTAAGGCCGACCGCGATATTCCCAGCGATTATTCCCTTTCTCCGGAGGATCAGGCTGCCGTTCTTTCCGTGACGGTCGCTGTCGTTCAACGCCTGCTCAGCCGAGCCGCCCGCGGTGAGGAACTCGAGATCGAGCGTGTCCAGGATGCAGTGGAAGAGGCCCTCATGGTGCAGGAACACGTCCAGGTAGCCCGCCGGTACATCATCTACCGTGAGGATCGCCGTAAGGCCCGCGCTCTGCGAGGCGACCGCAATGTCTCGGGCCATGTCCAGGCCGAGCTTCATGTAACCCTTCGTGACGGCAGCAAGGAAATCCTCGAGCCGCAGCGCATCCGCCGTACCCTGATCCGCGCATGCCGCGGCTTCGAGGACCGCTGTGAGGCCCGCGAGATGGCCGACGAGACGATGAGGAGCCTCTACGACGGCGTCCGCATCGACGAAATCGAGAAGGCGATGATCTTTGCATCGAAGTCCCGCATCGAGCAGGATCCCGCCTACGGCTACGTAACCGCCCGTCTTCTTCTGGATGTGATCTACGGCGAGACCCTTCCCGGCTACGAGCACTACCACGATGTCACAATCGCGCATACTTCCCGCTTCCAAGCCTACCTCGAGGAGGGGATCGCAGCAGGCCGCCTCGCCCCGGGGCTTCTGGAGTATGATCTCGGTAAGATCGCCGCGGCTCTCAAGCCTGAGCGCGATCTCCTCTTCAACTACATGGGGCTGCAAACCATCTACGATCGTTATCTGATTCACATCGGCGGCCACCGCCTCGAGTCACCCCAGTTCTTCTGGATGCGCGTCTGCCTCGGTCTTGCCATGAATGAGGGGGAGCAGAAGAACGAGCGGGCGATCGAGTTCTACGAACTCCTCTCCAGCTTCCTCTTCACCTCCTCCACGCCGACCCTCTTCAACAGCGGCACCCTGCACCCTCAGCTTAGCTCTTGCTATCTGACAACGGTGATGGACGATCTCGACCATATCTTCAAGTGCATCAGCGACGACGCAAAGCTCTCGAAGTGGGCAGGAGGACTCGGCAATGACTGGACCAACGTCCGCGCCACAGGATCTCTCATCAAGGGTACCAATGGCGAGAGCCAGGGTGTCATTCCCTTCCTCAAGGTCGCCAATGACACCGCCGTCGCCGTGAACCAAGGAGGGAAGCGCAAGGGAGCGATGTGCGCCTACCTAGAGACCTGGCACCTTGACATCGAGGACTTCCTCGAGCTTCGCAAGAACGTGGGCGACGAGCGCCGCCGCACCCACGACATGAACACCGCCAACTGGATCCCCGACCTCTTCATGAAGAGGGTCAAGGAGAACGGCCAGTGGACACTCTTCAGTCCGAGCGATGTTTCCGACCTGCACGATCTCTACGGCCGCGCCTTCGAGGAGCGGTACTGCGAGTACGAGGCCATGGCAGACCGCGGCGAGATCCCGCTCTTCAAGCGGATCGAGGCTTCCTCCATTTGGCGCAAGATTCTATCCATGGTCTTCGAGACAGGCCATCCCTGGATCACCTTCAAGGATCCCTCCAACATCCGCTCCCCGCAGGATCACCAGGGAGTCGTCCATAGCTCTAACCTTTGCACCGAGATCCTGCTGAACACCTCAGCCGAGGAGACGGCTGTCTGCAACCTCGGTTCCATCGGGCTCCCTCTTCATGTAACCGAGAGAGGCCTCGATCTGGCCCTCCTGGAGAAGACCATCCGCACGGCCATGCGCATGCTCGATAACGTCATCGACATCAACTATTATCCGACCCCCGAGGCCCGGACCGCGAACCTCCGTCACCGCCCCGTCGGTCTCGGACTCATGGGATTCCAGGATGCTCTGTACAAGCTGAAGATCAGCTACGCTAGTAACGAGGCTGTCAGCTTTGCTGATACTAGCATGGAGGCGATTTCTTACTTTGCCATCCTGGCCTCCACGGAGCTTGCCGCCGAGCGTGGGGCCTACGAGAGCTACAAAGGATCGAAGTGGGATCGCGACCTGCTGCCGATCGACACGATCGATCTCCTTGAGCAGGAGAGGGGAATGCCCGTAAGCATGGATCGCTCCTCCAGTCTCGATTGGAGCGTCATTCGCGTGGCTGTCCAGAAGCATGGCATGCGCAACAGCAACACCATGGCGATCGCCCCGACCGCCACAATCTCCAACATCACGGGTGTCTCCCAGTCGATCGAACCAACTTTCAAGAACCTCTTTGCCAAGGAAAACCTGAGCGGCGGATTCACCGTTATCAATAGCTACCTCGTCGAGGATCTCAAGGCGCTCGGCATCTGGGATCGCAAAATGCTCGAAGAACTCAAGTACAAGGATGGATCCATCCTCGGCATCGACCGCATTCCGGAGAAGATCCGCGAAATCTACCGCACGGCCTTCGAGGTCGAGCCACATTGGTACATCGAGTGTGCCAGCCGTCGTCAAAAGTGGATCGACATGGGCCAATCCCTGAACCTCTACATCGCCGCCCCGAGCGGTAAGAGACTCAACGACATGTATCTCCATGCCTGGGAGACAGGTCTCAAGACCACTTACTACCTGCGTGCCACAGCAGCTTCCACGGTCGAGCAGAGCACCAGTCAGGCCCGTCCGAACTGGGTCAATCAGCCTCAATCACAGTCCCAGTCCCTATCCCAGTCGCAGCCGGGGGGAAAGGAAAAGAAGTTCACCGCCGAAGATGCCGCCGCCTGCAGCATCGAGGCGATGCGCAACGGAGGGGAGTGCGAGGCCTGTCAATAGGTTGACATCGATACCCCTTTAAGATTCCCCACCCCACCCCGTCGTCACCAACCCAACAACACACCCACGCTGGAAAAAACGACGGTCTGCACATAACTTAACCCATACCAACGAACTCACCATTATGTCCTGCTGCTCCTCCACTACCCAACCAGCCACCTTTCACGACCTCACCAAGCGGATCGACTCTGATCAGAAACGCCTGGTCAACTGCAAGCAGGTCGACGTGAACCAGCTCATGCCCCTGAAGTACACCTGGGCCTGGGATTACTACACTAAGGGCTGCGCCAATCATTGGATGCCGAATGAGGTCCCGATGCAGTGCGACATCGAGCTCTGGAAGTCCAACAAGCTCACGGCCGACGAGCGCCAGGTCATCATGCGGAATCTCGGCTTCTTCAGCACCGCCGAGAGCCTCGTCGGGAACAACATCGTGCTCGCGATCTTCAAGCACGTCACCAATCCCGAGGCCCGTCAGTATATGCTTCGTCAGGGCTTCGAAGAGGCGATTCACACGCACACCTTCCAGTATATCGTCGAGAGTCTTTCGCTGGACCAGCGCGAGGTCTTCAACATGTACCATGAGGTGAATTCCATTAATGAGAAGGATGCCTTCGAGATGAGCCTTACCGCCTCCATTATGGAGGATGGGTTCTCCACCGAGACCACTGAGGGACTCCAGACCTTCCTCAAGAACCTAGTCGGCTTCTATGTCATTATGGAGGGAATCTTCTTCTACAGCGGCTTCGTGATGCTCCTCTCCTTCAAGAGGCAGAACAAGATGGTCGGCATCGGCCAGCAGTTCGAATACATCATGCGCGACGAGTCGATCCACCTGAACTTCGGTATCGACCTCATCAACGGTATCCGCGAGGAGAACCCCGAGGCCTGGACCCCGGAGCTCGAGGGTGAAGTGCGCACCATGATTCTGAAGGCCGTCGAACTCGAGATTGCCTATGCTCAGGATTGCATGCCCCGAGGCATCCTAGGACTGAATGCCGGCCTCTTCCGCGAGTATGTTCAGTACATCGCCGACCGCCGCTTTGACCGACTCAATATGCCCCAGGAGTTCGGAAGTCAGAATCCGTTCCCCTGGATGAGCGAGGTGGCCGACCTCTCCAAGGAGGCGAACTTCTTCGAGACCAAGGTTACCGCCTACCAGAACGCCAGCTCTCTCGAGTGGTAAGTCGTCACTAAACTAATTCAGGATTTCCTCCCCGAGACCCCCATGGGATTTCCCGTGGGGGAAATCCACCCAGAGGCAGCCTGCAACCGAAAAGTTGCGGGGCTATTCCTGTTTTAGGGGTTTAGGCTGTAGCCTGTTAGGCTGTTCGTGCAGAAGGGAGGAAGTTTTTTTGAATGTCCCTTTGATTCCCTTCATCCCTGTGAAATTCATTCTGCTCTTCTTCTGCCTCGGTGGGGTGCTTTGTGCCGCCGAACAGCCAAGGGAGGTAACGCTCTCGATCGATACCAAGCACCCGACAGCGAGCTTTGACCCTTGCAAGGCCTTTGGCGCCGGGATTGATGGGCACGAGCAGGGCGATTGTCAGAGAATGCTCTCGCCGGAGAGTGTGAAGCAGATGCTGGGAGCTGGATTGGGCCCGATTTCGGTGAGATTACGGACCGAGTTAGCGGTCGAGGCCTGGCACTGGAATCCGAGGGGAAGCTGGAGTGATTCGAATCATCATCAGGGCTATTGGACCTCCGATGCCAAACCCGATCCGTCTTATTCCATCCGGCTTTCCTACGGTTATAAGCTGCCACGACGAGGTGATACGCTCGATGAGGCCAACGACGACGGCTATTCGCGGTTCGACGACGGTAATCTTAAGACCTTCTGGAAGAGCAATCCTTACCTCTGCCAACCTTACACCGGGGAGCCTGATTCCCGTCATCCTCAGTGGGTGGTTCTGGATTTCGGGAAGCCGGTTCCTGTAAATGCAATCGATATCCTGTGGGCCGAGCCCTACGCCACGAGCTTCCGTGTCGAGTATGCAACCAAGGGGCGTGTCTATTTCGGAGGACACCCGGGAAACATTCTTTTCCCTGTCTGGCGCACTTTTCCGAAGGGGGAGGTTAACACCGGAAAAGGAGGGGATCAGTTCCTGAAGTTGGCGAAGCATGCCGTGAAGGCACGTTATCTCAGGGTCTGGATGACGGGGGGTTCAGGAACTGCGATGCCGAGAGCGACGGATCCCCGTGATCATCTGGGCTATGCCATTCGTGAGATCAGTGCGGGTGAGGCCTCGCAGTTCTATTTTGATGATCATGTGATTCACAGCCCGGACAAGAAGCAGACCATCACCTACGCATCCTCGACCGACCCATGGCATCGAGCCTGCGATCGTGATCCAAAGGTTGAGCAAGCAGGGATTGATCTTCTGGCCCGATGCGGCATCACCAGAGGGCTACCCCTGATGCTGGCATTACCAGCGCTCTACGACACCCCAGAGAATGCCGCGGGGTTGGCCGCCTATGTTCAGCGCTCGAGTTATCCTGTCAGTCGCTATGAACTCGGCGAAGAACCCGACGGCCAGCGGATCGACCCGAAGGATTTCGGGGCGCTCTATGCCCAGGTCAGCCGTGAAGTTAGAAAAGTCGTGCCGGATGCCGTGATGGGAGGTCCGAGCTTTGTCACGCTGGATGTCGAATCGGGTGATGACCAGACCTATCGCTTCGACAAGCGCTGGTGGATTCGGGATTTTTTTGGGGAGCTCAAGCGGCGGAATCAGTCACGCGATTTCCGCTTCCTCTCCTTCGAGTGCTATCCCTTCGACGAGGTGGGTGATATCGTCGGAAAGGAGTCTATGCAGGTTCCGAAGGCCTCGGGGATGCTCTCGCGGACGATGCGATCTCTACGCTGTTTTCATCTGCCGCTTGTGATCGGTGAGAGCAACTACTCTGTCTTCCCCTGCCGCCAAGAGGTCGATCTCGGTGGTGGCCTTCTGAATGTTGAGACGCCTGCTCAGTTCCTCTGTGGGGGAGGGGATGCCTTCTACTACTACGGCTATGAGCCGAACAAACTCGATGGCAGCAGCGGCTCCTGGGGCAACCAGCTCATGCTGCTGGAAGACAAGGACGGGATAGCGCCCGTTGCCACGTACCAAGCCCTGAAGATGATGAACAGGGAATGGTTAGCTGCCCAGGGAGGGATGCATCAGAGCTTCCCCGTTCATCTTTCCGGCAAGAAAACAAAGGATCTACTGAGTGCCTTTGCACTCAAGCGCCCCGATAACAAGTGGTCCTTGCTACTGATCAACAAAGATTCGACGCACCCTGTTCATCTCCTTATCCGGGGAAGGAATCCCTGGGCAGGTTCAGCACGACTCGTGACTTATGCTGCCGATCAATATTACTGGCAAGCCGACGGCCCCACGGGGCATCCGACTCGCAATCTACTTCCTTCCCAGAGCACGATCACAAGCGCGATCTCGGACAATCAGTGTTTCACACTTCCTGCCTGGTCTCTCTCCATTCTGCGATCCCAGTAATCCAAATGATCCCGGAGGGGGGATTCCCGCTCCGGATCATTCCAGTCATTAGTGTTGAGCCGTGATCAGGAGGCCTTGATCTCGATCTGTTTCGGACGGGCCTTCTCGCTCTTGATGACATGCACCTTCAGTGTACCATCACTGAACTTGGCGTCGACCTTGCCTGCATCAGCATCATCCGGCAGATCGAAGCTCCTCAGGAAGCTGCCGTAGGAGCGCTCGATGCGGTGGTACTTCTTTCCCTTCTCCTCCTTCTCGAATTTTCGTTCTCCGGAAATCGTCAGGATGCCGTTTTCCACGGTCACCTTGACCTCTTCCTTCTTGATTTCGGGTAACTCCGCCGTGATCACATATTCGTGCTCATCCTCGATGATATCCACCGCCGGCGCCCACTGGGCCACGGTCATCAGTTCCTTGTCCCCATTGTGTCGTAGTGACGGGAAGGGAAGAATGCTGGAGAGCCGTGACTGTACCTCCTCAAGTTCGCGGATCGGGTTCCATCGTGTCAGTGTCATGTTCATAGCTTTTTCGTTGGTGTGGCATGGATTTCATGGATCGCCGGATCACCTGCCAAGTGAACCGAGCGATGGAACCGGATTGAATTTCCCGGCGCATGAAAGAAAAGTAATGCCGGCTGACCCTGCCCGATAGATGGGGAAACGCTTATCCAGCGCTAACGAAACTGCTTAGGGAAACGCCTGCAATCCCATTTTCGCACCCGCGCTTTATCTGAGGAATACCCAGCTGATCAAGCCTGCCATGCCCATCATCAGGACGGGATTGATCTTGGTGAAGAGCATCAGAGCCAGCGCCACGATGCCCATGATGGCGGTCGGCACCGAGTGGATCGAGGTCTTGGCGATGATCCAGGTCGCGGCCAGGATCAGGCCGGTAGAGATCGGCAGGATCGCATTCATGACCGAATGCCTCCAGGGGGATTCTTTCCAGTGATCCCACCAATTGCCGGCGAAATAGACCAGGATCGAACTCGGCACGAACATCGCCAGCGTGGCGACAAGCGCACCGAGAATCGCGATCGCCGGGCCGTAGGGAAGACAGGCCTTCAGGCCGACGAGCGTTACCACCATCATCGAGGGCCCCGGTGCCGCCATACTGATGGAGAAGAGGTCCACGAACTCCTGGCTTGTCATCCAGTGAAATTCACCGACCGAGGCCTGATGCATCGAGGGCAGAACCACCTTCCCTCCACCGAAGGCCGAGAGCGAGAGCGACGAGAAGAGACCTGCGAGCTGAAGCAGGGTCTTGTTCATGAGACCGTGGAATCACCCGTATCGGGTGCCTTGAGCTTGGGAGGGCGTGGTCTGTGCCACCAGATGGCTAGGGGAGCCACGATCAGGATCACATAGGGGACATGGAGATGGGCGAACCTCACCAGGGCAAACGTGATTAGGATCAGCACCACGTCGAAGGCCCCCTTGATCGCCTCACCTCCCGCCTCGAAGACCATGCTCGCCATCAGTCCGCAGGCAGCCGCTGTGACTCCAGCCAGCACCGCGTGGGCGTCGGCGGTGTGACCTGCGTGGAAGTAGAGGAACCCCAGCGCACAAGTCGATACGAACGGGGGCACAAGCAGGGAGCCGAGAGCCACCACCGAGCCGATGGGGCCCTTCAGGTGATTGCCAATATAGACGGAAAGCCCCACCACATTGGCACCCGGAAGGAGTTGGACCAGCCCCAGGCCGGGCATGAACTCATCGTCCGTCAGCCACCTCTTCTGGGTGACCACCATCCGCCGGATATAGGCGGTGATACCGCCCCCGAAGCTCGTGAGACCGATGAAGCAGAAGAGACCGGCGATCTCCAGAAGCGATACCTTGACCCTTAAAGAAGTGGAGGGGGAGAAGCCCGCCACCTCTTCCGGGTCAGGATGCCGGGCTTTCCCCGGCATTGCCTTTTCCTTCTTTTTGTTCTGCCAGCACCTTCGCGGCATGCTTTTCCCGGTCAGCCTGGATGCCTGCGTCGGTGAGGTCCATTTTCTTCGAGTTTTCCCAGTCCGACTCGAAGATCTTCACCAGACGCTTGATCAGGTCGGGATCGCTGAAGCGGATGCCAAGCTCGCGGCGTTCGTTGAAGCACTTAGGATAGATGTTGAAGGAGCTCAGCAGCGCTCGCTGCTTGTCCGCCAGGATCAGCTTCGCGTGAAGATGGATGCCGTGGAGTTTGTGAACATTAATACCGAGATCCTCGAGAAGCCTGAGACCCGCGACCCCCTCGACGATGTAGAAGTCCCTGAGCGAATGCACCGGCAGGGCCGTGGCGTGGACCTTCACATCGCGTTTCATCTTGGCCCGGACAAGCGCCTCGATGACAGGCGTGTCGACATATTTCTCATGCTGGATGTAGAGAGTCTTCTTGGCCCCATCGATGAAGTCGATCACCTCCTGCCGCGCACGGCCGACGCTCCAGATCACGTTCGAGACTGCCGGAGGAACGAAGTCCTCACGGTTCCAGTCGGCCTCGAAGCAGCCGGCCACCTCGGAGACCTCCTCCGGATCATTGGTCACCAGACCATAGTCACGGGTCAGTCCGAAGTACTTCGGAGCCCAGTTGAGCGACATAATGAAGGCCTGCTTGCCATCCACGACCATTGACTTCTCATGGGTGATCGGGTACTTGGGATTCGTCTCCTTGACGTTCACCTTCGCGTTCTTGAAGAGCTCGAAGGCCTCGTCATTGTCATGCTCCCCGGTGAAGCGCGAGGGATTCAGCATCACCCGTACCTTCACCCCGCGCTTGTGTGCCGCGATCACCGCCTCGATCAGAACCGGATCAGTGAACTGGAACATCTTAATGTCGAGCGAGTGCTTGGCAGTCTCGAGGGTACCCAGGATCGGGGCGATCCCGTCATCAGGTTGGACGATCAGACTGTGGATGGCGTCATGGAACATGCCCTTGATTTGATCTGATTCAAAATTCGTGTCAATCCGGCATCCTGACTGCGGGCGGCACGTGCCTTAAAACACCCCTGGAAGGAAAATTCACCTCAGTGTGATCAGACATGAATGAGCGAAAGGTGGATCTTCAGGGGTTCGCATTCCTGGATAAGTTTCTCGATTTTCGATTTTTGGGAGTTCGGCATGAGAATCATGGCATGTCGTATGCCATGCGAATTGCAGATCGACGGGAATTCCTCTACGGGCCCGAGATAACGGATCTTCTCAAGCCCTGGCGAGGATTCCTCCCCAATCCGCCCCGAGATTTCCATGCAGTAGTAGCTGTTGCGGGCCGCCCAGTTAGAGTGCATTTTTGCGATCATTGTCTTGTTTTTCTTGGTTTGAATGGCAAGGGGAATGATCACCGTATTGGTTGTGAGGGTTTTTCTAAAAAAATACTTTGTTAGGATAGTCGGCAGCAGCAGATTGCAGGACACCATCACTAGGAGAAGGATGGGCAGATAGGTGATGATGAAGGTCCTGGAAATCGTCAGATCCCTCGTCATGACCAGCGCCACAAGGCAGATGGCGGAGGTGAGTAACCAGTCTACAAATCCCGAGCGCAGGTTTTGGGTGTTGTTTATGCTGATGTAATCGTTCCCTTGCATCCGCACAATTCGGGTGATGATGGTGCTCAGCAGCAGAATCGCTGAACCAATGAACCAATGCCGATGGGCCAGCATATCCGTATGACACACAAACTCCAGGAAATCGTGCCAAAGGATTAAGGATCCGAAGACCGCGATCCCCTGGATGATCAGGAAGTAGGAGATGTAATTGAGCGTGTTGTTCTTGATCAAGAGTTGCGCGGCATGAAGAGGGGCTCCCCGGCGGTGGCAGATGGAGAGATAGATCAGCTCCAGGGACTTGAGGTAACGCGGGACGAATACCTTGGGGTTGGAGAAGCAGCGGAACAACCACCCTAATCCCAGAGCGTCCGCCCAGCGCGGGATGTGAATCTGGTCCCCGCTCTCGAAAGCGATCGCCGCCCCGATGCAGCAGATCGTAGGGTGATAGTCCAGTCGGCGATTCAGCCAGGCGCCGAGCTTTTCCTGCGATCCGCTCCCTGTGCAGATCATGATGAACCTAGGCTTGTGTTGTTTCAGCTCGGCCAGGAGTCGGAAGTCCCTTACTTCGCCATAAGCAGGATACATCGGTGCCACATAACAGTTGTTCTCATGGACCGGGATCCCCATGGAGTTCAGGTAGGCCAGGTTTTTTGTCATGGAATCGGTGCTTGGCATGACCCAGTAGCTGGATTCTAGCTGTTTGATTTCGTTCCGCTTGAGAAGTGCCCTCAGGAAGCCCAGGCCACTTGTCCGTCGAAGGCGTCCGATACCGAGAAACAGCATGATCATTATGGCCAGGATACTGTCGGCGAGATTGATGTCGCTCTCCTGCAGGGCCCGGCAGTAGTTGGCATCATAGGCGACATTACAAAGCCCGGGGCCCGACGGCGCCAGGATCAGGCCTCCCGAGCAGCACTTTTTCGCAGCTTCTTCCGGGGAGATACTGGTGATACGGACGCCCAGCAGCGTGAACCTGCGGATCCTCTGCTGATGAGAAAATCTACTCTCCTGCCAAGCCATTCTAATCTTGCCGATAATCCCAGTGTTCATACGGGTCGTGTGGCTCGAGTCGCTGACAGTTGTCTGGAGTGGGAGAGATTCCTCCCCGGACCCGGCCTCTAGCTCCTCTAGCTCCTCTAGCTCCTCTAGCTCCTCTAGCTCCTCTAGCTCCTCTAGCTCCTCTAGCTCCTCTAGCTCCTCTAGCTCCTCTAGCTCCTCTAGCTCCTCTAGCTCGCGAGAGGCGAGGGATTGGGTCGCCTCATTCGGAGTGGAGAGTTCCCGCTCCCGTCCATGCTCCGGCATGCCGGCCACTGCATCTCCCTCGGGTGGAAGAATCTCATTAACCGCTTCTTGGCGCGACCGGCGTTCGACTCCTTCGGACTGGGGGTGATCGGAGGGATTCAACATGGTTGATGTTGTTCTGTGGGGGATGGCATGACCACCGAAGCCATATCCGAATATATTGTAAGTATTAGAACGAGAGTAAGAAGTAACGGTTTTTTTAGGGGGTGGCAAGAGAACGCATTGAGAGATATTCCCGCACGATGTTCTCTCCGGGCGGTCCTTTGGCATTGGTTCATGGGCTGGGAATCGCTCATTGCGGAGGCGGGGGAAAATGACTGGGAAGAGTAGGTCATGGCAACCAAGGCAATGTTACAAACTTGTGACATTAAAGGTCATGACGATCCGCGGGGTCTCGGGCATATTCACGGCAGTTCAGAAACAAAAAAACTTTCACTATCAACCCAAAAACCCTGATTTCATCGGTATCCGCAGCCTGCCAAGTCCCGAAATAGCAACAGCGGCAAACAAAAACACGACACCGAATCAGCCAACTTCACCGCGCAGCAAACGATCAAACCGGACGAAACGAGAGCCCAACCAACACTAAAAAGCCCTCGGATCCTCCGGCGCCGTCAATAAACCAGTCGTTAGTCAGACACAACTGTCAGTCCAAAAACAAAAACAAAAACAAAACAACATGAAAAAAAACATCCTAGCAGCTGCTCTTGCAGCTCTTGCGATCGGTTCGGCCTCCGCCGAGACGATCTATATCACCGGTTCTACGGCTTTCCGTAGCGCTGCGAACAGCCAGATTGATTCCACCATCACGAACGCTGGTGGAACCCAGAACGCCAGGGACAATGCGACACTCGGCAGTGCCGGCAACGTGGTCTGGACGACCGTGGATGGCGATAAGGTTGTTGCCTGCTGGAATGGTTCCGAGGCTGGCATCCAGTCCGTCGCCGGTCCCCAGAGCGTGAGCTACAAGGCCGCCTACAATACCTTCCAGACCAACTACACCACCTACACCAACACGGTGAAGCCCACGAATCTGGTTGTCGGTGGAACCTGGACGGGTGTTGCTGGCAACTGGACCAATAAGGCCATTATCACCAACAGCATTACCAATACCGTCTCAGCCACTCCGAACCTGATCAGCTTCTGGGATCCTTCTCAGAACTTCACGCTCTCCAATGGCGTTGCTAGCGGCACAATCAGCAAGGTGAACGCTGTTGGCACCATCGCCTTCTCCGACACCTATCAGGTCTCCTCGGCCTTCGGTAGCGGCAAGACGGTTGCTGTCTTTGCGACCAACAACCTTGATGACGCAACAACCAATGCCACCTACGTTGGCATTAAGGCTCCGACCAACCGTTCGGTACTTGTGGCTTCCAACGTGTATTCCGCGATCACGAACGACATCCCTGTCGGCATTGTCGGATTTGGATTCGTTTCCAGCGCAAATTCGGCCTTGACCCAAGGCGCGAACTTCGCCGGCACCAACGGCGCGATCGCCAACATCACCAAGGCTCAGGCCGCCGCCCTCTTCAAGCTCGGCAAGGTCAATGCCGCCCAGTTCACTGGCAGCCTTGATGACACGAACCGCTTCGTCTATGCTGTCGGTCGCAGTATTGATTCCGGCACCCGTCTGGTCACCTTCTCGTTGCTTGGTCTTGGCAGCACGGTGACAAGCACCTCGGTGGCCAACGGTGTCAATACCGGCATCAATCAGTACCTGATCCTCGGCACCAACGGAGTCAACAAGTACAGCACCTACACAAAGTCGGATGGAACGCTCTACGCTTCCAACAGCCAAAGCACACTGGTGATCACGAACTGGCCCGCAGAAGTCACTGTGGGCAAGCTTTGCGCCAAGGGTCACAATGGCTACGGATCAGGTGGTGATCTTTGCAACTCTGTTGCATCGGTTACTTCCGCCAGCTCTCCAGGAAATGCTATCGTGATCGGCTATGCCGGTCTCGCCGATGCCACTGGCAAGAGTGCCAACATCCTCTCCTACGAGGGTGTCTATCCGAGTACCGGAGCGATCAAGTCGGGAGCCTATCCCTTCTGGAGCGTCGAGCACATCCTGGTGAACAATAACGCCTCTGCGACCGCCCAGTCGTTAGCTTCGCAGATTGCCACTTCGATCCAGTCTCTCAGTACACCTGCCCTTCAGGCCAAAGCCAAGGGGACTCTCCTGCTCAGCGACGTTACCAACAATGTCACCCGCGCGGTTGACGGTGGTAGCATCACGAAGAACTGGACCAACAGCGTGACGCTGACCAACCTGCCCAGCTACTCCACCACCGCCAAGCAGGCAACTGCCGGCGCCGGAGCTGGCTTCTAAGAGAGATCCTCTCTCCCTTCTTGCCGAAACCTTCTGGAGTGGAACTCCGGGAGGGAGTGGAAAGAAAACTTAACAACAGGCCGGCGGGAAACCGTCGGCCTGTTTGTTTTCTCAGGCAAATAGTGAAAAGTTCTTACTCGACGAATAAACAACCCTTCTTGCCCAGTTGCCCGTGATGACTCACCGCAAGCCACATTACTATGCTCCTGCTCATGCTCCCACGTTTAGGCGTCGCTTAGACGCTTCGGCATTCATCCACCCATTTCTACTAATCGCCCTGGGGGGTGGCGTCCTCTTGGTTACGTTCCTGCTCTTTTGCTCCTGGAGCTCTGTCGGATCGACCTTGGCTTTGGATGGGGGAAGC